>Ga0207129_1130_pt1 | contig 11707 bp, 13 predicted proteins | sample Alteio_BWMinHeat_15_FD_153517 | JGI IMG/M metagenome (GOLD analysis project Ga0207129, IMG submission 153517) | Enriched cells from forest soil in Barre Woods Harvard Forest LTER site, Petersham, Massachusetts, United States -... | ecosystem: Environmental > Terrestrial > Soil > Temperate forest >... | reverse complement strand
AGCAACAAACGTAACCCGAACTGAAAATCTAAAGAGAATGGTTGAATCCGTCACCAATAGAGAAACACTATGCAAAGGGATAGACCCGTTGGTTGCTTGTTTTGATTCAGTGTTTGTGAAGAATTTTTTCTTGATAAATCTCTTGAACTCGTGCCTTATCTATTCCTGAATGCACTTTGCCACTACTAACTGCCAGGCAGTTATGAAGTTCTTGTCCACTTCTAATTCCAGGAACCACAGACGAAACTACATTATGTGAAAGGATAAAACCCAACGCAATATTTGGCAATTCATGCACATTGCCAGACGTCAAATCGCTAAACGAATTCGCATTCTGGATCATCCCTTCGACCAATTCGCGCGGTTTGGTTGAACGGAAAGATCCTTTTGGATAATCGCCTTCTGCGATATCGTCATAGCTCTGATACCTCCCACTCAAATACCCATGCCCGAAAGGAGAATTGATAATTAGCCCGACCTGCTTTTCGGCGACCGTATTGAATACTTTGCGGGCTTCGGGGAAAAGAAGATTGAAACGAATCTGGAGTACATCAATTCCTTGTTCCAAAGCAATTAGGGCTTCCTCGGGTTGGGCTTCTAAAGAAACTCCGAAGAACCGAATCATCCCTTTGTCCTTAAGCTTATGTAGAAAATCCATTGCATAACCAGATTTCATTACGTCCATAGGAGGAGCATGTAAAGTAAGTAAATCTAAATGGTCTGTCTTGAGGCGTTTTAAGGATTGTTCCAAGGATTCGCGGAGTTGGCGCTCAGACCAAAAACCGTGATAAGTACCATCTTCTAAAACACCCACTTTACCCGAAATCAGAATGTTTTTTCGTTCATCACCCAATGCGTGAGCAATCAGGGCTTCGGATCGTCCGTTACCATAAGATGGAGAAACATCATACAAATTAATGCCGGCCTCGAAAGCAGAACGAAGCAGAGCTATGCACTCAGCATCATCAGGTGCAATCCAGCTAATTCCCCCTAGTTGCCAAGTCCCGAATCCAATCTCGGAAACCTTCATGCCAGTTTGCCCCAATGAACGATAATCCACCATGTATATGTCCTCTTTCTTTTCGCAGCTTACTGTTTGACTCACCTTTTTTCTTAGCTACCACCCATGTCGTACAGATTCGATAAAAGTACGCAGCTCTGGCGTCTGAGGTTCAGTTAGGATTTTTTGGGGATCCCCTTCCTCTTTGAATCCTCCCTCATACAGAAAACACACGCGATCAGCGTAGCGTCGTATGAAGTCTATTTGGTGTGACACAACGACGATACCTATGTGTTCCTTATCCTTTAGCTGAATCAAAATGTCAGTAACTTCACCTGCAAGGACTGGATCTAGAGCAGAGGTAATTTCATCTAAAAGCAAGAACTCGGGCTCCATTATGGCAGCGCGAGCAATTGCAACTCTTTGGCGTTGTCCCCCAGAAAGCATGCTCGGATATTTTTGAATGTGGTCTTCAATTCCGAGTTGTTTAGCCCAAACGAAAGCTCGTTCAATGGCTTCCTCTTTAGACATTCGTTTCACATAAATTGGGCCTTCAATGATATTTTCAAGTGCAGTTTTATAAGACCAAAGATTTAAATGCTGAAAAACCATTCCGACTTTTTGGCGAATACCCACACCAGCACCGTTTTGGATTCGCTCACCAGCCTTCAGAATATATTCGCCGACTTGCACAGTGCCTTCATCTAGTTGGAGCAAACCGTTGATACATTTTAGTAATGTAGATTTTCCGCACCCACTGGGTCCAATCACTCCTACGAATTCAGACGGATGTACTACTGCCGATAAATTATGAAAAACTGTCTTTCCGTTAAATCGCTTTCCAGCATTGTCAATCACTATGCCAAGGTTTTCGGAGATATCCATTCTGCCTCCTCAGGACTGATGGCAAACAAGGGATGCCTCTCAAGGGCCTTAGAGAGATACGTCGCGGGGATGATTAGTGCTATATAAATAATTGCTATCGCCGTATATACCTCTAATGGCTTATAGGTGAAGCTTATTACTGTGTCGGAAGAGTGCAGTAACTCCCATACAGATATTACTGATGCAAGAGTAGAGAACTTAAACATCGTAATGTACATTGCCGTCAAACCAGGAAGGGATCGTCTAAACATTTCAGGTATTACAATCCGTCTAAGCACAAGATTGTGAGTCATGCCCAAGGCTTCTGCCGCCTCCGTGTGTTCGCGTGGTATTGCAACTATGCTGCCCCGCAAGATGTCAGCGGCGAATGCAGCGAGATTGATTGCAAGTACCCAAGCGGAAACCCAAAAGGCACTTAATGAAAAGCCCACCAATACCGGCATGACATAATAAGCCCATACGAGCAAAACAAGGATTGGCAACGCGCGAATGATTTCAACACCAAAGTTTACCGATGTTTTGAGAAATCCGGTTTGTCGGCTAAGAATGATCGCGATCGGAATCGAGAGTACTGTTCCAACCACGATACAGAAAATCGTGAGTTCAAGACTCACTAATAGGCCCTGTAACAACGCACCCTTATACCGCCAAATGACCGAGAAATCCCAGTTGTAGTTCATGGATGTTACCAAGGCTTCCGCTTGGATATCCAAGCAGAGCTGCCCTCCTTGTATTTTGCTTCAAGTTTGTCAGTAACACCGGACAACTCCATGTGTTCAATCGAAGTGTTCAAGAAGTTCGCCCATTCAGGATCATTTTGACGCACCATAAGGCTAGTTCCAAAGACAAAGAACGGATTATTGGCAAATACATTCCGCACCTCAGGGTGTTGCTTGGCAAACCGGTATGCGGTCATGGAATCTCCAAGCGCAACGTCGGCGCGACCAGCCACAACCTCCAACATTGGTCGCGATATATCTTCGGTGTTGATCACCGTGAGCTTGGCATCAAGAAGTTCTTTCTTCGCATATTCATGCCCTACCTCACCATTCGTGACAGCAATCGTCAGCCCCTTCTTCGCCAAATCCGTTACCGTTGTAAACCTGTTGTCGTTTTTCCTCGCAATTGCGCTGATACCGACATACAACACAGGAGTTGTAAATGTAACCTCCTTCGCCCTTGGAATCGTCGCAAAAATACCAGATACGACGACATCAAATTTCCCAGTCTGTAAACCCGTGACCATGTTGCCCCAGTTCGTCTCTTCATAGTCGATAGAGAACGCACCCTCCTTTGCAATCGCATCCATCAATTCAATGAAATATCCCGACAAATGCCCGCTGTTCGGATCTTTGATTACAAATGGCGGATACACAATGTACCCAGCTTTCAGCTTGCCCGAGGCTTTGACTTTGTCGAGAACATGAGTTGCACTCTGGACAGTTTGTCCATCCGTTGGCGATTGATTCATATTGCAAGCTACAAATATGAGCAGGAGGGAAAGCACTCCTAGTAGGATTCCATTTCTTAACCACGTTCGTTTTGTATTTTTCGGATTCATTTTAGATATTCCCTCTCCTTCTTTTGTTTACCTTTATTCTTTAGACCGTTGTGGATATGTAATGGCGTAGTACTTGAACCAGTCTTTATGCTCTTGAAACAGGTTTTGGAAATAACCAACCTTGTCCATGATTTGAATGCAGGAATTGATAACAGACGTCAACTGCAGTTCTTCAGGATGAACTGCAAAACCTAATGGCAACAATATTCCAAGAGGTTCCGGGGTATCACTTAGAAGTTTTGCAGATTTGGAATCGCGTACCAGGTTCTTGCATGTTGCATGGTCGGCAAAAAAACAGCGGTATAGCTGTTTGCCTCTGCCTCTACTTGTGGGAACAGCAGCACCATCGATTATTTCGCGATATGCTTCCTCAGCTGACTGTGGTAGAGACTGTTCTTTCTCTGCCAAAGATGCAATCGATTTCCATAGATTCTCTCCTACTTCTCCGGGGAGAAAACTCACCAACATGTTTTGGCTGTTGATTTTGAGTCGCTTACTATTATTTTCTTCAACCAACTTCGAATGGTCCTCTTTACGTACAACTCCGTTTGCACCAATAAAATAGGGAATATCACAGGAAAATTCAACTTGAAACATGCGCATAGGTAGCTTCATGAAAACAGGAGCAACAATATCTATTTCCCGGGACCGCAGTTTAGGAATCAGATCTTGCCACGTGCAACGTTGCCATGTCCACGCCGCCCCCATCAACTGCATAACTTTCTCAGTTATTTCAATTGCTAGCCCTAAAGGGTTGTTAGGTTCATCGTCACGCGGTTCGGCAAACGGCGGGTACGGAACCCACCCTATTTTGAGAGGTTCTCTAGTCCCACCTAGCTCTGTCAATCGATTCCATATTTGGCCGCGCTGGCGTCCTTGATCGCGACTGTAGCCTGCGGCGAGTAAGAGCGCATCGAGAGTTGCTTCAAGAGTGTCCACCAGGTACGTCTCGCCTGGCTTCTTTTGTAAATCTTTATCCCCTGCCACTAGAGCCCATGCAATGCGATACACATTGTGACGACCAATAATATTCTGCTGGTGATAGTTAGTTCTATTTAGCCAACGGGAGATTTGTTGTTTAGAAATGCCGGCTCTATCCGCTAATGCTTGTTGGTTCCACTTGAGCATACCCAAGTGTTTTTCAACCAACTCGGCGAAAGAGTCTTTCGGGTTTTTCTCGTCTTTATGCAGCTTCCCCATGGATTCCCCTTGGTAATTAAACAAATTAGTACTTTCGGTGGTCCATCTGATTCACGCTCCCAACCTGAGGTTAGATGTCTATACGTCTAGTCGTGTTATACACGAAATCGACCCGTATGTCACTTGTCCCAGAACATGTGTCCCTTAATTTGTGACTACATTGCAAAATTTGTCTCATTTTATGTTTGACAAGCTTTCGATTGAGGTTCATAAAAGAGCTAGAACCATGGGGCATTAACCGATGCACCCTAAAGCAAAACAACGGCCAGCATGAAAACCAGCATGCTGGCCTAACTAAAAGACTAAAAAGGAGCAGAATATGGAACCGACAAAAGCTAATGGACATGCATCCACCGATGTGACACATCACATCGCTGAACAAAACCACGCCGATCACCTTAAAAACGTAGTTTCTGGAGAAACGACACCCTCGCTTCTCAAAATGCAAGTAGGCGCTCATATATTCGGTAAGGAAAGAGCGACTGCGAGCGGGACTCTAGAGCCTCGTATAGATGATATCGAGGCACTGAAGCCCCACGGCCGTGCCATGGCCCGAGAGACATACTGCGAGAAATTCGACTCTCAAAAGAACGTGCATGATGCCATGCATGAAACCGAATACAATAAACTCCTTTCTGACCGCAAGCTCGCAGAAGATGCAGTGCCCCACGCTGTCGCAAACTTGCGAGATGCAAAACATACCCTTGCCCAAACACCCCAGGCGGGAACGAAACCGTCCGCCAATAACTTTGTGGTCATTGCCGCGATTTTCTTGATCACACTCACTGTTGCACCAACGCTACATGACTATCTTTTCCACACAATCGTAGATGACGTTCTGGCCTGGGTTTTCTCGATCATCAGTGCTGGCTTTGTGGGCAGCTTCCTGACCTGGGTTATCATCGCTTGTCGGAATTCGTTTGCAACTTGGGTAGGCGTTGTAGCGGGCGCAATGATGGGAATTGGGTTATGCGCCATACGTATGTCGTCCGCTGATGGCTCGGCAGAGAACCTGCTTGCATTGGGTCTAACCATAGTTGAAATTGGCACAGTAGTTTTACTGGAGTGGTATGCGCACGGTTTGCGTGCTGCTGATTCATTATGGGCAACCCGAACAATCGCTGAGCAATCAGCAATCTCGGATCGCGATAATGCACAACGAGAGCTAGACGATCGCCAAAGCCGCGTAAAAGAGTTATTACAAGCGATTAACGACAAAATCGTTTACGTGGAAAACCGAAATAACCGAAACATTCACATCAACGACCTCGAAGAACTCGCAATACGAGCAATCCTCGATGGTTATAACCAGGGTATTGCCGAAAACATTGGCCGCGTCTACGGTGTGCGGAGGGTCCAATGAAATCCATGACAGCTTCACTTCTGCTTTTAGGAGTGCTTACAACCGGGTTCGTCGGGTGGCGAGAGCACATCTCTAAGACACAGAAGATCAATCACGCGGAGCTTGTTGTCGATCGCTCTGTATCGAATACGAATGATTGCTCGACACTGATTGGGGTTGCACAGCGTGCTATCCACATGGATGTCCTATCCGCAGGCTCTGTACTCACAATAGTGGTCGTTGGTGATGAGAAAACAGCTCATGAACCATGGCGGTTGGCAACCTACGACATCCCCAAGACAACCAGAGCAATTGAAAACCCCAAAACGCACCTGAGGAAAGAATACATGCTCCTTGAAGACCTGAGGAACAAATGTATCAATGTGCGTGCAACGACAATCTCGCCCATTTTCATAGGTGTGAAGCAAGCAATTGCTGATCTACATGCCCGTGGTTGTGGAAGCAACTCACAGTGTCAGCTTTTTGCAATTACCGACGGAGAAGAGAATGTGGAGTCATCGGTTAAACATTCTATTTCCGGAACCTCAAACATGAACCAGAGCTTATCCGCTAGCTTGAACAACGAGGGTATCCACGTTACGTTCTGCGGCCTTGCTGCTCTAGCTGGACGGATAGTAGATCCCGCAGGTCGTGAGATACGCAAGGTACAACCTCACGACTCTAACCGTGACGACCGCCTGCGCAAGACATGGTCGGCACTCTTCACAACACCCGCTAATGTGACATTTGAGCCATACTGCCCCCAAACCACAGAACTTGAAGGTGAATCTACAACATCGAAAACCAAGTCTGAGGTTAGCAGTCAGATTGCGAACACCAATCAACGTTAGTCAAATATTGGAGGTAGCAATGTGGTTTATATGTCAGTTGGTAAGTGGGTCGGAACGGGACCGAGGTGTGCGGTGAAAGGCGGAACATCGTGCAATTTCAACATTGCGCGTCGCGCACCTCGCGCTCGGACCAAACCCAAAGCACCAACGTTATCAATGGTTCAACGATAACGCTGAAGCCCGCATAATTCATACAAGGACGCAATATATGAGTGAATGCGTTTGTGACATCGACGGGAATAAAGCAAAACAGGAAGGGGGTATGATGTGCGAAGACGGCCACTTCATTTGTAGAGGGCACCTATACTCAGGGTTCATTCTCATAGACAAACGAACGGCATGCCCGATCTGCAATAAGCCATTGAGATAATTGATTAAACCAATGGAGGTAATAGTAAAATCGACACGGTTTTGATGACAGGAGATGACTCTATGAGTGATTCTTTACTCACATTAAGTCCAGAGAAAATAGTTGCGGCATTACGCGACGGACGCAGCCTTACAGCCGATGAAGCATCCGGCTTGGATCGATTGCCTATCATCGACGCATTACGTACAAGCATCACGCAATCAGACATTCCTTGGCTCATCCTATTATTTAATTCGAACAACGACCAGATCGCGGGACTTGCTAGTAGCATAATGAGATATCATATCGTCGATTCAAAAGTAAGAGAAAGCATGGAGACACGCTGGGAGTCAGCATCTCCTTACCTAAGAAACCGCATCATGTGGAGATTGCTGGATAGTGCAGAATTGAATTCTGATTGGAATATTCGATTCATCGAATTTATTTTCACAAACAGAGATACCTTCGATTCATTCAATAGACATTTCTTCGGCACTGGGAGGCAAGGTCTTCAAGAACTTCGGAAACGCATGGACAATGCCCTTACGCCAGCCCACAAAGAATCAATTTACTGGCTATGTATCCCGAGTATTGAGCCTGACATTGATCAAGCTAAGGTTCTGCTTACAAAAGGACTCCAGAGTAAAAACGAATTCACACATCATGCTATTCAAAGACAGCTTAAAGCATTGTCATAATGTTCTTAGGGTTTGTCATACATGACATCAAGTGTTGATTCTCGGTATCCAGCCATATCTATGCGGCTTTCGGTAACTCATTGTTGAATACTGTTGATGATTGTAGAGCTTGGTTGATGTGAGCGAATAGCCTTTCCCAAGTTCGAGGTACGTCCCGTGTCGGGCCACCAGTCGTACTATTGAAACGCTCCGCTATCTCCCGATATGGAGTTCGCAGCGTAAACTCAATGCTTTTCTCACTGACCAGCCGGTTCGAGGTGATAGTTTCAATCAATTCTCGTCTTTCTTCCTTATTCGCTGTTTGGTAAGCCAAATACGCGCTCTTTGCGAGTTCGAGGAATTTTTCTATCCGTTCTGGTACAGACCACTGTCCAGTTGTAATCGCTGAGATGTTTTCATTGATCTTCAGACGCTCCTCAAGGAGCGTCTTTTTTCTATGCTCAAAGCTGTCCTTCTCAATAGTGCCGTCCACAAGCAAATCGGTAATGCGATTTAGACGGTCATCGATTTGAATGAGCTTCGTCTTAAGACCAGCGAGGACGTTATCACGCTCCAAATCCCATTGCTTGCGTATTTTTGGCAGTCTTCGATCAAGATACTCTTCTTCATCATTACTGAACTGTAGCAACTGCAAGGTCTCAAGAAGACGATTTGCAATTACCTCTTCGCGGAGGCATGTCCTGACACAACCTCGGGTCTGACAACGGTAGTAAACGTATCCTTTTTGCACTTCACCAATAAGCGAGTAGTTGCAATGTGGACATTTGAGCAGACGGCGAAAGATCAATTGATGGGAGTGCTCTTTCTTGGGAAATCCAGAAAAACAATTCTGGACGCGTTCAAACAATGTAAGTGTAATCAACGGTTCATGAATGCCGGAGAAAGTCTGATTGGTCTTTTGTATGTAGATCAATCCAGCATAGAAGGGGTTCTTGAGCAATCGGTTGAGTACATTGCGGTGGACACGCTTGCCAGTCCGATTACGCAAACCTATGGCATACATCTGTTCAGTTAGTGAAGTAAGACTGTTCCGTCCTGTCGCATAAAGTTCAAAAGCCCTTTGCATCAGCGGACCATTGAGCGGGTCTATGATTTTTGTCCTTCCGGGGCCAGCATCGAGGTACCCAAGTGGTGCTGGCATGGGCATGATGCCCTGCTTGAGCCGTCCATAGAAACCTTTAATTGTCTCTTCTCGCAAGTTGCGGATGTAGTCAGATGCAACAACAGCCATGATGTCGGCAGAAAGCCGTCCTCCTCGAGATTTGAGATCCACAGACTCATGGGCAAAGTGGACTTCAATTCCTGAGTCAACAAGCTCAGCCAATTCTGTCCAATCCCGGAGGTTGCGGGCGCTGCGGTCAATTTTATGGATGATGACACCCGCAGCTTTACCGGAGCGAAGCAGTTTGAGCATCCGAGTAAAAATCGGACGTCCCCGCTTAGCCGCAGTCTCTTGTTCCTCATACCAAGAACCAATCGCAAAATGATTCCGGATAGCAAAGGCCTCTATTGCCCCGCGTTGTTCTACAAGGGAAACACCGTGTTCTCCCTGTTTGGTTGTGGAGACACGAATGTAGGCATAGTAATTTTTCACATGTATTATTGAGTACTTAATGATTAGATTGGTTGGAAATCGACCTTTAGTACCCGTAGGTTATGTAATCTTTTAAGTTAAGTCAACGCCTTCATTATGGGCACTTTCACGGCTTTCTGACTCCAGACGCTTGACGATGCGAAGGATTACAGCAAAGTACCGATCAAGGCTCTCCGCTGCAGCCTTAACCTCCTCATCAGAGAGGTTGGGGTAAATACCACGCAGAATATCCATATCTTCCTGGGTAATTCTAGTGTCTGGAGCGATAAATTGATTTGGCCGTGGCGTTGACATCATCTTTCCAGCTTAGAAATTTCTTTCGGAGTCAGCAAGACGGCAAAACATGCATGATGCTCACTAGCAAGCTCATCCACAGTTTGTCAGCATTTTCCACAGTGAACATTGACTAGTTTGCAACTTTTGCCTCCTTTTCAGATTCAGTAGAACTGCTACTGTAAAGAAAAGAAAAATAAAAAGAAGGAACTATGATGCCAGAAGAATACTATTCTGCCCGTGTTGCCAACGAGCTAATTGTGCTCCGCAAGAAAAACGGGCTGTCACAAAGACGTGTCGCATTGTTGCTTGGGCACCAACATACCACCATGCTTTCAAAGTATGAAAACAGCCATCTACTGCCACCATTGGCTACAGCCTTGCGCCTTGAGATCATCTACCGGACACGACTGTCTGCGATGTTCCCAAGGTTATACAAGGCCCTCGAAGCAAAGGTCGAAATGGAGAGAAAAAGAATTGGCAGACCGATTCAGGGGACTCTGTTCTAACCAATAAAACCAATGACCTCAATCCTTAATCAAGTGGCCGAAGCCCAGAGCCACTTTGAACCGGCTATGCCAAAGGAATACCTTGCGCTTCAGATTGCCAGAAAACTCAATGACCTAGAACATCTGCGTCATTATCTGGTTCTGCTTGAACATTACCCTGAGGAGTTGATCGTGCGCTGCTTTCACCTTGCCATCAATAGCAATGGGAACCATGCTGACTCGTTCCACCAGGCATTACAGTCAATAACCAACCCCGAAAATGACGAATCAAACTCTGTTGTCAATTAAAATCAGCCGACGCAAGATCGCAGCAGCGGTCTTCACGGATGGAAAGGTTAACTATGTCGATGCGCGTACTCTTTCCAACGTTCACACCAAAGCTGAGGAGAGCCTGTTAGCTTTTCTAAACTGGATTATTGAAAAATTTGAGGTTAAGTCAGTGGGGTTGGAACTGCCTGATTATCCGGTTGAGACACGCACTACAAGAATGACTGAACTAGCCGTACAGACGCTGCGAAACAGGGCTATTCCCATTTGGGAAGTCACAAAACAAATGTTGTTTGTTGCTTACGCCATGCCTCCGCTAAAAACCCGCAAGCGTCTCCATGTTATAGTCCTGTCCTTTTGGCCACATTTGAACAGCATGAGATTCGACCGCTCAATTTTCGATGCCGCCGCAGTTGGATACTATGTGCATGTCGAGCGTTTACTTCATCATTAAACAATTTCGGAATGATTGGACCATTGTCGTATGTCGGCGGAAAAAACCGCTTGGCAAACAAAATTATCGCTTTGATTCCAAAGCACATCACATATGTTGAGCCGTTCGCAGGCGGAGCTCAAGTCTTTTTCCATAAAAGCCCGTCGAAAGTAGAAGTATTGAATGACCTAGACAAAGAAATCGTGAACTTTTTTCGTGTCTGCCAGCAACATTATGAGGAGCTTGTGCGTTATTTGAAATTCACTTTGATGAGCCGCAATTGGTATGACACCTACGCCCAAATGAACCCGGACACCCTTACAGACGTTCAGCGCGCGGTTCGATTCTTTTACTTACAGAAAAATTCCTTTGGTGGATTGATAGTTCGCCAAAACTATCACTTCAATGTCACCGAACCGCCTCATTACAATCTCGAACGATTGCCACAGTTAATCGAAGAAACTCATCGTCGTCTAGCAAATGTTCAGATCGAATGCACACCTTATCAGGATGTTCTAAAGCGTTATGACCGCCCCACAACATTTTTCTATCTCGACCCGCCTTACTGGAATAGGTTTCTCTATAAATACAACTTCAAGGAGGAGGATTTCATAGAGTTAGAACGCAGGTTACGGCTGCTCAAAGGGAAATTCATTCTCTCGCTTAACGATGTGCCTGAGGTGCGCAAGCTCTTTTCCAAATTCAAAATCTCTGGTGTGAATCTTGCTTACACGACCCAGATGAA
>Ga0207129_1037_pt2 | contig 11864 bp, 10 predicted proteins | sample Alteio_BWMinHeat_15_FD_153517 | JGI IMG/M metagenome (GOLD analysis project Ga0207129, IMG submission 153517) | Enriched cells from forest soil in Barre Woods Harvard Forest LTER site, Petersham, Massachusetts, United States -... | ecosystem: Environmental > Terrestrial > Soil > Temperate forest >... | reverse complement strand
AGGTGATTATTCCTCCCAAACACAGGGGAACCTCCCGACGACGGGGACGAAAGGAGGGCGTGGCATAAAACCGGGCTCGGGCCGGTATAGGAAAATATAGATGAAGATTGGGTTAAGCGTCTCTCGAGTGGTTATCTGGAGCGTTCTGGCCGCGCCCGGGATTATATGGCTGTTGATTCCGGCTGTGCGCGGTCAGTTGGGTGACGAACCGTTGGATGAGTCGTTCCATCGTTTGGGCGAGATCGCCATCTGGACACTGGGAGCCGTGCTTTGTCTCTCTCCGTTAAAGGCCCTGTTTCCCAAAAGCCGACTGGTGGCCGCACTTAACCGATACCGGCGAACCATGGGAATCACCGCGTTTCTTTATGCACTCTTTCACGTGACACTTTATTTCAGCTACGAAGGTGGGACCGCGGATTATCTCGCAAGGGTTTGGGAACCGTTCTTTGCAGCCGGGGCAATCGCTTTCTCGATCTTATGTTTGTTAACAGTAACCAGCAATAATTGGACAATTAACCGGCTAGGATTCAGAAATTGGAAATGGATTCACCGGCTAGTGTACCTGGCTGCACTAGTGGCTTTCTATCATCAAGCGATTGCCGACAGAGGTAATTGGCGCACGGCTTTTACGTTGTTCATCCCGGTAACGGCGCTGGAAGTTTTGCGAGTCGGTAAGTTAGTCGGAACTGCGGTAGCCGTTCGTGCTTCGGCGCGAAGGGCCGCTTGGAACGGGTGGCGAGAATTCGTCCTGGATAGACGGGTAGCAGAAAGCGATACCATTGCTTCGTTTCATCTAAAGCCAAAGGATGGGAAACGGCTTAAACGTTTTCTGCCCGGACAATACTTAACCATTCAGGTAACAATTCCGGGACAATCGCAAACCGCGATTCGTACTTACACAGTCTCCGATGCGCCTGGTCCGGATTATTATCGGCTTAGTATTAAGCGCGAACGAGAAGACGGCAAACTGCCCGGGCTGGTTTCTAATTGGTTTCATGATCAGTTTGAGCTCGGAAATGTTTTATTAGCAAAAGCGCCGGCTGGCGATTTTTGTTTAAAGAGGCCTTGTCGCAACGGAATGGGGATGCGGCAGACGAAGGATGATAAACCGATTGTGCTGATCAGCGCAGGCGTCGGCGTAACGCCAATGATTTGCATTTTGAACACGCTCGTTGCGAGCGGAAGCCGGTCGCCGATTTTCTTCTTTCACGGTGCTCGCAACGGCAATGAACATGCGTTCGGCCGTCACGTCCGCACGATCGCACGGAGCCACGAAAACGTACATGTGCATGTTGCTTACAGTCGTCCCGCGCCGGGTGACTTGTTAGGTTTGCACTATGATGGCTACGGGCGAATCGGGATAGGAGTTATTCAGCAGCTAATAGGAATCCCTTACGGCGATTTTTTTCTTTGTGGTCCGGGGGCGTTCATGAGGGAGCTTTATGAGGACCTCGCGCAGTGGGGCGTGCAACCGGAGTGCATTCACTATGAGCTTTTCGGTCCGGCTACTGTCGAATTTGGGAGGCTGCAATCGCCCACAAGCTACGTGCCACATCAGATCCGTTACGATCCTCCTGGCGAATCTGTGTTGTGGGATGGCCGGAGCACCCTTCTAGATATGGCGCTAAACCAGGGGCTAAATGCGGCGTACGGCTGCAGATCGGGCGTATGCGGTACTTGTGCGTGTAAATTACTTAAAGGAGTGGTTCACTACGCTCAGGCGCCGGTAGCACCGATACGCAAGGATATGGTTTTGCTGTGCTGCGCTAAGCCGGCTTCGGACATTGTCGTTGATCTCGGAAAAGAGCCTCAACAAGGGCGATCGGGTTGAACCGACTCGTCTCCGTCCGAGCAATGATTTCTCCGAAAGAACAGTTGGTTCACTAGAAGGGCAGGTTGTGCTCGTTTTAACGGAAGATGATGAGCTTAACGACCAGGAGCACTCGCGACGGTGTTACATTCCTTTGAATGCTGAGACAGCTGACCTGTCCCGATCTGGTACGTTGTGCGCAACACAGAGCCGCTTGGCCAGCTGAGCAAAGGTCCGTCAAATGCGTTCGAGCCAGCCGGCGACCGCCTGTCCAATCTCGTGGGGACTGTCCTCTTGCACGAAGTGAACCATGTGAGGCCAACACACGATCTTCCGGCAGCTACTGGTTTGTTATCACGCGATGGCGGTTGTCCCTTGCTTACCGCTTCTACCGGTTAACTAGAAGAAACAAACCGGGAATAATTCGCGGCTGCTCTTTGGTAAAATAAGGTGAGACCTTATGAACGTTCATTTCTTCTCCCGTATTAATCCCATATGCCATAACCCCAATCACCATCAATCCGGTGAAGCCGTTGCGGCATGAGAATGAACTTATCAACTTTGTGGAGGCCACTAAGGAAAACCGGTCGTTCGGCGACTGTGAAGCTCAAATATGTGAAAGCGCCCAAATGAACTTCAGATCACATGACTGTTGATCCCAAAGAAAGGAACGCTCTCACCGGTCCGCAGTGGGTTCGGGCTCCGGAAGAGCGGTGCTCGTATGGCTAGAGAGGATTCAGACGCAGACGTTAGAATTTACCTTCGGGAGATCGGGCAGACCCCGCTGCTGACGCCACAAGAAGAGGTTGATTTGGCTGCGCGCATTAAAAAAGGCGACCGGGAAGCAGAAACGCTAATGATCAAGGCCAATCTCCGTCTCGTCGTCAAGATTGCGCGCGATTACGCGAATTTGGGTTTGCCTTCGTTGGATTTAATATCGGAAGGCAATATCGGATTGATGAAGGCGGTCGAGCGATTCGATCCGGCAATGGGCGGAAAGCTAAGTACCTACGCCGCCTGGTGGATCAAGCAGGCGATCAAGCGGGCTTTGGCTAATCAGAGCAAAACGATTCGACTTCCAGTTTACTTGGTGGACAAGATGTCCAAAATTCGCAGGGCCTCCTTGCAGATGAGTGATGAACTCGGCCGTGAACCGACCGATGACGAGTTAGCGCAAGAAATCGGTATCTCCCGTAGCAAAGTTTCTCTACTAAAGACGGTCTCGATTCGGCCCGCTTCGTTGGACGCCCCAATCAGCCATGACGATTCGACTGAGCTAGGTGAAACGGTTGGGGATGAAAATGCGCGAACGCCGTTCGAGTTGCTTAGAGACAAAGACCTCCGCGACGAGGTGAGCGACTTGTTCGAGGTCCTCGACGACAGGGAGCGCACGATAATCTTCCAGCGATTCGGACTAGATGGTCCCAAGCCGAAGACCCTTGAAGAAGTGGGTAAGAAATTTGGGGTTACGCGGGAGCGAATCCGTCAGCTCCAGAATATCGCCTTGGCAAAATTGCGCCGGGCGCTGAGTAAGAAAGAAAGGCCGACGTATCTCTAGTGCTGCCTTCTCCGCGCGAAGCCTCAAAAATTCCCCTCATTCCGATTCAATCCGTTGGCTTTTCTCAAAGTCTATGGCCGGTGGTGACTATACTGCCGCTACCAGACATCATGTAAGGGAAGCCAGACCTGACAAAAGGGATTTTGTAGATTCCTAATGACTTTCTGACAGGTTGAGACTGTCCGGTGTGCTCTCGCATGCCGCGAACGGCGACTGCACCTTAATGAGATATCTTCGACGTCTCGCCAGAGCTTTTGCTGTCGGCAGTCGAATGAAAACCGGCCAGTAAAGGTCGAATTAAAACCAGCCACTTTTTCGCTTAAGATCTGGCACGCTATTTTGCGATCTTGACGGCGAGTCCGACGGGATTGTTCAGCCCTGTGATGAAGCTAGCGTTAATCGCAACTCCCGTCTTGGCGTCGTATTCGCCAACCGTGGCGCTACCAAAATTCGCCACGAAGAGTTTGTTGCCCAACAATGTGAGGAAAAACGGTTCGCTCAGCCCCGTAATGAAGTTAGGTTTAATCGCGGTTCCCGTGTTGGCGTCGTAATTACCAACCGTGCCGCTGCCAACCGCGCCGCCGTTAAGGTTCGTCACGAAGAGGCTGTTGCCCGACAACGCTAGTCCTTCGGGGCCGCTCAGACCCATGATGAAGCCGGGGTTAATCGCGCCTCCTGTGTTGGCGTCATATTTGCCAACCGTGCCGCCGTTCTCGTTCGTCACGAAGAGGGTGTTGCCATTCACCGCGAGTCCGAAGGGTCCCCTCAGCCCCATGATGAAGCCGGGGCTAATCGCGCCGCCCGTGGTGGCGTCATATTTGCCAATCGTGCCGCTGCGGAAATTTGTCACGAAGAGGGTGTTGCCATTCACCGCAAGGGCGACGGGTCTGCTCAGTCCCGTGATAAAGTTGGCGTTAATCACCTCTCCCGTCTTGGCGCTGTATTCGCTCACGATCCCAGTCTTTGAATCTCGTATGACATACAACTGTGCATGGGCGTTTCTCGGCATCGGCCAAAGCCCAGCGTTGGCGATAAGGAATGCCTGGAAGGCGCGCAAGAGCGGCCTCAAATTTGAGGTGATGCTGCTCTTCATTGTTTGGTTCTTTCTAGGGTTCAACGTGAAAGTGAAAAACTTTTGCTGACTGTTGGGGTACGACATCCATTGTCGAATGAATCTGTGCCAGGGCCAGGATTAGGTCCCGGACCCTGAAGGTGTCTCGCGAGTTCATGGAAAGAAGATTTTTGCCCTTTCCAGTACCCAAGACGAAAGCGTCCTGCGAACCTTGATACTAAAGTTAAGCCCTTCCCTGCAAACAGGTTGCGGCGGGAAACAAGCGGCTAGAACTCTGGGATACAGATCACGTGCTCGACATCTTTACTTCACTCACTGCCACTCCTGCGACGCCCGGTAATATCGTCCCCATCGTTTCAGAGCACATCGGACACGTGGTCCGACCCTCTACCGCCGGTTTGGTCGTTTTGGAATCGCTGAAGCAATTGAAAACCGGGCTCGCTGTTACGAGGCCCTTCCGGCTGTTTTCAGTTCCAAAAAGTGGCCGGTTTTGACTCGGTTAATTTCGATTATTACTGGCCGGTTTTGACTGATCGCTAACATTGCTTACTCCACTGCGCTCGGCAGGTGTTCAATCGACGATCGGGCCCCAACAGATCATCGAATCCCGCACGGACGTGAATCGGATCTTTGTACCTAGGACGGATTTTCGTCTTGCGCAGCCCTGGTTACTACTTTTGCTGCTCGCTCTCCTGCGATCGGTTCGGCCTTGGTAAGCCGGGGACCTCAGAAAAGATCAGGAATGAATTATAAAACTGGCAGAGTTCTTCATTGTGTCGGCCGCCGATGGCCGCTTTAGCCCTGGATCGCCCGAGCTAGTCTTCCTCATTGCCGGTCTGAATCGCCTGCTCAAGCTCGTTTGCTAACTTAGTTTTCAATCCTTTTAGTGTCGCCAGATCTCTTTCCGCGTCAACTTTCCGGCCCATCTTGAGGAAAAGGACACCACGATATTCGTACGCTTCCGCAAGATTCGGTTTGAGTTGAATGGCTTTATTATAATGTTCGAGAGCCTTCGAGTAGTTTTGGGGACCCTGCTTTCGCAGAGAATAGCCGAGATTGTTATGGGCTTCGGCGAAGTTTGGATTCTCAGCAAGCGCCTGTTCGAACTTGACCTGAGCTTCGGCGAACTTTTTGGCATGCATCAGCTGGATGCCCTGATTATAGAATTGTACTGGCTGAGCACCTTGTTCGCTTTTCAGCGCGGCGCCTCCCGTTTTGCTCCCGGCACCAAAAGCCGTCCCTGTCGCGATGAGGTAGATTGTAAATAAAGTAAAGCAACTTTTCATGACTGTTTCGTCGTTTGGGAAATGTGGTAGTAGCTCCGAGGAGGGCGCAACTGCGTTGGAACGTCCGGCGGGTGCCCTCCTCGTGTGCTCGATTTTCTTACTCCCGATGGGCCGCATCTGCCTCGTGGGCCATATCAAGTATTAGATCAAGGAACTCTGCTGATCGTTGTTGGCCGATAAATAGTCCGTCAGCAATGAAGCCTTTGATGGCACCCGTGGCATCTAACTGTCCTGGCGAGGTAGGCCGAATGATTGAACATTGTGGCAGGGCCGTGCTAATGAAGTCGCATGGCTCGGGCATGATCAAATTCGCCTGCAACGTCTCGGGCTGGTTTTTAGTTAGATCCACAAAGGTTATCCCATTGTCAGTCAGCGGAGTCGCATTGCCCGCCTTATCGTGCCAAACCTGAAAGTGCATTATCTCGGCTCCACCGATACTCAGGGTGATTTTCAATACTTCTGGGCTAGTAACTTTTTGACTGAGAGTGGCGTAGAGGCTAGTGCCGGCCTGCTCGATAAATCCAAAGTGGAATCCTGCCGTAAAGGCGATCGCCAGGAGGTGGTTGCCTGAGCTGAGGTCGGCGTTGCTCACCGGAATCGCCGGATGCTGCCCAACGTTCAACCCCTGCACTGCTTGCTGAGTGAACACGGCCCCTAAATCAGGATTCCTCGTGCTTCGGTACCGGATCCACCAACTGGTGTCTACGCTGAGTTGTTGCAAGTTGGTGAGTCGTCCGGTTTGCGGCACACTCGTAACCTTGCTTGGCGGGATATTGCGAAACGCATCAAAGTTTACCTTTTCTTCGCCCTTGGATGCTAAAAACGCGTTCAGAAAGGCAACGTGGCTATTCTCATCATCGGTATTGTCAGCAATATACTGTGGCATGTCGCCATCAAGAACTTGAAGGTCCGTGATGTACGGTTGACTTATGGAACCGGTCGCGCCGACTCCACCGAGTTCGTTATATTGCTGCCACAGATCGGCCTCGATTAGCTCGGCTGCAGCCAAAAGCCTTAGGATTGCGACATCCCCTTTGGTTAGGTTCCCTCCGCTAGAAGCGGTCTGTGCTTTGCCTTTGCTCATCAATAGCGCGCTGGCCGGAAGGATCGCGGCGCCTGCCATGCCGAGCCGCTTCAGAAAAGAGCGGCGTCTGAAGACGCTACGCCCATTGGAATGAGTATCGGTGGAAGTGAATTGTGTCCTGGTGGATTCTCTGGGAGGAAGGTTTTTCTGCTTCATCGTTCGTTGGTAACTTTTTGCGGGACCAATCCGGACTGGTGAGTTAATAACTCGTGGATTTTGACCGCAGTTTATCTCACATATGATGTAACCACTGGTGGGTTACTCCTCTTAATACCGGAAACGATTCGATTTTATTCCCGTTGCCTGACTACAATCCCGAACAGATGCGTGTGTAGTAAACCCGGATAGAACTGACTATACAGCTCGGTGTCTATAAATTCTGCTTGCGTGCTGCGGCCGGTAAAATCCAGCAGCGCGATGGCTCAAGCGCTTTCTTTATGAAACAGCAGGCTTTCCAGACACACGCCGGGACCAAAGGCCAAGGCGCACCCATTCCCTGCGGGAACATTAGGTCGCATTATGGCCTCCAAAACAAACATAATCGTGGCCGAGGACAAGTTGCCAAAGCGTCTCAATACATCACGGGAGAAACGGAGAGCCTCGCCGGATAACCCAAGGCTTTTCTGCACTGCGTCAAGAATTGTGCGACCACCGGGGTGCACGGCCCAATGTTGAATACTTTCTTGCTTTCGCCCATTGAGAATGGCCTTCAAGTTGCTTGGCAGCTTCGCCATTATGGTTGCGGGCACCTGTCCCGACAAAACCATATCATAGCCTTCTCCGCCAATCTGCCAGGTAATTTGGCCGCCGCTCTGAGGAATAACTGTTGAATAAGCACTTTGCAGTTCGATACCTTGCGGATCCGAGGAGACAATGCTGGCCGCGCAGCCATCCGCAAAAAGCAGGAAGGAGAGAATTTGTTCTAGATCGTGCGTTTCTTTCAGGTGCAGCGTACAAAGTTCAAGATTCACAATAAGAACCTTGGAAGAAGGCTCCGAGCGCACGATGTGGCGTGCTGTTTTTAACGCATTTAAAGCCGCGGAGCAGCCCAGGAACCCGATAATTGAGCGTTCCATCGACGCCTTAAGGTCGTAATGCTCCATAATTTGCAGGTCGAGCCCAGGGGCGTAAAAGCCTGTGCAGCTTGTCACAATAAGATGCGTTAGACTGTGCCTTAGAGAGGCAAGATCGAGCCGATCCAGTGCGCGCCGTGCAAGAGGAAACGCTTCACGCTGATAAATAGCCATGCGTTTTCCGGTATCAGGAAAAGCGCCGAAACAATAGAAACCTTCATCATCAAGTCCCGTCGCTTCAGTGTGTGGTTTGAAAACGGAATAACGGTGTTCAATCTGCGCGCGGGATGCCATGCGGCGAAACAATGCACGGCCGCACTCATCTTTGATCATACGGGGAACCCAGTCGACAAACCTCTGGTGCATATCATTATTAGGCACAGATGTTGCGATGCGATTCAGATAAGCTGCAACCATAGAGCCCCCTGTTGCTAAGCAATGAACCCAGCTTTTCCTTATTTATCGCTTTGTCCTTCAGCTAGTTCACCTTACGGTTATGTCTATTTTCTGGCGGAGACAATGGCTGATGCGCCAAATGCAAGATATTCTATGTTAATATCCGAAAAATTATTTGCCTTTAGGGCCTCGATCAATTCATCCATCCACATGGTTTCTTTCAGGCAAATGGGGAGTTCATTGAGTGCAATCCTCCATTCAGGGTGTTTCCATTTTCCGTAGGCCTGCAGAAGCTTGAAGTGAATATTCCAAACGAAAGCATAAGCTAATCTGGTTGGATAGGTTAACTCGTGCATGATGAACCTTCCTCCTTCGCGAAGCATGTCGTGCGCATGATCGACTAAAACACGCAGATCAGCGTATTTGGCAAGGTAACAAGACGTTATACAATCAAAGTCCCCTTCCAAAACAACATCCTCAGCTTTGCCATGGATAAATTCAACAGTAGTCAACTGGAGAGCTTCGGCCTTTTTTCTCGCAATCCCGAGGTACTCGTCTTGTAAATCGACGCCCACGATGCGGCAAAGGGGAAAGCGCTGGGCTATTTTGAAGGTCAACAGGCCAGTTCCGCAGGCTTGGTCGATAATTTGACTGGGTTGTTGAGGTATTTTATTAAGAATCTTACGCTTCCACCAACCGTCAAGACCTAGTGAGCAAAAATTGGCTATGTGCTCATAGCTGGCGCTGTTTCCTGAAAAGAAGCGCTCGGCTAACGCTGTTCGGGAATCGCTCATCATCGATTTCTCGTGCCCTTAAAGTATCCTTATTACGAATGAAGTCGCTTAAGGTCCGAACGTTCACTTCAGGCTTCGTAAGAACCCGACCAGCGCGGCCAGATCGGCAACGCCCAACTTCTTCTTGAACGACGGCATCTCGCCTTTGACGCCGTTGGTGATGATCGTTCTGATCCGCTGATCGGATTTGGTCAGGCCATGGAGATCGGGACCTTCATCACCGGTAGCGTCATCGGCATGGCTATGGGAACAATTCAAAGCGAAGAGTTTCGCACCTTCCGTGACCAGGCACCGGCTGGATAACAGGAGAAGCGTTTGCATTGGTCACATTTCGTGCTTCTTGGATGCTTCGGCTAACCAGCACCGCTGCTCCTAACGTTCCTCCGACGGGCCTCCCAAAGCCTTCGGTTTTTCAATCCGGCGGTCGCCAGACTAGAGGCTATAATCTTTCGAGTGCTTCGAACCTCCATCACCCATCCCGCCTAGACGAGCGGCTTATCTATCACCGCTAACGCGTGCGGCGTTTCTACATAGTTCACCGTCGTCATCCCTAAGACCTTTCGGAGTTGATCGGCCGGAACTTTCATCGGTCCGGGTTTAGGAGCAGTTCCCGGAGCGGCCTGCGGAAAGGCGGTCGACATGGCGGTATGAAAAGTGATGTTACCTTCAACCTTTTGAACGATCTGATGGATGTGACCATTCAGCACTGCAACTGAGCCGAAACGTTTCAGAAAACTGAGCGCGGTGGCACCGTCCTGAGTTCCCCAGCCCCACTGGGGATAGACTTCCCATAACGGCACATGAGCAAACACCACAATCGGGGTTGAGGCGGACAAATCTTTAAGATCTTTTTCCAACCAAGCTAGTTGGTCTTGTCCTAACGATCCAAGCCCGATCTCGGCTTTCCCCATGACGTTAACTAGACCAACAAAATGGACGCCTTGATGAGTAAAACTGTACCAGCCGCTGCCGGTTGTGCCCTTAGCAAACCGGTTGCGATACTGCTCTCCGCTGTCACTTAGGACATCGTGTTCGCCGGGCACATAAAAGATATCATTGACACCGGTTCCTTTTAACAGCTGGTCGACCGTGTCGAATTCGTCCGCCTGCGCCAAATGAGTCAGGTCACCAGTGTGAATGATTAAGTCCGGTTTTTTGGGCAGCGCCTTAATTCTGCTGATCGCCTCCTGTAGGGTGCCGATTACATTGTTGTTGGCCTCCTTGTTAAACCCGATATGGCTATCGCTGAGCTGAACGAAAGTGAAGTCGGCTCCTGCTAGCCCGCCGCCTTGATCAGTGGCAGCTGATAACAACATGCGCGACCTTGCTATTCCTCCCGTCATGGTAAATACCAAGCCCGTTCCCGCCCAAGCCATGCATTTCAGGAAACCCCGACGGTCAATGCCGTCATCAGTAATGTTATGGTGAATGTAATCCGACATAATTTGATTCAAAGTGAAGAGACCGCGATTGATCCGCGATCTCATTTAACCGGTGTATACCGGTAGAACGGGAGATTTATTCCCCGGAATAAGCCTTCTACTCTGGTCGTATTGGTTTGTAATAGGCTGTTTTTCTACCCATGAACGATCAGGAGAGGTTAATTCGCTTTGAGGACGAAATGCTTCCACTGATGAATGACGCCTATAACCTAGCGCGATGGCTAGTACAGAACGACGAAGACGCTCGAGATATGGTCCAAGAAATTCCGAAAAGCACGAGTACAATGAGCAGGACGATAAAGAAATCCGGGCCGGCTACATTTCCAATTCCAAACGCGAGAATATTCATAACTGTTTTAAAGCGGCTCGCCCATAAATTATTCCCGATAACAGTCCGAATTCTTCGTCATAACAAGCCAGGGTTAAAGGTTTGTATCAAAGCCCGAAGACTTCAAGAGTGCTCTTGTTGCTGAATTTTGACGAACTCGAGAAGTGCTCCAGGCTCAGCGTCGGAGATAGCCCAACAATCGAGACCATTCACGTTCCAATAGACAAGATTGTAGCCTTGATAATCGAGTAATTTTTGTTTCGATGCCGGCTCAGGATTCGGCTCGCGATACATGAACAGGCTTACATAATGCTTCTTAAAACGATAGACAAGAACCGCGACATTTTTGCCTCTGACATAATCGAGGCGCCCACCAACCAGTTTAAAACCTTGATCTGCGAAATCGAGCACGGGCGGCGAGAAATCGACTTTACCTGCGAACCAGGGTTTAACGGTATGCTCGTCACTGGATTCAACATCTATGAGATGCGTGCCAATAAGCGATCGAATATGATCAGAAGCGACTTCTGCTGCCAATAATGATGTCTCGGCTGGTAGCAATCGTTCCATATTCGTGAATAGGAATGCTCCGAAGACCACAGCCGCAGCAATAGCTGTTGGGATCCAAGCAACAGCCGGAAATGGAATGATCTTTTGTTTCAGACGGGATGGTAATGCTAGTTTTTTACGGATTCGATCGGCCAAATTGGCGGGGACCTGATGGCGCAAATCCAGATCCTCAAGTCGACTGCGGAGCGCGACCCTCTGTTCATATTCGAAGGGACAGCTGGAACAAGTGCAAAGGTGTTCTTCGATGGCGATGGCTTTAGCCAGATCAAGCTCATTGTCAAAATACGCATCGAGTAAGATAAGTGTTTCTTCGCAATTCATTTGTTCCCTCCCTCCTCTTGCAGCAGAGTAGCTATTTGCTGCCTCGCCCGAGAAAGGCGAGACATGACCGTACCGATCGGCACTCCCACGATCCCGGAGATCTCCTTGTAGGAAAACCCATCGAGTTCTC
>Ga0207129_1126_pt1 | contig 11979 bp, 9 predicted proteins | sample Alteio_BWMinHeat_15_FD_153517 | JGI IMG/M metagenome (GOLD analysis project Ga0207129, IMG submission 153517) | Enriched cells from forest soil in Barre Woods Harvard Forest LTER site, Petersham, Massachusetts, United States -... | ecosystem: Environmental > Terrestrial > Soil > Temperate forest >... | reverse complement strand
GCCACGCCCACTCGGACTCGGGTCGAATCTAACGAAACCGCATACCCAAAAAGAAACAACAGCATGATCGGCAGAATAAAGGCGATCAGGATACTGCTCGGCTCATTGACGATCTGAATCAGTTCCTTACGTACCAATGCCCCCAACCGTCTCCAACTGAACCGCCGATTCTTTGCGTTCATTGCCACACCTCCAAGTGCCTACCCGCAAACCAACACCCGAAAATCAACCGCGGATGAACGCAGATGGACGCAGATAAAAGACCAACCGCGAATGGACACGAATGGACGCGAATGAAGGCAAATCTGATCCGCAGATTACACGGATTACGTCCTGTGATGGGATCGCGTCGGTGAGCAGGAGAAATCGTTCCGCCACCCCGAAAGTTCCTAGCTAGCTGGTAGCAATCGATCCGAAAAAGTAATCTGTGTAATCTGCGGATCATTCTAGTCTGCTTTCCTCGTCGCTCATTTATGGTTCGGATTCTTTATTCGCGTCCATTCGCCGTATCGAAACGTTGAATGATTCGGATGAAAGTCTCTTCCATGGTGGGATCCGATAGGTCAGCGGACTGAACACTGCGCTTCAGGGCGTCAGGCGTATCGAGCGCAATAAGTTTCCCGCGATAGACTAACCCGATGCGGTCGCAGTACTCCGCCTCATCCATGAAGTGGGTTGTCACCATGACGGTTACGCCTTTCTCGACCAGACCGTTGATATGCAACCAGAACTGGCGCCGGGTAATGGGGTCAACGCCGGAAGTCGGTTCGTCCAGGAACAATACATCCGGTTCGTGCATCAAAGCGCAGGCCATGGCCAGACGTTGTTTGAAACCTAGCGGTAATTGTCCCGAGGCGTTGCCTAAATGATTCTCCAAACCGAACGCATGAATCATTCGATCGATGGACGAGCTTCTCCGTTTACCTTGCAATCCGTAGACACCGGAGAAGAAGTCGAGGTTCTGTTGCACCGTTAAATCGCCGTAGAGCGAGAATTTCTGTGCCATATAGCCGATCCGATTCCGAGCTGCGCTTCCTGATTTCCGAAAGTCAATTCCCGCTATTCGAGCCGTTCCGGAAGAAGGCTTTAACAAACCACATAACATTTTGAAGGTGGTCGACTTCCCGGCGCCGTTAGGTCCAAGCAGACCAAAGATCTCGCTTCGGTTGACAGAAAAGGTCACGTGATCCGTCGCTACAAAGTTGCCAAAGCGTTTAGTTAAATCGTGCGCATCGATAACACTGCCGCCATCGTGCTCAAGATGCGGCATCGTACTGGCCACGAGCGATTCTTCCTTAGGCAAGCCACCAAGGGTATCGACAAACGCATCCTCGAAGCGCGGCGCTACCGCACGTAGACGCCGATCATCCGCGAATTGTTCGATCCCTTCTTGAGAGCTACCCTCCTTCAGCACCAGGCGGATATGATCTCCCTGGACGACACCATCCACCACTGCCGGTGACCGCAATGCGTCGGCCAAGATCTTCCGTCGATTACTAGCGACTAGTAATTGGAAAGTTCGTGAGCGTACCCGGTCGGTTAGTTCTTTCGGTGGTCCATCAAAGATTTTCTTGCCTTCATGCAGAAGGATCACCGCATCACAGAGCTCAACCTCATCCAGGTAAGCGGTACTCCAGATAACCCCGATACCCTCTCCAACCAGGTCTTGTACCATCTTCCATAGATCTCGCCTGGATATCGGGTCGACACCGACACTCGGTTCATCGAGTAACAACAGATCAGGTTTACTCACGAGTGCGCAGGCTAAACCCAGCTTTTGCTTCATTCCTCCTGATAAGGCGCCCGCTTTCCGTTCCTGGAAACGTTTCAAATCAGTAAAAGTGAGCAACCGCTCAAAGCTTGCTTCTCTCTCCTCGCCAATGATCCCGCGCAGTTCCGCGTAGAGCTGAAGGTTCTGGATCACGCTTAGATCTTCGTAGAGACCAAACCGTTGAGGCATATACCCAATCCGCGACCTGATCTCCTCTGGCTGGGTTGTGGGATCAAATCCAAGGACCCGGATACTTCCGGCCGTCGGGAGTAGTAAACCTGCTAGCAACCGCATCAGCGTCGTCTTTCCGGCGCCGTCAGGTCCTGCTAGCCCCGTGATCGCGCCTCCCGCTACCCGGGTATCGAGATGATCTAAAGCGGCAGGACCCCCTTCCCTGAAGGACTTAACTAATCCCTTAGTTTCAACGAGCCAACGATCATCCGGTAGGGACGAGCTCCCGCTCGTCCGTTCCGTTGTCCGCAGATCGGCATTTCTCGCCCCATCCTTCTCGGACGAGCAGGAGCTCGTCCCTACCGGGACGGTGTCAACTTCTGGGCTGCTCTGGTTCATGGTGTTCATCCACCATTCGCAGGGTTACCGGCATTCCTTGCCGGAGATAGCGATCGGGTTTCGCGATGATAACTCGGAGCCGATAAACCAAGTCTGTCCGCAGTTCACGAGTCTCGACATTTTTCGGCGTAAACTCCGCTACCGGAGAAATAAATCCGATTTGTCCAACGTAGGGATGATTCGGATCGGTATCGTTGTATACCAACGCCTTCATTCCGGGGTAAATCCGGCCAAGATCGCGTTCATCGACGTAGGTGCGGACCCAGACCGGCTCGTTTTGACAAATGGAATAGATAACGGAGCTAGTGGAGACGATCGTCCCTGGTTCGACTGCCCGGGTTATAATCACGCCGTCAACCGGCGCGAAAAGCTTGCAATCATCTACGTTCTGCCGAGCGGTGGCCAAATTCGCTTTAGAGTTCTCGAGCTGCGCTTTAGCGCTGTCGATGTCTTCAAAGCGATTACCCGCCAACTCCAAATTGAGGTTCGCTTGAGAGAGATCGACCTGTCCCTTTAGCGAATCGCGCGACGCCAAGGCATTATCATAATCCGATTTTGAAATGACGTGGCTTTGCTGCAAAGCGTCTTGTCGTTCAAAATATCTGAGAGCGTTCTGATAGTTGGCTTTCGCTTGCGCGAGTTGTGCCTTGGCCTGCTCGATTTCCTCCGGGCGATATCCATTCACCATTTTGCTGTAGTTAGCTTGCGCTTGGGCGACCTGAGCTTCGGCTAAATGCACCTGGTCCTGATTGGGAACGTCATCCAACGTCGCGATAAGATCTCCGGCGTGTACTACGTCGCCCTCCTCCAGTTTCATTTCTTTCACTCGCCCCGTAACCCGAAAGCCGACATTCACTTGACGAATATCGATGTTCCCTTGGAGCGTCAGGATGCGTTCAGGGGTCGCCGCGAACTGCTGGTAGATAAACCACCCAGCAATGGAAAGCACAGCGACAATTCCTAGAATAATCACTAGTCGTTTCCTCATTTTCTGCCTCCCCTTTTCATGGAGCGCGCCTCGCTTGCGAGGCCGATTGGTTTTAGTAGGTCTAATTGTTCGTGGAGTGCTGATTTGATTTCCGCGAACTCCTCATCTGTGTACCCCGTTAAATTAAGGCGGCGCTTGATCGTCTCGCGGCCGGCAAGGAAAACTAGAATCTGACCGACGATCATCTGAGCGCGAAAGATCACGCTGCGGTCATCCGGTTCCCGTTCCAGAAGGATCGCCAACAGGGCCGAGATGGTGTGGTGAACATGCCGGATCACTCTTTCGTAGATCAGATCGAAAGCCTTGGTCGGCTGCATCTGTTCTCGGATAATAATCCGGCCAAAGGAACGGTTGGTTTGCTGGCGTAGTAGTACTTCCAGCATGGTTCCTAACAGCGTTTTCAGAAGATCGAGCGCCTCTCCTCGAGCGATGTTTTTTGCGGCCAGCCGGGATTCGATCTCAGCCACTACAGTTCCAATTTGCGGCGCGTGAACCGAAAAGAAGTGTTCGATGGTTGCGAGGTAAAGTCCTTCCTTCCCCCCGAAATAGTACGGGATAGCGGCCTGGTTAACTCCGGCGCGCTCAGCCAATTGACGGGTGGTAGCGCCTTCCAGGTTATAAGTGCCAAAGATCTCAGCCGCAGCGTCAAGGAGACGAGCACGGGCACCGAGATCGGGGGCGATGGGGAGAGACTCAGTCACGGCTAAAGGTAGTTAATCAAATGATTCAATCAAATGAATAATTCAGTTGATTGAGCGGCCGGATTCAGGTCGTTGGTTCTTAAGTTCTTCTAACATTCCAATATTTGACCATTTTAGAAATTCGGTCAAATTACTAAATCGACGCTTTCATTTTTAATCCACCTCCGAAACTCGATAAACGGGCGCTCCGCGCCCAACGCATCCTCGATTCCGCTGCTCAGTTGCTCGAGCGCTGGGGCTATAGCCGAGTCACCATCGATGATATCGCCAAACATGCCGGTGTTGGGAAAGGGACGGTTTACCTCCACTGGCCAAATCGAGAAGCGCTTTTCGTTGCGGTACTACAACGCGAACTACTCCAGGCCGTCGAGGATCTGGCACCCACCCTGTTCGAGCATCCTGAGGAACTATTGCTGCATCGTCTGGTCCGGCATTTTTGGTTGGCAGCTAATCGGCGCCCGCTGATCCGCGCCGTTTTCGTCCAGGATTTCGAGACTCTCGGCCGGCTCACGATGGCCGGTAATCGAACGTTGTTAGCCCAGCAATACGAGGCGTTTGAGGCATATGTGGATCTTTTGAAAAAGTCCGGGCTTCTGCGCGCGGATCTAACCGCCCGTGAAGTCATGTACATTTATCGCGCCACCATCACCGGTTTCTTTTTGGCAGAGAACCTCATCCCAGGCCAGTTTCAACCCGACGCAGAACGCAAAGCCGACCTATTGGCAGCCACGTTTCAGCATACTTTTGGAATCCCTGACCCTCCGCCTCGAACCGTGATAAAGGCGATTGCGCCGGAAATAGTCAGGATCATTCAGAAGATTGCCGAAGCTAAGAAGGCGCTGGTTTACGGGGAGCAGCGGTAGGGACGAGCTCGTGCTCTGCTCGTCCGTGAGTGTTGTGAGCACTGGAGGGGAGCCCCCAGGCATGCCGCGCTATTTCTCCCGGCACGCGTATGACCACAGATCTCGTTAAACAGGCGGCTCCCGCGAACGACCCAGCGCGTGGTCTGTCTCTTCGCGCGTAAATAGATGATTCGAACCGAACGCTGGGCGAAACATCACGCTGGGTAATTCCCGGGAGCCGCTTGTTTAACCCGATCTTTTGGTCTCCTCGCACTGGAAAGGATATGCGAGGTCGTTGGGCGCGATCCAAAGCGGCTCCCCTCCAGTTTTTACAACACTGACGGACGAGCGGGAGCTCGTCCCTACCGCTTCTCCGTCAAGCGGGCGCGCAAAATCTCCTTCCATCCGGGGACCACACCCTCCGCGCTCATTATCCTCTCGAAGACATCGGGTTCGACTCCGCGATACGCGGCTTGATTTACTAAGCTAACGGCGATTGGATCGTTAAATCGGTTTTCTAATGCCCAGTTATCGCCGGTATTCACGATCCCTGGTTGTAAAACCTGCAGATAAAAGCCAGTCCGCATCGAATCGATGGTCCCCTTCAAAAAGCCGTTCAGACCGAGCTTCCGTTCCTGTTTCCAACAGGGGCCTCGTGGACCGGAGACCTGGACAATGGCTGTTCCCACTCTGTAAACATCGCCACAGCAAACGGTTTCTTCATCCCCTCCGCTAATCGTCCAATTCTCACCTACGCTACCTGGGCCGAGACTGCGTTCGCCGTCTAGATCATAAGCTGCGTTCCAGAAATCGTAGTGTACGATCGGGTGGACGCAGACGGCTTGGCCGGGCCGACCGTGATTTTTTGTGTCCGCGACCTGGTCCCCGGCTAAACTTCGCTCCCATAGTTCAACCGGTCCATCGACACGGGTACGATAGATGGCAGATAACCACGACCCCTTTTCATCCGTGATGCTCTTTGGCTCGCCTATAAAGATTGCTTCAATGCGAATCATACCTTCCGTCGATATCTTGAAATAAAGATCCGCCAAATCGCATCTTAACTCCAGACAGCTCCGCGCTGGTGAACCATCCTCGCTATGTCTAGTGAAGCTTCGATAAGCCGAACTGTAAATAGGTACGGTTGGCTAAAATTATCCGCCCTATTTCTGGCGCTGCTCTTCTGTCCGAAACTCGAAGCCGCCGGCGAAATCCCATGGCAGCCATGGTCCGACTCGATTTTTAACGAGGCCAGGCAGCAAGGCCGGTTTGTGTTGCTCGATCTTGGAACCGGGTGGTGTCACTGGTGCCACGTGATGGAAGAAGTCACTTACACAGACCCGGCTGTCGTCGATCTAATCCGCTCACACTACCTGGCGATCCGGGTCGATGCAGATTCCCGGCCGGACCTAGCCAATCGGTATGAGGACTATGGCTGGCCGGCTACTATCGTGTTTAACTCGGATGGCAGCGAGATCGTTAAACGCCAAGGCTATATCCCTCCAAAACCGATGGCTTCAATGCTACAAGCGATCATTGATGATCCATCGCCGGGCCCTTCGATACTCCCCGAACCTAAACTATCCAGTTCCGATCAGCCTTTCCTCTCAAACCCGGACATTGGTCGGCTCCGGCAACGGTTGATCGACTCTTACGATTCGAAGAATAAAGGCTGGGGTACGGTCCAGAAGTTCCTCAACTGGGACACTATCGAATATTGCATCATTTCGAGCATGTCCGGCGACACCGATTTCGCCCGCATGGGTCGGGAAACGCTCGCAGCCCAACTCAGCTTGATTGACCCGATTTGGGGAGGCGTTTGCCAATATTCTACAGATGGAGATTGGGAACATCCGCATTTCGAAAAGATCATGCAGATGCAGGCGGAGAATATCCGGGCTTACGCCGAAGCCTATGCGGCATGGGGTGATCCGGTTTACCTCAATACCGCGACGAAGATCTATCACTATTTACAGAGCTTTCTAATGTCGCCGGACGGGACCTTCTATGCGAGTCAAGACGCCGACCTCACCCCGGGTGAACATTCCGCTGACTACTTTAAACTAGGGGACGCCGAACGTCGAAAGCTCGGCATCCCGCGGGTGGACAAACACGTTTATTCTCGAGAAAACGGTTGGGCCATTGATGCTTTGGCTTTGCTCAGCGCGGTCTCCGGCGAGCGCCAACCTTTGGACGATGCGATCCGGGCCGCGAATTGGATTACCGCACATCGAAGAATGCCGGCAGGCCGCTTTCAACATGACGACGTCGATAAAGCCGGACCTTATCTCGCTGATACCTTATACATGGGCCGCGCCTTCCTGACTCTTTACATGGTAACGGCAGACCGCAGTTGGCTTCGACAGGCGGAGGAGGCCGCCAATTATATTGATCAACAATTCAAAGGGGAGCTCGGCTATTTAACTTCTCCTTCTATCGGTGCTTTGAAAGCTAAGCCTCAAATTGACGAGAACGCTGACGTCGCTCGGTTCGCTAATTTGCTAAGGAAGTACAGTGGGATTGAGACCTACGGCACGATGGCCAAGCACGCGATGCAGTTTCTGAGCATCCCTGCTGTTACCGACGAACGGGGCTTTCTCGTCGCAGGAATTCTTCTAGCTAATCGTGAACTAACGACTTCGCCTCTACACGTGACCGTGGTAGGCCGCAAAACCGACACCGTCGCTTCCTCATTGTTCCAAGCCGCCTTAAAACTCCCTGCTTTTTATAAACGAGTAGAATGGTGGGACAGCCAAGAAGGGGCACTACCGAACGGTGACCTAGAGTATCCGGTCTTGGACAATGCCGCGGCATTTATTTGCGGCGAGCACAGCTGTTCTCCGCCGGTTTTTTCGGCGGAGAAGTTGGCATCGGTGGCCGAGAAAAGGTAGGGCGAAAATCTCGGCGCGCTGCCGACGTGCCAGCTATGTACCGTCAGACCGCGCCGGATTTTGAGCCGCTGCGTGTGGTGGTTTCCTGCCAGACTGCGTCGAAAATTCTGCCGGATCCGAAACCACCCTGTCCGATGATCCGTTTAAATGGTGCGGGCGTGTATTAGCGTGGGGCCGTTCCAGCACGGCTCAAATCCGGCGCGGAGACGCACAATTTGCATAGCAGATCGTTGGCGCGCCGAGATTTTCGCCTACCACCGTCATGCCACCACTTTCAACATCCCGCCATCCACAAAATACGCTGAACCGACCGAATAACTCGCCCTGGGTGAACACATGAAAACGAAGAAATGCGCGACTTCTTCCGGGGTAGCAAAGCGGTCAATAGGCGCCCACTCGCGAGCGACACCATCGAGATGGGCTTGCCAGTCGCCGCCTTTGTCAGCGGTCAACTGTTTGGCGGTCTTGATCCAATCGGGGGTCAGCACCAGGCCAGGATTGATTGTGTTCACGCGAATATTGTCTTTGATCAGTTCGTTCGCGAGTGTCTTCGAGAACATCAACAACGCGGCCTTGGTCGTGTTATAGATCGGCTCGTACCAGAGCGGTTGGACGGTACAGACAGAGCCATTGTGCAAAATCACGCCACCGCCACGTTTCCGCATTGAGGGAACCAAACCGCGAGCCAGCCTGACTGCCGCCATTACATGCAGGTTCCAGTAGTATTCCCACTTTTCGTCCGGGGCTTCCATGATGGTCTCATTGCTACCCGTTCCGGCGTTGTTTATCAGGATGTCAGCGCCCCCGAATTCGGTTTCTGCCGCCTTCACCACCGCATCAACCCCGGCGGTATTGGCGACATCTGCTTCAACGCCAACCGCGCGCACTTTGAATTTGTCGGCAACTCGCGCTGCTTCGGCTTTTACCCGATCCGCCCCGCGCGCAACCAAAACCAGGTTCACTCCTTCCGCCGCCAGCCCTTCGGCAACTGCTAAACCAATGCCAACACTGCCGCCGGTGATGACGGCCACTTTGTCTTTTAGTTGTAGATCCATAATTTAAAAAGAGACGCCGTGATAGCTAGAGCCTGTATCGCCCACAAATTAAGTAATCAGTAATCAGTACGTCAGTAATCAGTGATTTTCGATTACTCGAGATCCTCACTGATTACTGATTTACTGGTTACTGATTACTTCTGTGTTATCCAGGCAGGTCATTTAACAATAACAATCTTGGTTCGATCAATAGTAAGGGCGACAGCCAGAATCAGTACTAGCCCGAAAACAATCTGCTGAGCGAAAATGTTAACGCCGATAAAAGTCATACCGACACGAACGATCGTGATGATCAGTGCGCCAACCGCGGTGCGGCCTACTCCCCCGGCTCCACCCGTGATAGCGGTTCCGCCCACAATGACTGCGGCGATCGCCGGCAGCAGCAACTGATCAGCCAGCGTCGGCGATCCGCTGCCTTGTCGTCCGGCCATCAATACGCCGGCCAAAGCCGCTAGCGTACCCGAAACGGCAAACGCGATGATTTTATAACGGTTCACCTGGACACCGGATGCCCAGGTCGCAGGCTCACCGGCGCCGATGGCGATGCTGTAACGGCCAAAAGGGGTATATTTCTGAGACCAGATCCCCAGGATCGCTATGAAGGCGGCCACCCAAATCACGTTCGGTAAGCCGAGGAATTCGCCATTAACCCAGGCAAGATGAGCTCGACCGGCCTCATCAATGCTAATCGCGCGTTCGTGCGAAAACAGAAGAGCTGCTGAGACCAATAGACCGCTGGTCGCAAGCGTCACGATAAAGGAAGGAATTTTGAGCCAGACGTGTAGCAGTCCGTTGACTATGCCGATCAAAAGCCCCATCCCGATCGCAACCGGAAACGCCGCGTACCCATACGCTGGCAACAGGATCGCGACGATCACACTAGCAAAAGAACAGATCGCTTGAATCGAGAGGTCGATACTTCCCAACATCACCACGAAGGTCGTGCCGGCGCCGAGCATGAACAAAATAGCGGTATCAGCAACGGTTACAATAAGGCTCCCCACGTTGAAGAACCCCGGCCGTAAGGTCCCGATCACCACCACCAACCCGACCAACACCAATATCGGAGCAAAAGCGCGTAGCCTATCTGCGTAATTGCGTTTCGCCATCGGGTTACACCATGTGTTGGATCAGATCGACTTGAGCCGGTTTGCCACCTGGCATCGCATCGAATCGTGCCGTTACTTCGCCATCGCGCATTACTAAAATCGAGTGAGACAAACCGATGGTTTCTTCCAACGTATCGGCCGTCAGGATCATCGCGATCCCCTGCTCTGATAGAGTCCGCATCAGATCGTACACTTCTTCCTTGGCTCCAACATCGAGTCCGCGAGTCGGATGATCGAAGATCAAAATCCGGGAGCGTGCATTCATCCATTTTGAAAGCACCACCTTTTGTTGGTTACCGCCGCTCAAGTTTAAGCAAAGCGCGTCGACGCTGGGCGTGCGAACTCGCATTTTCTCAACCCAGGTCTCGGCCAGTTTCCGCTCTTTACCGCTTTGGATAGCGCCGGCTTTCATGACCGTCCGCAGACTGGCCAAGGTAATGTTTGGAACGATCGGTAACGTCAGTACCAGGCCTTCGACTCGCCGCTCCCGCGGTATATAACCGATCCCTATGGCCGCGGCTTGGTCCGGCGAAGTCAACCGGACCGTTCTTCCGGCGACCGTCAATTTACCCGCCGACTGCGGAAGAAAACCAAAGAGCGTTCGGGTCAATTCTTCCCTGCCGGAGCCAATCACTCCTGCCATCCCCAGAATTTCACCTTCTCGTAAAGTAAAATCGACGTTGCGGTACCCGCCCTGCACGGTCAGCCTTTCGGCCTGCATCGCCACTTTGGTGGTGGGCGGCTTTTGTCGGGCTTCACGGTAATACTCGGCATGCAGTTCCCGCCCGACCATGAGCCGATGTAGATTCGGTACACTCGTTTCCGCCGCCGGCATTTGAGCGACCACTTTTCCGTCTTTCATTACGTAGACGCGATCCGAGATCTGCAATACTTCGTCGAGACGATGGGACACAAAGACGAAGCTGGCCCGGCTTCTGAGCGCACGGACGCGTTCGAAGAGAATATCTATTTCGCGTTGTTCCAATACCGAGGTCGGTTCATCCAACAGAACCACCAGATGGCGTTCTGTCCGTTCCTCCAAGGCCAACGCTTTGGCCAGTTCAACCATTTGACGTTCGGCGAAACTCAGATGGGCGGTGCGAGTTGCCGGATCAATATCCAGTTGGACCTTCTCTAGTTGGCGCTTAGCGGCAGCGTGCAATGCTGGCCATACAACGATGCCCCAGCGACTAAATTCTTTTTCCTGACCGAGATAGATATTCTCCGCCACCGTCAGGTTCGATAACAACGACTGTTCCTGGAATACAATTCCAATGCCATGCTGATTTGCATCCCGCGGGCTGGTTAGAGTCAGCGGCTTGCCCTCCAGCGCCAGGTTGCCGCTATCCGGCCGATACACGCCGGCCAGAATCCGTATCAAGGTTGATTTACCGGCGCCATTTTCGCCAACCAATCCAACCACTTCCCCGGGTCTGATCTCGATGGACACTCGGTCCAAAGCCTGGACGCCGGCGAATGCCTTGCTGACATCAGTTAAATTGAGTAGTGCTGCTTCGGGCATCAGTTTACTTCACAAATTTCATCCGCTGGCGATCAATCGAGACAGCGACTGCGATGATGATGATCACCCCTTGAACTGCCTGTTGCAGATCGGGAGAGATACCGAGCAAAACCATCCCATTGCCGAGCACAGCGATAATCAAGACGCCAACCAGGGTGTTAAGTACGCCACCGGAACCCCCGCTTAAGGACGTACCTCCAACGACCACCGCAGTAATCGTGGAGAACAGGCGGCCGTCACCGATAGTCGCGTTCCCCTGGCCTAACTGAGCGGCCGCTAAAACACCTCCGATTCCGTAAAAAGCGCCGGCCAGGGTAAATACTAGAATTTTAACCCTCTCGATGTGGATCCCGGATAGGGCGGCCAGATCTTCTCCACCTCCAATGGCAAACACGTGCCGGCCGAAAACCGTGAACCGTTCAATCAGCCAGGCGAGAACCAGGATTGCGACGGCAACCCAGACGGCTAACGGGAAATCGAGAAATCGAGTTAAGGCTAAGCCACGAATCTGGGGATCGAGAACCCGGGCG
>Ga0207129_1125_pt1 | contig 12169 bp, 9 predicted proteins | sample Alteio_BWMinHeat_15_FD_153517 | JGI IMG/M metagenome (GOLD analysis project Ga0207129, IMG submission 153517) | Enriched cells from forest soil in Barre Woods Harvard Forest LTER site, Petersham, Massachusetts, United States -... | ecosystem: Environmental > Terrestrial > Soil > Temperate forest >... | reverse complement strand
AATAATGACAGTGACATTCCCGATCGCCAGCGTAGCCAGTAGCTCTGGAAATGCTCCGATGGCGACAAGTAGAAATGAGAGCACAAAGATAGCGAGGCCGAGGGGCAATAACAATGAAGAATGCTTTTTGTAATGGCGGGCAATGACCACCTTCAAGAAGATCAAAGGAGCCAGCAAAAGCGCGAGTGTAATGTGAATGACGATCGGTGTAGGCAGGCCATCGGTCGCTCCCAGCACTCTTGAACTCATATAGAAAAACATCACCGTGTAAAGTGAAAGAAAAACATATCCTAACAACCTGTGATTGCGGACAAGGCGGGCATAGCCTGCTTGGTTTTGCGAAGTGAGTGAGCTTTCAAGCATGAGCCAGACATTGATTCCCGCTATGGCTACCATCAGAACGCCCGACAAGAGACCGGTAATCGAGGATGTATGCACTTCGTTCCGCTTTCCTTGCTGTAATCAAGATCATCATGGGATCAAGTGTTTCAGAAGCAATGATTGAATCATTCTTGAGTGTTGGAGCAGCTGTCGAAGGCGAGCTATGTAAAAGGATGTTCCATTCATGACTTTGTTAAAGAGAGCATGACGGGGATGACTCCCCGCCATGTTGACGCGCAAGAGAGAGAGAAGGAAGGGATTTTACTCTTGCACGACAAACGTCATCTTCATATTGCCATGGCCCACACCGCAGAAGTGATCGCAGATCGCGGTGAATTTCCCCGCCGTCTGTGGTGTGATGGTCACTTCCACTGATTTTCCAGCCGGGATGTCCTGATCAAGCTTGAGCGGTCGGACGAAGATACCGTGTGTGACATCTTCACTTTTCAGCACCAGCTTTACGGTCTCGCCTTTTTTCAGGGTCACTTCCGCCGGATCGAATGAGAACCGTTTAGCTGTGATGTTGATGGTGCGCATGCCATCGGCTGCCTGCGCAGGTTCCCTATGAGTGCTGAAACCAGCGATCCCGGCCACAGCGGAAAACAATATAACCAAGGTTGCGATCTTCGATCTCATTTCAGAGCTCTCCCGTTTCCACAAGTTCACTCCGATCGTCGTGTTCACTCACCGGCCTCTGTTCGACCTCAAGCCGGACTGGGAGTGGTTCACCAGCGATGGCGATGACGTGATGAATGTCCTCAATCCCTTTGAGAATGTGACCGTTCTCTACGGACACATCCATCGCGACGATGACCACACCGAAGGACACGTGCATCATCACGCCGCCCGTTCGCTGATGTTCTCCTTCCCCGATCCCGAAAAAGTCGCGGACAAGAAACCAAACCCGTTCGACAAAGACAAGCCATTCGCGAACCTTGGATTGAAACAAGTCCATGTCAATGCAAAGAACACAAAGATTGACTCTGTAACGCTGGAAGACGTGGAACTCAGCCTGCGCGAATTCAGCCCCAACTTCTGGTTTCGCGCGCGAAACGTTATCCAGCGCTACGAAGTGCACTCCATTCATATCGAACGAATAGCTGGTCTCACCGAAATGTTCGCGATAGAGAATGCCCTCGTCCAAGCCGGCATCATGTTCGCCGGGTACATAGCGCAGGTTCTTTGTCTTGATATTTCCGGCGATCTCTTTGAACTGCTTCATGCGCCCTGCATGGACGTCTTTATCCTCGCTGTCATGTGAGAGGTCGCCGGTGAAGATGACCAGGTCCGGCGGAGCTGCCAACGTGTTCAGCACTTCCACCGCTCGCTCAAAAGCCTTGGTGCCGGTCGGATTTGGCGCACCCGTGAACCCCACGTGCGTGTCGCTGAGTTGGAAGAAAGTGAACGGTTTGATCCGCTCGCCGGTGTTCTTGCCCATGTGGTCCAGGATATCCAGGGTTTCGCCCGATGCTGTCATCGGCAGCACATGGTACAAGGCGCCGAAGCCGAGCGAGACTCCGGCAATGCGCATGAAAGATCGGCGGTCAATTGGTTTCATGGTCTCTTTTCCCCGTGATTTTGGACTGTCTTGTTGTAAAACTAACGGCTGGTGGTTTTATTCCAGTTTTTTCTTGTGTGGAGTGCTTGAAGTTGGAGCAGTGGTGTCGTCCACGGCTCGTGGGTTGTTGCGTTCCATCTCACGCTCTTCTTCGGGCGTGAGCTTGGGCAGATGCCGGATGAACGCGACCAGGTTCCATCGGTCGCGTTCATCGTCGCGCACTTCTCCCCACGCCGGCATCCCGGTCAAACGAATGCCGTTCTGTATGACCGCATAAAGTTCTCCGTCAGCTTGTTGCTGGATGCGCGGGGTGCGCAGATCCGGCGGTTTGGGGTACATATTTTGCCCGATGGATGTTTCACCACTCCCGTTATTGGCGTGGCAGAGCGCACAGTTCTGGGCCCAGTTGATGCGGGCCTCATGCAGGGCATCGTCATTGACGGGGAATGGATTATTCAAGTTCCGCACGTGCCTGGGAACGGCCAAACGGCGTGCTGTTGTGGCAGCGGCAACTTCCATGATGGTCGGATTGTCGCGTGCACTGAAGCCGTGATGAAGTGTGTAAACGCCCCCACCGACAGCGAGAAGGGTGACGGTTGTGGCTGCCAGAATAAGTTTCTTCTTCATTGCCGTCCTTATCCCATATTGACGATGAGGTAAGAACTGTGTTGCAGGCGTAATATTCCAATTGCAAGAACAAGCATGACAGGAATAAATCGCGACAGAAATGGTTTTAAGGATTGGACATTGAGCCCGAGTGGAAATACGGAACGGGAATTCGAAGAGCTGGCGATGCCGCACTTTGATTCCCTATACAACTTTGCGCGCTGGCTCGCCCGCGACCGCGAAGAGGCGGAGGACCTCGTCCAGGAGGCGTACGCCAAGGCGCTCAAGGGGTTCGCTTCGTTCACTCCGGGGACGAACTTTCGCGCATGGATCTTCCGCATCCTGCGTAATGCGTTTCTGACCTCACGCACCGGGCTGGCCGCTCGCATGACAACTGCTTTGGAAGATGAAGAGATCACTCCGGCGGCGGCGGTCGAAACGCAGACGCCGGAATCGCTTCTACTCAGCCGCTCTTCGCATGAAGCAGTGCATCTGGCGATCGAGGGGTTGCCGGTACATTACCGTGAGGTCTTGTTGCTCAGTGACGTGGAAGAGATGAGATATCAGGAGATCGCCGAGACGCTCGATATCCCGGTGGGAACGGTGATGTCTCGGTTGAACCGAGCACGCAAGTCAGTACGGCAGGCGCTCTCTTCATCGTTAGCGGTGGAGAGAACAGCGACATCGGCAGGCAGGGAAAAATGAATCAAGAGAACAAACATTGGATCGATCAACTCGGCGCTTATATGGATGGCGAGCTTTCCCCAGACGATGACTCTCTCTGCGGTGAGCATCTACGAAGCTGCCAGCCGTGCGCTACCGCCGCTATGGAAATGTTACTGCAGAAACGAATGACCCAATCCGCCGGTCACCGTTACCAGCCGAGTGTGGATTTTCGCCGAAAGATAATGCAACAGATTGCCGCGAAACCGCGCTTCACATTCAGTTCCATATGGATGCCTCAATTCGTTGCCGCCGCGCTTCTCATTGTTGTGACCATCGCCGGAGCCGTTTACTGGCCAGCGTTGCGCGGAGAAAACGCGCAGCAAAAGCAAATACTGCAAGCATTAGCTGATTTACATTCCACCGCACTTGCCAGCACATCGCCTGTGGAAGTTGTCAGCACCGACCGGCATACGGTGAAGCCGTGGTTCCAAGGCAAATTGCCTTTCAGCTTCGATTTGCCGGAGACGTACCCTAACGGATATTCACTGCTCGGCGGACGCATTGCGTTCTTCAACCAGCAACCCGCCGCGCACCTTGTATATGCTTATAAGCAGCATAGGATATCGGTTTTCATTTTCCCGGAGCAGGATGATGCAAGAACTTGGAATGAAAAAACCGATCTAGCTGGCATCCATACAGAGACATGGAAGCAGAACGGTTTGCGTTATGTTGTTGTGGGAGATGCCGCGCTCGGCGTGTTACATGCATTAGCAGAAAGTTTACAACAACAATCTCTTGGTAAATGATCACTTTGCCGGAAGAAATTCCACTTTTAAAACCTAGAACTGAAAACAGACAACTTGTTTCAGTCGTAATTCACTCGGCGTTCGCCTTTAACGATGCGTCCGATGACGTGGGCCTTCTCGCCGGCGCGGTCAATGAGTAGCAGAGCTTTCTTGAACTTCTTCGAAGGGACCACGAGCACCATCCCAATGCCCATATTAAAGGTGCGCAGCATCTCTTCTTGCGGAACGCTTCCCAGTTTTTGCAGGTGATTGAAGATGAGCGGCACAGGCCATGACCCCAATTTGATGGATGCCGCAAAGTTCTTGGGCAAAACACGTGGCAGGTTGCCTGTGATGCCTCCGCCAGTGATGTGGGCCATGGCGCTCACGCAATCACCGGCCACGAGGCGTCGAACAACTCCCCAATAGCTTTTATGGGTCTTCAGAAGTTCGCTGCCCACTTTGCCTTTGATCTCATTCACATACTGGTCAGGTTTGTAGCGCGCTACTTCGAAAAAGAGTTTACGGGCGAGGGAGTATCCGTTGGTGTGTAGGCCTGAGGAGGGCAGTCCGAGCAGCACATCACCCACGGCCACATTCTCCCCTGTGACAAGTTTCGAACGGTCAGCCACGCCCACAATGAAACCGGCCAGGTCGTATTCGCCTTCGTTATAGAAGCCAGGCATTTCGGCGGTCTCGCCGCCGAGCAATGCGCATGCATTCAGGCGGCAGGCGTCGGCGATACCGCTAACAACTTGCTCAGCGATCTTGGGGTCGAGTCGGCTGGTGGCGAAGTAATCAAGGAAGAAGAGCGGTGTTGCGCCTTGCACGGCGATGTCATTCACGCAGTGGTTCACCAGATCCGCGCCGATGGTCTGGTGAACGCCCAACTGGAAGGCGACCTTGAGTTTGGTGCCCACGCCGTCGGCCGAGGAGACCAGTACGGGATCGCGGTATTTCTTCTTGTCCACCTGGAACAGGCCGCCGAAGCCACCGATCTCACTCAGTACACCCTTGGTGAAGGTCTTCTGCGCCAGGTACTTGATGCGCAATTTGGCGCGGTCTGCGCGGGTGATGTCCACGCCGCTTGAGGCGTAAGTATGTTCGGCGATGGCGGTCTCTGGCATGTTGGATAGGGAGAGAAAGGATTGCATCCATTATAGGTTGTATGACGATATTGCGCTAATCGCGGCGTGTGAGGCGCTAACAGCGTGTGATCAGCGGCAAAGATGATAAGGAAGAATTTTCTAAGCGATTTTGTTGGGATCGCATGGAAACGAATAGACACATCACGCCCTCAATTGCGCAAGAGACAAGCAGCGGACAGATTTTGTTCCACCACCGAGCCTAATGCAGTGTAATTAACCTTCTAAGAGATGTGTGCCGTGGGTGATGGCTGCGCCGGCTCGAAGAGCAGCTGCCACGTGGATGACTTCCGCCAGTTCCTGTTCGGTCACACCGGCCTTCAGAGCCGCCTGCTTATGCGCTTCAATGCAATAAGGACACTGCGTGGTGAGCGCCACAGCGATCGCCATGAGTTCCTTGTACTTTTTCGGAATCGCTCCATCGGCGAGCGCGGCTTTGTCGAATGCCCAGAAAGCAGATGTTGCGTCCGGAGCAAGCTTTCCCAACTTTGGAAGTTTCTTAAGATTATCCATCGAGTACATGGTGTTCGTTCCCTTTCAGTATTCGTAATGGTCGGCACAATAATTACATCATGGATGGTTGCTTGAAGACAAAGAGAGGTGAAACCTCCCCTGAGCCGTTGCGGAGGTAGCGGTAGATTGTAAATCAGAAGCGGCATTCAATCGTGCGTGCAAGCGGGAATTCGATTGTCCACCCGCGCAATTCCGCCGCAAGTCTTGTGTAAAGGTCTGACTCCTGAAGCGACCTTCCTCACTGGAGCTTGTTTTCCAAATTCATCAATGAATTTATCGTTAATGCTGTTCCATAGTGCACACAGGCCGCACTATTGTATTCAAATGATTGATATTCCATGCTAAAAGCAATAGTCTGTTTATCTGTCCAAATGGCCTCCCTCAGCCCTCATGTATGAATCTTTGAATATTGTTGCGGGAGTCAGACTGGACGGGAAACTTGTGTCCACTCCGAATCGTAAAATGAAGAACAACCATGAATAATGAACGGTCTTTTTCAACTTATAAGGTCATACTGTTTTTCTTAACGCTTTTCAGCCTGGCATTTACGGGATGCAGCCTGTTCTCCAGTAATTCGTCGCAGCCCGCCCAATCAGGTCAGCCACAAGGCAAAGGCGGGGCCGCTGGTGGCCGCGGCAACCAGGTAGCTTCCGTCGCTGTATCACCTGTGAGCAAACAGGATGTGCCGGTCTATCTTGCCGGCTTGGGCACCGTGACTGCGTTCAATACTGAGAATGTGAAAAGCCGGATCGACGGCCAGCTCATCGAGGTCCGCTTCAAAGAAGGGGACTATGTGAAAAAAGGTGACATGCTGGCAGTCATCGATCCACGTCCCTATGAAGCGCAGTTGAGCCAGATGCAGGCCCAACTCTACAAAGACCAGGCCACAAACAGAGACTTGAAGCTCAACCTGGAGCGTGATAACTCCATGGTGAAAGACGGTATCCTGGCCCCGCAACAGCGCGATACTCAACAGTCTCTTGTTGACCAATCTGAAGGCGCCATACGCAGCGATCAGGCACAGATCGACAATGTAAAACTCCAGCTCGTTTATTGCCATATTACTGCTTCCATTGCTGGCCGTATCGGCCTGCGTCAGATCGATGCTGGCAACATGGTGCATGCCGGAGATGCGAATCCGCTCGTTGTCATTACGCAACAACAACCTATTGCGGTGTTATTCAATCTGCCTGAAGATGTACTTCCCAAAGTGGCAGCTAACATGCGCAACAATACTTTGCATGTCGATGCCTATGATCGTGGCGATCAGGTAAAACTCACTTCAGGCAATCTGCTCACCATTGACAACACCATCGACCCCACGACCGGTACGGCAAAATTGAAAGCTGTCTTTGACAATAAGGACAACGAGTTATGGCCGAACCAGTTTGTGAATGTCCACCTGCTGATCGAAACGCGCAAAGACAGCATTGTGGTGCCTACGGTCGCCATCCAGCGCGGACCGCAGACCACATTCGTCTACGTATTGAAATCTGACAACACTGCGGAGTTGCGGAATGTGAATGTCGCTCTCACGCAGGGGAACATCACCGTCATCGGCGATGGTTTGTCCGCCGGTGAAACTGTGATCGTTGATGGCCAGGACAAACTTCAGAACGGCAGCAAGGTCGAAGTTCGCGCTCCTGCCGGTAATGGTGCTGGTGGCGGAAAAGGTGGCGGCAAACGCGGAGGAAAAGGCGGCGGCGCTCCGGCGCCTGATGCAGGCGCGGGTACTCCTGCTCCCACTCCAGCGGATGGAAATCCTGCTCCCGGTGATCATAAAGGCCGTGGTCAAGGTAAGAACGGCGATGCCAGCACCCCAGATTCAACTCCACAGGGTTCGACTTCGCCTGCAGGCAAAGATGGACAACACAAAAAGCGCAGTGGTAAAGGCCCTACCACCAACCCGGGTAACTGATCATGTCCATGAATCCATCCCGGATATTCATTCTGCGGCCCGTTGCCACGTCGCTGTTGATGGCTGGCATCATGCTCATGGGCTTTGTGGCGTACCGGCAGTTGCCCGTCTCCGCATTACCGCAGGTTGATTACCCCACAATTCAAGTAATGACGTTCTATCCGGGTGCTGACCCGGACGTGATGGCATCCTCCGTTACTGCCCCCATGGAGCGCCAGTTCGGCCAGGTACCCGGCCTGAACCAGATGACCTCCACCAGCTCATTCGGTAGTTCGATCATCACGCTGCAATTCAATCTTGACCAGAGCATTGATATCGCCGAGCAACAAGTGCAGGCGGCGATCAATGCTTCTGGAACATTCCTTCCACGCGATCTGCCTAATCCCCCCATCTATAGCAAAGTCAATCCTGCGGATTCGCCCATCATCACACTTTCGCTCACTTCGGATTCGCTCGAGCTCAGCAAGATCGAGGACATCGCTGACACGCAGCTCGCACAGAAGATCTCGCAACTGCCCGGCGTAGGACTGGTCTCCATCAGTGGTGGACAAAAACCCGCAGTTCGCATCCAGGCCAACCCTACTGCGCTGGCTTCCTATGGAATGGGCTTGGAGGACCTGCGTACCGCATTGGGCAGTGCCAACGTCGACCAGGCCAAAGGGATCTTCGACGGTCAGCGCCAGTCCTATACCATCGGCGCCAATGACCAGTTGATGAGTGGAGATCAGTACAAGTCTGTGATCGTGGCTTACAAGAATGGCGCGCCGGTACGGCTCTCGGATGTCGCCAATGTTGTCGACGGCGTGGAGAACACACATCAAGCCGCATGGGCCAATACGAAACCGGCTGTGATCCTGAATATCCAAAGGCAACCGGGCGCCAACATCATCAGCGTGGTTGACCGCTTCAAGAAATTGCTGCCCCAGTTGCAAGCATCGCTTCCAGCATCGATCAAAGTCGAGATATTGACGGACCGCACCATCACCATCCGGGCTTCGGTGAATGACGTGCAATTCGAGTTGATGCTCACCATTGGGCTTGTGGTGATGGTCATCTTCCTCTTCCTGCGCAATCTATCAGCCACCATCATTCCCAGCGTGGCGGTACCTCTTTCGCTGGTCGGCACTTTCGGCGTGATGTACCTGATGGGCTACAGTTTGAACAACCTGTCGCTCATGGCGCTCACCATCTCAACAGGGTTCGTTGTTGACGACGCCATCGTGATGATCGAGAACATCGACCGGTACCTCGAAGCCGGTGATTCCCCACTCGACGCTGCTCTTAAAGGCTCCGCACAGATCGGATTCACCATCGTTTCGCTGACGGTCTCACTGATCGCCGTGCTCATCCCACTGCTCTTTATGGGTGACATTGTCGGCCGTCTCTTCCGTGAATTTGCGGTGACCTTGGCGGTCACAATATTGGTTTCAGCGTTCGTCTCGCTCACGCTCACACCCATGATGTGCGCCAAACTCCTTAAGACCAGGAAAAAGAGCGAAGAACCCGGATGGTTCTACCGGAAGTCGGAGGAATTCTACGAGAAGATCGTTGCCTTCTACGGTAGGACCTTGCAATTCGTACTCAAACATCAGCCCACAACCTTGCTTGTGACGATCGCCACTTTGGTGCTCACCATCGTCCTGTATATCGTTGCTCCCAAAGGGTTTTTCCCGGTGCAAGACACCGGATTATTGCTCGGCATCACCGAAGTGCCGGAGAGTACTTCCTTTTCCGCACTTGCCGAAAGGCAGCAGGCGCTGGCAACAGTCATCAAGCAGGATCCGGATGTGGAGAGCCTTTCATCCTTCATCGGCGTGGATGGCACCAACACCACTCCCAACTCCGGACGCATACAGATCAACCTTCGCCCTCTTGATCAGCGCAAATCCAATGCGAGTGATATCATTCGCCGCCTGCAGGACAAAGTCAGTGGCATGCAGGGCATCAACCTCTACCTGCAACCAGTGCAGGATCTCACCGTGGAAGACCGCGTGAGCCGCACGCAGTTCCAGTTCTCCATGGAAGATGCGGATGCAAAAGAATTGGCGTTGTGGGCGCCCAAACTTCTGGCCAAGATGCGCGATGAACCGGTGCTCCGCGATACCGCCAGTGACTCCAGCGACAATGGACTGAAAGCTGATCTGAACATTGACCGCGATACTGCATCGCGCCTCGGCATCCTGCCACAGCAGATCGATGACACACTTTATGACGCATTCGGCCAACGCCAGATCTCAACTATATTCACCCAGCTCAACCAGTACCACGTAGTGCTGGAAGTGGCCCCGGAATTCGCCCGCGACCCCGGTGCACTCGATAACATTTTCGTGAAGTCAGCCACCGGAACGCAGGTGCCCATGAGCGCGTTCACCAAATTCAATCCATCCAACACTCCGTTGGCTGTCAGCCATCAGGGACAATTCCCGGTCGTTACACTCTCGTTCAATCTTGCTCCCGGTAAATCACTGGGTGACGCCACCAAAGCGATGGACCAGATCGAACAAGATATCAATCTTCCCGCCAGCATCCATACCGGTTTCCAAGGGACAGCGGCTGCATTCAAAACATCACTGGCTTCTGAACCATGGTTGATCCTCGCCGCCATCATTACCGTGTACATCGTCTTGGGTGTGCTCTATGAGAGCTACATCCATCCCGTCACCATTCTTTCAACTTTGCCTTCTGCCGGAGTCGGTGCGATCCTCGCCCTGATGTTGACCGGGAACGACCTCAACGTGGTCGCGCTCATCGGCATCATTCTGCTTATCGGAATTGTCAAGAAGAACGCCATCATGATGATCGATTTCGCGCTTGAGGCTGAGCGTGAGGAGAAGAAACCGCCGGAAGAGGCCATCTACCAGGCGTGCTTGCTGCGTTTCCGTCCCATCATGATGACCACTTTCGCCGCGCTCTTCGGCGGACTGCCGCTGGCGCTCGGCTCAGGCATGGGTGCCGAGTTGCGCCGGCCGCTCGGCATCACCATCGTTGGAGGACTCATCCTCAGCCAGATGCTCACGCTCTACACAACACCGGTGATCTATCTGTACTTCGACCGCCTGGCCCAGCGATTCTCGCGTCTCGACGTGGGCAACCCGATCGAGGAGCCGGCAGCGGAGGTGCAGTAGCATGATCGTCTCTGAGCCATTCATCAAGCGACCCATTGGCACGTCGTTATTGTCATTGGCGCTTTTGTTGTCAGGTGCGTTGGCTTTCACCTATCTTCCCGTTGCTCCTTTGCCCCAAGTTGAATACCCGGTCATTTCCGTGAATGCGTCATTGCCCGGCGCCAGTCCTGAGACGATGGCATCGGCCGTTGCCACACCGCTCGAGCGCCAGTTTGGACGCATAGCCGGCATCACGCAGATGACGTCGTCCAGTCAGTTGGGCAGCACCGGCATCACTATGCAATTCGACCTTAACCGCAACATCGATGGCGCCGCGCGTGACGTGCAGGCCGCCATCAATGCCGCGCGCAGCCAGCTTCCTGCCAATCTGCCCGGCAATCCGAATTACCGCAAATCGAATCCGGCCGCCGGCCCCATTGTGATCCTGGCCATGACCTCGGACACCGTGCCTCTTCCGCGTATCTATGATGTAGCCGATTCCATTCTGGCGCAGAAGATCTCTCAGATCGAAGGCGTGGGGCAAGTCAACGTGAGCGGAGGCGCCAAACCCGCTGTCCGCGCTGAGGTGAATCCTGCGCTGCTCAACAAAATGGGAATTGGATTGGACCGTGTTCGTACTGCGCTCGGCTCTGCCAACGCCAACAAGCCAAAGGGGCAATTCGCCAATGACCAGCAGGTCTGGACCGTCGGCGCCAACGATCAGATATTCACGGCGGAACAGTATGGCAATATGATCATCAGTTCCAATAAAGGCGCATTCGTCCGCTTGAAGGATGTCGCTGATGTTCAGGATTCTGTTGAAGACCGCCGCAATGTGGGCATTGCCAACGGCAAACCGGCTGTTCTGGTCATCATCCAAAGCAGTCCGAACGCGAACATCATTGAAACGGTGAACCACGTCGACGCGGAACTCGATCTTCTGCGTGCCTCCATTCCGCCTTCCATTCACCTTGATAAGGTCCTCGATCGCACCATCACTGTGCGCGCTTCGGTCAGGGATATCGAGCGCACGCTGGTCATCTCCATCATTCTGGTGATCGTTGTTGTATTCGCGTTCCTGCGCTCCTTCCGTGCCACCATCATCCCCACTGTGGCCGTACCGCTCTCTCTGGTCGGCACATTCGGCGTGATGTATATGCTGAACTACAGCCTCAACAATCTCTCGCTGATGGCGCTGGCCATCTCTACCGGATTCGTCGTAGACGACGCAATTGTTGTGCTTGAGAACATCACGCGTCATGTGGAACTGGGCATGACCCCGGTGCAGGCGGCATACCTGGGCGCGCGTGAGATCGGTTTCACTGTGCTCTCCATGAGCACTTCGTTGATCGCAGTATTCATTCCCATCCTGTTGATGGGCGGAATCGTCGGACGCCTCTTCCAGGAATTCGCAGTCACACTGAGCGTGGCCATCGCCATCTCACTTCTCGTTTCTCTCACCACCACGCCGGCGATGTGCGCCAAGTTCCTGC
>Ga0207129_1106_pt2 | contig 12170 bp, 8 predicted proteins | sample Alteio_BWMinHeat_15_FD_153517 | JGI IMG/M metagenome (GOLD analysis project Ga0207129, IMG submission 153517) | Enriched cells from forest soil in Barre Woods Harvard Forest LTER site, Petersham, Massachusetts, United States -... | ecosystem: Environmental > Terrestrial > Soil > Temperate forest >... | reverse complement strand
AGCACGTGAGCAGCTCGAGCCCTACATCCACACATTCGCCAAGTTCGAGCAAGGTAAAGGGAAGAATGTTCTTGAGATCGGCGTGGGAATGGGCGCAGATCATCTGGAGTGGGCAAAATCCAGGCCTGCGCAACTGACCGGCATCGATCTGACTGAGAAAGCGGTGGAATTCACAGCCGCACGACTAGCTTTGTATGGACTCAGATCTGACTTGCGAACATCGGATGCTGAAGATCCGCCATTCCCCGACAATGCGTTTGACATTATTTATTCATGGGGTGTTTTACATCACAGCCCGGACACACAGAAGGCCATCCAACAGGTATGGCGGATGCTCAAACCGGGCGGACAAGCGAGGATCATGATCTACCATCATCCTTCGCTGGTGGGATGGATGTTATGGACCCGCTACGGTCTATTCCAAGGCAGGCCATTCATTTCCATGAAAGAGATCTATTCACAGTACTTAGAGAGCCCCGGCACCAAAGCATACTCCATAGATGAAGCACGACAAATGATGAAAGGGTTTGAGGAGATACACATCGAAACCGTACTTTCCATCGGGGACCTGCTGGAAGGTGAAGCGGGGCAGCGATATTCAGGTTTTCTTCTGCGGATCGTAAAGAAGATATGGCCCAGATGGTTCATTAAGAATTTCATGAGTCGATATGGCTTGTTCATGTTGATCGAAGCTGTGAAACCATCAAGGTGAACGATCATAAGCTGAATATCGATCTGAACTTCAGGAGTAACTGTGCAACGGATGTCTTCCACAAAGAGAAGTCGTATCATTATCAGCCAGCAATGAATCCAAGTCTTCTTACAAAAATAATGCCCAAGGAACGGCCATGAGCACGATCCAGCCTAGATCGGGTCACTCAGCCGCAGGCTATGATCTTCTTGCCATGAAGAAGCGTCAGTCCAGTCGCAATCTTGTCGTGATGTCATGGACACTGCCCCTATTGATCTTCGTCATAGCGACGTTCCTGAGAGAGGCTACTTTCTCCCCTGCGTTGATACTCTTGGGATTGACCATTGCGGCGTATTTCGGGCTGCTCTTCAGCACCCTTTCCGATCAGCCTGAGGAAATATTCGAACTCGACAAGGTATTCCTTGTGATCTTCGGGTATTACACAGTCCTGCCCTTCGCTGCATATACGATCCATCCGGAGATCTCCATTGGCGCAGTTATGTCATTGGATATGATCGAATACAACCTTCCCGCTTTGGTATGTATCGCTTTGGCGTTGGCAGGGATCATCATAGGGATGCGCCTGCCCTTCGGGCGTAAAGTAGCAGACCGTATACCTTCCTTTGCGCCAATATGGAACCGCAACGAAGGTGTCCAGCTTTCCGTGATGATCATCTGTTTTGGTCTGGCGCTTTATTTGTATCTGATCTATGAGATCGGTGTGGAAGTGTACTTGAACGCCAGTTATGTTGAAACGTATCAATTGGCGATCGGCAAAGGGTATTTGGGCATCGGTGTTGTATTCATACAGATCGGCATATTGTTGCTTTATACGGCGCTTACGGATGAGGAGAATCCGTATCCGTGGCTGCCGTTGTTGGCAATGGTGCTCTTTACCGCTACTACATTCCGGTTAGGACGCCGCAGCATTGTGCTGGAGACGGTCCTTGGGTTGTTGGCAATCAAGCATTTCCATGCCGGACGCATTCGCCGAGGCTGGATGCTTGTGGTCACTTTTCTATTCATGGTGGGGATGGTCGTGATCGGCCAGGCGCGTTCTTCCATGAACCAGGGCTTGACAGGCATGGTGGAGTATATCCAGTACGATTTCTCGACAGATGATCTTTGGAATTTTTTCAATGAAGGCGCAGCGGTACCGTTCTCAGTCGACGAAGTCACTAAAATGATACCGCAACATATGTCTTACCAATGGGGGAAGACCTATATCCAGACTTTTGAAATGTTGGTGCCGAGGGCCATTTATCCTGATCGGCCTTTGTCGCAGAGCGAGTGGTTCGCCCAAGAAGTCGCACCTGATGTGGCGGCACAAGGTGGAGGTTTTTCCTTCTCCCATATCGCTGAGGGGTACGTGAATTTCGGCTACATCGGTGTATTCATGGTCTGTTTTGGCATAGGTTTCTTCATCAACTGTATGGTGCAATACAGGCGGTTACATCCAAGGAGCAAGAGTGTGGTCTTTTTGTATGGGATCGTTTCCACGTCCCTTATTGCCATGAACCGTGGGGATTCGGCCATGGTTTTGAAGACATTGATGCTGTGCACTTGGTTACCAGCTTTGTTGGCGGTATTGTGGTTGGGCCGTAATGAATTTCGATCGAACAGAGCCTTGATCGGACGCCCACAACAAGATCCTGTACGGCATTCAGGCTGAACACGGAACCTTCTTCATGAATGAAGTAATGAAAATACAGATGCGTGGCCTCCCTGAATATTTGATGAAGAGGGCCTATGTACGATCAATACGGCGTGTGCTGCCGTTCAAGCGGAATGGCAGTATCTCCATCATGGGGAACGACCTGGTCATTGACCGGTATGACCTTCAACAGGCCCAACTTGAGACTGATTGTGTTTGTGAGCCTGAGAACATTTTCATCTACCGCGCCCTTGCAAACTCCGGACTTTGCAATACGTTCATTGATATCGGCGCGAACTATGGACATTTGGCATTGAAGTTACACCAACACTTTGCAAAAGTGATATTGATCGAAGCCAATCCGAATGCTGCAGGTTTTCTCAAAGACCTATTCAGGGGACAATCCGGTGTTGAGATATTCAACTGTGCCATTGTAAGTGATGAAAAAATCAGCACAGTTTTACTCATGGTGCCGAATCAACAGTCGGGGTTTGCACATGTGGCAACTACAGCGGCCGGAAATGAAACCACTCATGAATGCCAAGCCTCTACGCTCGATCGATTGCTAAGCAAGAAAATAACCAGTTCCTATTGTGTGAAGATCGATGTGGAAGGCTTGGAGCAAAACGTGATCAAGAGTGGACGGGAAGTGTTGAACCGTCCTGGTGTGATCACCGGTTTTGAGGCACAATCCCGTTCCATGGCGATCGACTGTTGCGATCTATTCAGGGAACATGTGTTCTATTTCGCCCGATTCGACTTTTTGGGGCGGTCCGGGGCATTGACACAAAACATGATCCAAATGCTGGGCGCTTTGGCCAATGGGGGGAATATCAGCGTCTACAAATTCGAGAACATGGCCAATGTCCCTATGGATAACTTCAGCCAGATATTCGCAGTGCCGAAAACACATATGGAGGTGTTTGAGACAGCTTTGTACTCTGAACGCGCCAGATTGTCCGGTTGCGTTGACTTGGCCAAAGCATGATCCTGACCGGGGCCATCATTCCCCTATCCAACTTGACGGCAGGAACATGTTCATCGAACGATCATGAAAACCAAATGTGATTTGGAATGCTACACAGTCTGTGAAATGGCCGATGTTATCATCGGTATGCGATGAAATGGCGGTCCTTACCCAATCGCTTCCGGACAAAAATCATGCAACGTCGGCTTTATTTGACTGCGATCCTAATCGTGCATTTTGCTTTTTCGACCATGGTTTCGGCGCAGCACACCATGTCGATGCCTATGAATCAGCACGAAATCTGCAAACCTCTTTCTTACCGGCCCAGTCCCGCCAGGATGCTCGAGACTAACCGGATGTTGGACAAAATAAACGGCAGCCCGGTGAAAATGACAGGAGACCGCTACTGGCGTATGCGGCAAGCGATGGATGGATACAATGCCAGCCATGTTCCCCTTGTATCACTCGATCATGGGGAATTTTCCGCGGCAGGTTGTAGTGATGATCCCGGGATCTTCATGACCGTTCCAGTCCTGATGCGATCATTCCATCTTCCATTCCCTGTTGTCCTCGCAGGATTATTGGTTGTATTTCCAGCTATTTCTTTTTTGTTCGGCATGATTTTGATCCTTCAAACATTGCATGGAACATGGCCCATGGTGTTTTGTATTTCCGGGTTCCTGGCATTGGCAGGTTTATGTTGGTGGATCGGGGACATCTATCCTCTTCAGGCTGCGGCTGTCATGATCACCATCCCATGGCTACTGCGCATGCAGCAGTGGCAAAAGATGGGGCTTCTTCACTATGTGTCGTTCTTTTTTATGGGGACCGTCGCTGGAGGTATTCAGTTGTTCCGCAGTCATGCTGGTGATGCCATAGCCTTATTCGTTGCGGTATTTCTTTGGCTACATCCTTCGCCGACCAGGAGAGTGAAGGTAGTGGCGCTGATAGTGCTTTTGGTGGGGTTGATCATTCCCCGGATTGTTCTTAATAAAACAATCACCACCCGTGACAGTTTTCTTGAGTCCAAGGGTGGTTATTATGAAAAGGGGTCGACCGGACACGGATTTTGGCATGCGATCCATACCGGTCTTGGATTCGTGCAAAACCCTTATGTGCCAACCGTGTTGGACGAGGTGAGCGCGGAAAAAGCGGCCATGATAGCTCCCGATGTCGTGTATTACTCACAAGCCTACGAAAATGTCCTGCGACAAGAGACACTCGACATTGTGCTCCATCACCCCTGGATATTGATAGAAAATGTCGCGGTGAAAGCTTTACTGACCGGGCTCCAAATCCTTGTGTTCGGGAACATCGGACTGTTTGCAGCCTTCCGCCAGCGCCAACCCATTTGGATCACAATCCCCTTCTGGCTGGCGATCGGGTATTCATCATTGTTCGGTTTGATCGTTAAACCTTTTCCCCATTACTTGTTGGGGATGGCGGCATTCGTTTTCCTTTATTCCATCATCAGTTTGGATAAGTATTTTCAAAATGAAGATCGAAGAATCAAGGATGGTCAACCGGTCGCATCAGACCACTGACTTGTATTCCATGGGGACCATTTGGATCCGTGGGGGTTCAAAACCCGCGATGATGTAATCGGGGCGACGGCGAAGTTCACTCAGTACTGCACGTAGATAGAGACCGAGGATCCCGGTACAGATCAGATTGGCAGAGCCCATCATGAGGATGACCATGACGGTGGAAGGCCATCCGCGCACCACAGGTTGGCCGGTGAAATACAGATTCAATACGTATGCGCCATAGATGATCGCGGCCAGAATAGTACATCCTGCCAAATAGAGTGAAAAGCGAAGCGGGCGGCTGGAGAGTGAAACGACAGCGTCTTCCGCCAATCCCACCATCTTACTGAAGCTGTAACCGGAGTCTCCAGCGGTTCGTGGCGGCGCATCGAACTCGATCAGAGCGGTAGGGAAGCCCAGCCATGTGACCAGTCCGCGCAGGAAACGAGTGTGCTCGGGGAGGGCCAGCAGAGCGTCCACGGCGCGGCGGCTCATGAGGCGGAAGTCAGCAGCGCCGTCCTCCAGCTCTACGTCACTCACCGACCGCATGACCGAGTAAAAAGCACGCGAGGTGAGTGTTTTGGCCAACCCCGGTTGAGAGCGGCGGACCGTCTGGACCACGTCATATCCACTGCGCCATTTTTCGATGAGTTGCAGCAACATCTCCGGCGGATGCTGAAGATCGGCATCCATCATGACCACTGCGTTGCCGCGAGCATGGCGCAGCCCGGCGTTGAGCGCGGCTTGGTGTCCGAAGTTGCGGACAAATCGAAGTATGCCGATACGCGGGTCTTGGGCGCGCAGTGCATTCAGGACTTCAACCGTACGGTCCGTGGAACCATCATCGATGCATATGATCTCGCAGTTGAGGGAAGGCATGCCGTCCAGAACACGGGAAAGGAGTTCATGGAGCCGGGGCAGGTTCTCGGCCTCATTGAAACAGGGAACCACGATGCTAAGTAGCTCGGCCATGAAGAGTGCAGCTATTATAGTGCAGCCACCCATTACCTAATATTCTGTCGGAGGAACATTTGCGCTCGATAGCACGCTTGTTCAAAGGCATGTTGACCAAGATTGGGGCACTCCTGCCTCTATGGTTCATCCATTGGCTTAATGCTACGGTCAATTACCTCTATGCTGGTCATTGGTTGTCACAAAAAGGCTTCTCTCTGCAGGATGGCCGCGTGAAAGACCGCATAGAGGTTTTTCGCAAGATAGCGGAAGAATTCGAAGGTCAGCGAGTGCTGTATCTGGAATTCGGCGTGCATCGAGGAGACTCGATGCGCATATGGGGCAGTTTATTACGTCATCCTGAATCACAGTTGCACGGGTTTGACAGCTTTCAGGGGTTGCCCGAACGCTGGTTAATGACCAAGGACGCTGGTGAATTCAATACCAACGGTGTAATACCTGAAATCAACGACCCACGTGTAAAGTTCCATCCCGGCTGGTTCGAGGATACTTTACGTGATTTCATACCGGAGACACTGGATCGCATGTTGCTCAACATCGACGCCGATCTTTACAGCTCCACGCGGACCGTACTCGACCGATTGGGTCCTGCTATAGAGTTGCGGGACATCATCTATTTCGATGAATTCACTACCCGGGAACATGAACTAAGGGCATGGGAGGAGTTCTTGACCAAGACCACCATGGAATTCGAGATATTCACCGCAGATGTGACTTTGAGCAATATTGCATTTCGCCGAGTCCGTTGAGGTCAAGCCGGTTCATTTACCCATTCAAGAGGTTGCCATGTTCGTATAAATTTCATATTCCCATCCGTGCCAATTTATAGCGCATTTGGTTCCATGCACCAGGGAAACGTTCGATAAGGAAACGTATATTCTTGCGGGAGAACAGATATTTTGGACGCAGGAAAATCTCTGCGTTGTCCATTGCGAAAAGAATACGGTGACGCCGCCAATTCGTATGGTTCCGGTGTATGAAATAACGTCCCGAAACTCCAAGGGTTTGAATCCCAAAGGAAGAGGAGAATGCAAACAGTAGGGGCTGGGAGTTGACAGTAATGTCGGCTTCCGTTCCAGAAGCGACCTCCTCCAATTTCCCATTGGCAACTGAAAAACGGATGGTCTTGTTCAGGTCGGGAAGGAAAGCCATGACTGGTTTCAACCGACGGACGACCAGGGCGGTATAGCGGTCGTGCAATCGTTCTGAGGTCTTCTTTAAGGCTGAAGCGATCTCTTCGAGCCTTACAATGACAGGTTCTGAATATTGTCTTTGTTCCTCTTGTTTGCTGTCTTTTTCAAAGTGTTCTAAAGCCGCCTGCGAATTCCAAGGTTCACCACCAATATATTGATCACCGGGATATAAGATGGCTGTCTCCAATCCATTTTCATTGAAGTGCCGGTATACATCCGATATCCGGTTGGCGGAGTCATTGATATGACGGTTGTCTGTACAGGAAAAATACATAAAACTTGCAATTGGAATGGTCACCTTGGCTCCAAGGTCCTTGTGGTTTTCGATCATTATTTTCAGGATGTTATCGGCAACACGCTTTAACACATGCACATGGTCCGGCGAACCTGTCGAGCCAGCCAGGGAGAATTGGTTCAGCACCACATCGACTCGATGAAGATCGTGTATCACACGCCGGCAATCGGAGGTATTGATTTCACAGTCATTCACATTCAGGACCGTCAAACTACCGTCGCGCACAGCCAGCATGGAATCCATATTGCCGATCTGATGGCAATATACCTCGGTCTGCTTTGTTACCTGGCTCAATTTGCGGTGTGGCAATGATTGGAAGTTTTGGAAACCGAAGCGGCGGAATGCTTCCCACATTTTGTCAGAGTTGTTTTGCTGATAGAGAAGCTTCACTCGCCCTTTGAATTCGGCTGGTAGTGATTTCAGCGTGGGAATGTGAAAGTGGTCAGGGTGCTCGTGTGAGATCCAAAGAAGAGTGATGTCATTAAGCCAGGATGGGTCCCAGGCCGGCGGGGGATCCAGGCTCCAAGAATCATTGAATGCCTTGCCGAAAAGCCACGGGTCGGTCCAGATGCGGCAATCCTCAGTTGTGAAGATGACCGACGCATGCGAGATCAGCTTGATCTTCATTTTCAAGTGGAATCATAGTAGAAACCCTTAACCCCGACAATCAAGCAAAAGAGAGAGTGCGGTCATCATGAGATACTTCTGAAGTGCGATCGTAAGTGAACAGGACAGGTCCATCAGAATTGCAGCCACATGCCCATGACGAGATGTTCCGGCTGGAAGACTTCTACTGGTGGTTCACAGGAAGAAGACGGCTGGTTGAAGAGATCCTCACCTGTTACAAGGCCGCGCGCAAGGAAGACGCACCGCCGATCCGCATCCTGGATGTGGGATGCGGGACAGGCGCGAACCTGGCCATGTTCTCTAAACATGGAGAAGCGCTCGGGGTAGATGTTTCCGCCATGGCGGTGGAGCTTTGCCGAAGAGAGCGCAAGCTCGACGCTCGCGTGGCCCCTGTGGAGCACCTGCCATTCCCAGATGCCCACTTTGACGTGATCACTGCGCTTGATGTCCTCGAACATGTGGACAATGACCTGATAGCCTTGGCCGAACTTCGGCGCGTGGCGCATCCGGATGCGCTATTTATTGTCACTGTACCGGCTTATAACTTTCTGTGGAGCGAGCATGATGAAGCGCTGCAACATCGCCGCAGGTATATGGCAACCGGTCTGCGCAGGCGATTGACAGCCGCAGGATTCGATGTGATGCGGACCTCTTATTATGTGTCCACTTTGTTCTTCCCCATCCTGTTGGCGCGGATCTTTCAAGGGCTGTTCCGCACCCGCGAAGAACCTAAAACCTCATTGCAAATACTGCCTCCCTGGCTGAATTCCATCTTTGCCGCGACACTTGATTTTGAACGGGTTTTGATGAACGTGATCAACCTGCCATTCGGAACGAGCATTGTGGCATGGGCGCGTCCTATGGCAAAGGAATGAGTCAAAGTTGGACCGGCATGATGATAAAAACTCATTACGGCAACCTTTCCAGCGGCCATGCGTCCAACATAGAACAGGTATAATCGCATTAGTCCAAGATAAGCAAAGGGCAGTATCCCATGTCGAAAAATGTGAAGTTCGGGGTCGCGACGCTCTCGCTGGCCATTATTGTGTTCCTAGTAGCAGGACAACTGGGAGTCCATGCTGGCGGGGATGGCGGAGCCTATAAACAGCTAGGCGTGTACAGCGAAGTGCTAAGCCACATCCAAAACCAATACGTGGAAGAGCCAAATATGCCCGCCGTGACCGATGGCGCGCTGCACGGCCTGCTCGAGTCACTGGACGCAAACTCCAGCTATATGGCTCCGGCCGAGTTCAAACTCTATAAAGACCAAATGTCGCGTGTTGAGTTCACGGCCGATATCGGCGCTGTACTCTCGAAGCGCTTTGGATACGGGTTCGTGGTCAGCGTGTGGCCGGGCAGTCCGGCAGAAAAGGCCGGCCTGGAGAATGGCGACATACTGGAATCGATAGACGGCAAGACGTCGCATGAGATGTCCGTGGCAGAGATACGGGCGAGAATGCGTGGCTTGAAGGGATCGCAGGTACACTTCAACATCATCCGCGCCCGCAAAGTGGAGCCTTTCAAATTGACCGCAGTACGCGACAACATCACAACCCCGGCCAACACAGAAAAAATGCTCGATGGGAACATCGCGTACATTCGGGTCTGGTCGATGGGCAAAGACCGCTTGGCGGACATCGCGGCAAAGATCAAATCGGCACAAAGTTCCGGCGCCAAGAAACTGGTGATCGACCTGCGTGCTACCGCCGATGGTGACCCAGCTGACGGCGTTGCCACCGCCAATCTCTTCCTTGAAAAAGGCGAGATCGCGGAAGTAAAGGGCCAACAATTCGCCAAACAGGATTTCACAGCCGACGCGCAGAAACAGATCACAAAGCTGCCTGTTGCTCTTTTGGTGAACCGCTATACCGCTAATGCTGCAGAAGTGCTGGCCGCTGCATTGCAGGACGACGCGCGCGCACAAGTGGTGGGCGAGAAGACATTCGGCTCCGCCAGCGTGCAAAAAGAGTTCGACCTACCCGATGGCGGCGCGCTGTTGCTCAGTGTGGCCAAGTACTATTCACCCTCCGGTAAATCCATTCAGGATGCATTGGTCATACCGGGAACGATCGTGACTCTGGATGCTTTAGATACGTCTGTTGTCGATGAAGAAGAGGATGGAACAACTCCACAACAGCAGGCAACGCCGAAGAAGATCATGCCCAAAACAGATGAAGTGCTGAATAAGGCGCTGGAAGTGCTGAAGAAGGGCTGAAAAATCCGGTCGTAGGCCTAAGGCCGCAACAAAACCCGCCGAATAGGCGGGTTTTGTTTTGCAAGTAAAAACACCACTCTGGAAAGTGGCATACTCAGAGTATGCACTGTACACGTACTTTCGTGTTGTGCATCCATATTCACATTCATCCCAAGTGCGTATCAACATGCTAGGCTAAGGATCAGCATGGGCTTTTTCCGCCGCAAACCGAAGCTCAAACGCAAGCCGGTCTTCGTGAAACCCACGGAACCGAACCTGCATGGATGGCGCTACCTTCGCACTCTGCGCAATGCTTCTGAGCAGCGCTCGGTACTACGCTCTTTCTACGGGCTCATGGTCATCGGCGCCGCGGCCATAGGCGCTTTCGTTGGATTATTGCTTGTTTATTCCACCGACCTGCCGCAGGTGAGCGAGCTGGAGCATTACCGTCCGGCGGCAGTGACGGAGCTGTATGACGTCCACGGAAAGGTGATCGCAAGTTTTGCGCTGCAGAGGCGCATCATTGCCAGCTATGAGGATTTTCCGCAAGTGCTGCGCGATGCGGTGCTCTCCATTGAGGACCGAGATTTCGAATCGCACTGGGGTGTGGACATCAAACGTGTGGGCGGCGTGCTCTGGCACGATCTGACCTCGGGACAGCGTGCGCAGGGCGCATCCACCATCACCATGCAGCTTTCGCGCAAACTCTTCCTCTCCGATGAACGCACGGCCAGCCGCAAGATCCAGGAGACTTTCCTGGCCATACAGATCGAGCGGCGCTTCACCAAGCCCCAGATCTTCACCATGTATGCCAACCAGATCTATCTAGGACATGGCGTCTATGGTTTCGCCGCCGGCGCTCAGTATTACTTCAACAAACATCTCAAGGACCTGACACTCGAAGAAGCGGCGATGCTGGCGTCGCTGCCCAAGAGCGGTATCGTCTATTCACCGATAGTGAATCCAGTGAACGCACTCAAGCGCCGCAATCTGGTGCTCAGCGCGATGGCGGACAACGGCAAGATCACACCAGCGCAAGCGGATGCGGCGCGCGCACGCCCCATTACCCTCAGTTTGCAACCAGCTGGGAATTCGCTGGCACCTCACTTTGCCGAAGAGATCCGGCGCACTCTGGAGAAGAAATATGGAAGTGAAGATGTGCATGAACGAGGGTTGAAAGTGTATACCACGCTCGACCTCGACCTGCAGCATGCGGCAGTGAAAGCTGCGCTAGATGGTGTGGCCGCTTACGAGCGCAGGCATGGATGGAAGGGAAACCTGAAGAATGTGTTGGCTGATGGCATGGCGCTGGATGCATACAAGCATCCGGATTGGGCGCAGCCAGTGGAGCCGGGGGGGTATGTCCATGCTCTGGTGACGGAGGTTTCGCCGCTGCGTGCCACAGTGAAATTCGGTCATCAATTGGCTGAGGTCACCGCGCAAGACATGATATGGGTGGGCGGAAACCGTGGACCACAGGCTTTACTAAAGTCCGGAGACGTTATTTACCTGCGCATCATCAGCCTGCCAGCGTATGGAGATCTGAATACTCCGGCACGCGTAGCGCTTGAACAGGACAGCGGCGCTCAAGTTGCATTGATGGCAGTGGACAACGCCACCGGCGACATCAAAGCCCTGGTGGGTGGACGTGACTTCAATGAATCCAAATTCAACCGCGCCACACAAGCGCTGCGGCAGGTGGGGTCAAGCTTCAAGCCGTATGTCTATACGGCGGCCATCGATACCGGAACATTCACACCGGATGACATCGTTGTAGATTCACCGACGACGTTCATGACCTCAGGCGGACCCTATACGCCATCGAATTACGACGGTAAATTCTGGGGGCCCATCCCGTTCAGCAAAGCGGTGGCGAATTCGCGGAACATCCCTGCGCTCAAGGTCGCGGAGAAGACCGGTATTGGTACCGTCATTGAATACACTCGTAAGTTCGGCATCACATCACCGCTGCCTCCGGTGCTGCCACTGGCACTGGGAGCAGCGGAGATCACACTTTATGAACAGACCGCCGCTTATACGACTTTCCCCAA
>Ga0207129_1119_pt2 | contig 12343 bp, 11 predicted proteins | sample Alteio_BWMinHeat_15_FD_153517 | JGI IMG/M metagenome (GOLD analysis project Ga0207129, IMG submission 153517) | Enriched cells from forest soil in Barre Woods Harvard Forest LTER site, Petersham, Massachusetts, United States -... | ecosystem: Environmental > Terrestrial > Soil > Temperate forest >... | reverse complement strand
GATACTTTCTTCAAAAATTCAATCGATTCAGCATAACCAAGGCCCACATTACGAGCAAACTGTGTGCTGAAAAAAACCAGCCACAGGGGTAACACTTTGCCACAATCTTTTTCAAAAACAGCATCCCATACATGAAATGATTCCGTTCCGGCATCACGCTCAACCGTAAAATAAACCAATGCTTGACCGCGTTCTGTATCGCTTAAACGATACAGTACCTCGCAATAGTGCTGGATAATATCGGCCAACACGCGCTCGTTTTGCATTAGAATGGCTTCTTCCATTAATAATTTAATGATATTACCTAAATAATTGAGCCTACGCTGCGTCTTACCCGTGACTGCTTCGACAAGCGCTTTGAATATCTCGTCCGGTACCAACTTGGGATGTCCAATTAAGCAAACTTCTATCTCATTTTCTACCAATATGGCGTTTACCGCTTTTCTGAATACCGAAACGGTGACAGGGTCTCGATTCATCTCTCGGCATTGCTTGACCAGTTGTGCTCGGTTCATGAAAAAGGGCACCAACAACACCTCTTGGCGTTGCCTTACCATGCGAGTCACATCAAAGATGACATTCGGCGAGGTATTTAAGAAGAGAGAAAGCATATCGAGACGGTTTTGAATGGCCATTGCTTCGATAAACTCTATTTTACCCTTGAGTACACAAGCAAACACGAAGGGGTCGTTCTCCCGAAAAGCCGCCTGGGCAATGGCCTCTATTTGAGCCACCATATGGGGCACACGGTCTGTTGTTTTGTTTGGGTTAAGACTTTCGTGTAGGGTTTCAAATAATGTTTTAAGTGTCTGTATCTCATGTTGAATGCTATCTTCGAAAAGCATAAGAGTAATCCTTGTGACTAATGTTTATGGTTGAGTAATTGAGGTTATGAGAATACCCAAATAATTACCTAGATAAAATCCTACCTGAAAGCTGGGGACTCAGCAATAAGATTTGCCGCTATATTATATGGCACCCTCACAACTCCCCCTTTATAAAAGGGGGAAGTGAGCGCCAGCTCACAGGGGGATTTTTATTCGCTGATTTTTTATAGGCTAAGAAAACCTAATACGATCTTTCTCAGACTCAGCAACAGGCGCCTCATCCCAATCCTGGCTTTCCAACACCAACCTAGAGAACCCTCTCAAAACGGCATCTAAAACGTCGACAGCATCCTCATCCATGACATCACTTCGGATCTGGGCCAATAGCTGTTCAGGGTCTTTGAGCGATGCTTTAACAGGCTGATTATCAGGGTCCTCGCCCAACCGTCTTGCATTTTCGTCAAAAAGCCTATCCAAAGCATTCAACACCATGGCATCTAACTGCCCAAAGGACTGAGAAAAATAACAAGCCAACATTGCTTGATCATTCTCATCCAAACCCGCCACCTGAATCGCAGCACGTATACCCATCGTTTTCAGTACATTGTTCGCATGCACTAACTTTTGGTTTTCGGTAAGCAGGCATTTACCTGCTTCATCCGAAGCTTTTAATTCTTGTTCTAGACGAAACCGAGAAACACCCTCTTTACTTTTTGCCCTATCATAACTTCTCAACATCGATACTTGGCTCAAGAATGTTTCCTCAGATTCCTTTTTCAAATTTTGATATTTAAGATGCGTATTCAATACAATTTGCTTCAAATCCGCGTTTTCGGCCCTAAGCATCGCTATTTCGGCCTTTCTGCTGTCCAGCAGCTCGCCTGCTTCAATCATAACCTTTTTAGTGCTTACCCTCATCCCTACTTCCGCTTCCTGCATTAACCGCATTTCCTGTTTTTTTGCCTGAAGGCTTTCTATCTCAGCATCCCTGCGATTAAGGTCTGCCTTTATCTGAGCAATCGCCCCCTTCAGTTCTGCGAGTTCTTTCCTTTCTTCTGCCGATTGCTTGTGTTCTGCAGTGGGGGCATTTTTGGTCATCTCAATATTCCTATTAAATTAAATCAATATTAAAAACAAAAAAAGCCAGGCTTGAGAAGCACTACTGTGCTTGCCCAAGACTGGCTAGATTACCGTAATCAGTGATTAACCGATCGTAAATGCACTACCTGGGCTACTGCTACTGGGAACCTCAGCATCATTGGCCATGTCTTCCCAACCATCTAATGCTGCCGTTTCCGCTTCGACTGCTGCTGCTGCATTGCTAGCGGGATCTACCGCCGCACGAGGCGACATCGGTGCTGAAGTAACCTCCATTTCTTCTTCGGCAATAGCTGCCAACAAAGGCTTTGAGTTCTGCGCCTGTTCCTTCTCAAATTGAGCCAAGACCGACTTTCTTGCTGGCACTAATTCTGCCGTTTCTACTGCAGCCTTTGCAACGGGTTCCACCACTTCAAATGCTACTGCAGCCTTAGCAACAGGTGTTACTGCGACTTTTGTGACGGGTGCCACTTCGGATGCTACCACAGACTTTCTTAAAACCTGATTTGCCTTAGCTAAAGGTTGGATCGTGATGTTTTGTTCTGAAATTTCTTTAATCAAAGAAGCTTTGTCAGCCTTTAGGGCTTGAATTTCGGCATCTTTAACAGCAATCATTTCGTCGTACTGCTTTTCCACTTCAGCGACATGCGCCTTAAATTCACTCATTTCTTTTTTTGCTTGCGGTATATGCTGATCTACTAATGCGTTGTATTCTCCCTTTACTGCATCAAACTCTGCCGCTATTTCCTGTATCTTTACTCGCTCAAAACGACGACGTTCCTCAGCAGCATCCAAGATTGCATCCAAACCATTGCTCAATTCTAAGGTAAGTTTAGCCCCTTTGATGGTAGCCAACTCAACCAGCGCTTGTTTCAACTCTGAGGTCATTGGGAAATCGTTTAACTTCAAATTGACCCTATGTTTTGTCGCCTTCATGGCATCTAACAATGGTTTAATGTCGGCAAAGGTTGCTTTACGCACAGTAACATTAAAAGGGTCCGTATTATATTCGATAGGCTTAAGTCCATCGGTAGCCGCTGCAACACTCGTCATACAGTCGTACACGCCCTTTACACAAAAAAGAACCTCTTCTTTACCCAAAGACATCTTCGCAACCGAAGGGGCATCTGTTACCATGCCGTCGCCAGTGGCAGTATGGTCATAATGGGTTAACTGCTCCCATTCACCTGCTTTATAAGTAATGCCCTGCTTATGATGTCGGACTTTTCCACCCAAGGCATAAGATCTGCTAAACCCAAAAAAGGCGCCTAGCTGCTTGTTGGTTGCAGATACGACTAGCGCAGAAGATAGGTCAATACTGGAATTGTAATTTAAAATATTCTGCACCATTGCTGATGGGGTGCCTAAGTTGATCATTCGGAATCTCCTGTTATTTGCTTAAATATGCCGATTATTGTTATCGGTTATTGGTTATTTTGATTATCATTAATTACCGCCTGTCTTAACGGCCCCGGTATTCTAACGGAAAGCCACCCGACTATCAAGCAATACTGGGAAATGCTGGCAAATTTAAGGGTTGCCATGTCTTTACAGCGACCTTTGAAGAAGTTATAAAGCCAACAAAATATAGATAGCTAGTAATCGCTTAGCAGTAAATCCCCCCTTTGTAAAAGGGGGGTTGGGGGGATTTTTATTCGCTGGATTTACTAAGGCTGAACGATTACGATAACCATTACGTAGGAGAAGCTGACTTTCTCTCCATAAATTCTTCCTCAGGCAACGATTCCCAATCTGCGCATCCCTCACTTTCCGATCGGTTACCAGAATGAGGCGTTGCTGGTTCTGATAAAGCGCCGTCTGAGAGGGCCTTCTCCTCTCGGGCAACATCCACCAGCGGCTTTTGCACCGCTTGTGCTTGTTTCGACTTAAATTGACTCAGCGACAAAGTTACCGGAGGCGATACGAACACCAATGTCGATGACTGAGCTACCGGCGCTACCGGCGTTACCGTGGACTTTACGATGGAAGCCTGATTTTCCTTAACCAAAGTTTCGATAGTAAGACTTTGTGCAACAATAGTCTTTCTTAATTTAACCTTTTCGGCATTTAATCTTTGAATTTCTGAATCCCTATCCGCGATAGCCTTCTGGAGTTTCTCCGCTTCCACCCTTACCTGCTCGGCAAACGCCTTCGTCCCTGCGGCCAGCCGGTCCTTTGCCAGTCTCTCAGAACGACGAAGCGTCTCAGCAGCACTCAATATATCATCCAGACCGCTGTTTAATTCTAAGGTCAGCTTAGCCCCCTTACAGGCAGCCAAATCGACTAAAGCATTCTGCAATGCCGGCGTCATAGGGAAATCTTTTAGGGTTAGGTAGATACGGTGTGTCGATGCCCTCATCGCGTCTAATAGCGGCTTAATATCCGCAAACGTCATCGCACGCGTCGCAATATTAACCGGCTTCGTAGTATGGGCGGTGGACTTAAGCCCGCTGATAGCCGTCTGAACACCCGTCAACTGCTGGTATAAACCCTTCGCACAGAAAAGCAATTCATCTTTACCTATCAGTGCCGCCGATTTTGAAGGCACATCGGTTACCGAACCATCTCTGGCAATCGTATGATCATCATATCTACTGAAGCCCCACGCGCCCTTTTTATACATAACCCCCTGTTGATGCTTGCGAGGTTTTCCCTCTAATTCATGAATCGTTTTAAAGCCAAAAAAAGCACTCTTATCTTTATTAACTGGGTACACAACCAGCATAGTGGACAAATCGACGCTGGCATCACCCGCTGAAATATGCTCGACTAACCTTGATGGGGTAATTAAGAATCTACTCATATGAGAACTCCTGCTACACAGTCATTACGCGTGACCACGAATAATTGGTTATTATGCGAAAATATGAATTATACCGAGTACGGCATTTTAACGGAGAACCGTGTTATTAACAAGCAGGTGATTGGTTATATTTCTAGCTTTATAGGCTGATGCGGGCTATCTTTAACAATACTAATTTGTTCCACAAAAAAATCCAAAAACATTTAAATTCGGGAGTTAACATGAGATTAGATAACAAAGTAGCCATTATAACGGGCGCTGCTAGCGGCATTGGCAAAGAAATAGCTCAGAAATTTGCTTCGGTTGGTGCAAAGGTGGTGATTGCTGATTTAGAGCTTGATAAAGCAGAAGGCGTGGCAAAAGAACTGAAAAGCAAAGACTACCAAGCCATGGCAGTCGCAATGGATGTGAGTAATGAAGATCAAGTAGAAGCCGGAGTTGCTAAGGTGGTGTCCACTTTTGGTGGTGTTGATATTTTGATCAGCAATGCCGGGATTCAAATCATTTCACCGGTCGATACGTTGGCATTCTCTGATTGGAAAAAACTGTTGGCTATTCACTTAGACGGTGCATTTTTAACCACCAAAGCCTGTCTTAAAAATATGTACAAACAGGGCAGAGGGGGCAGTATTATTTATATGGGTTCAGTTCATTCCAAAGAAGGGTCGGCCCTAAAGGCACCCTATGTCGCTGCAAAACATGGGCTAGAAGGTTTATGTAAAGTGGTCGCAAAAGAAGGGATAAAACACAACGTGAGAGCCAATGTCATTTGTCCCGGATATGTCAGAACACCCTTGGTTGACAAACAAATTCCCGAACAAGCAAAACAGCTCGGCATGAGCGAAGAGGATGTCATTAAAAAGGTGATTCTAAAAGATACAATAGATTCTGAATTTACCACCACGCAAAATATTGCAGACATTGCGTTGTTGTTTGCAAGTTTTGATTCGAATGCATTGTCCGGACAGTCATTGGTGGTTAGCCATGGCTGGTTTATGCAATAATGTTTGATGAATATAAGGGTTGCGATAAAATACTGTATTTTTTGCAGGGCGGTGGTGCCTTGGGCTCCTATCAAGTGGGCGTTTGTGAAAGGCTGCTAGAACATGGATTAGCGCCAGACTGGATTATTGGCACATCGATTGGTGCCATCAACGCAGCCATCCTCGTAGGCAACAAACCCGAAGAGAGAATGTCAAAACTAAAGCAGTTTTGGGATACCATCACCATTCATTTTCCAATCATACCAGAACCAAAAACGGAAGATTTTGATGTTGTTAGACAATGGAAAAATTATTTATCGGCACAATGGGTAACCCTGTTTGGCAATCCAAATTTTTTCACCCCCAGAGGCGTCAGTCCTTGGCTGAGTTATAATAGTACGCCAGATAAGATTAGTTTTTACGACGTATCTGAATTTCGTAAAACGTTACAAGATTTTACCAATTTTGACATAATCAATGAAAAAAAAGTAAGACTCACCTTAAGCGCCGTTTGTATTGAGGAGGGAGCACTAACGCATTTCGACAATACACATCAAGAAATCACCATTGATCATGTATTGGCCAGTTGCGCGCTACCACCAGCGTTTCCGGCAATTACCATCGATGGGAAAAGCTATTGGGATGGTGGGGTAAGCGCCAATACCCCGTTTAACATTGTTTTAGAAGAAAAGCTACCAAACAGCATATTATGCATCATGGTTAATTTATTTCCTTCCAGTTCAAAACTACCTAAGTCAATGATAGAAATTCTAGGCAGGAAGAAAGAAATAGAATATTCTAGCCATTACAAGGAAGTAATAAGCCAATTAACCAATTTGCATCGTCTACAACATGCCATACATGTGGTCTGTGAAAATTCGGATATCTGTAAAGTGAATCCTGAATTAAAATCTGTCGTCGAAGCTGCACATCCCACCAGATTAAATGTTGTTCGCTTTCAATACTGTTCGCCGGCTTACGATCTCTGGTCTAAAGACTTTGAGTTTTCGGAAGAATCTTTACAGGAACACTATAAAGCGGGTCTAAAAGATGTTGAAAAAGCACTTAAAGACCCCAGCTGGCTAGAGCCCATGCCGAAAGACGTGGGCATACAATTAAAAGAGTTTTGACAGCCTGATTTGATTAACTGTAGCGCATGACACTCGCGTACTCGGTACCCGACTCGCTGTCACTGCCAAATTTAAGGGTTTCTTCATTGTATACTGGTCGTCCCTGCGCCACGGTTTTGATTTTCGGCGCAGTACCACGATGAGCGTTATAATGATGCGTTACGCCTTTCTTTCTTGCACCACCACGCTCCAAATCATGGTTAGCCGCATCTGGTTGCCCCTCAACTTGCCCCTCAAATGGATTATCGGGCTGCCCTTCGACCTGTTCTCCTAGTGTTTTTCCTTTTAAGATCTCTGGCTTTGGCACAATCGATACCTGACGAGCAATAGATCTAAACCTATCGCCAAAACCAATATCTGAAACCTCGACACGATTATTATTCTCAAAATCATCAGAATCATCACAAACACAGCACCCTTCAGCGGCACCTATGGTTGCGGCCAATGGCACCATTAACCCAACACCTAGGTAAGAAACAAGTTCCCCCACAATCATAATGGGCGCAGCAACACAGTACACACCCGCGGCAGCCACGCAAGGGGCACAGCAACAGGTACACACAGATGCCCCTGTCACCACCACTCCCACAATAGCACCCACTGCTTCTATGGCAAGACCGGTCACAAGTACACCTACTGCTGCAATGGCCAACGGCACACTGATACATCCGGCGACAAAAAGGCCTACGCCCTTACAAAGACCTTTAGCAAAACTTTTCAAACTCACAACTAACAAACTCCTTGTTGAAAATAAATGACAGACTATTATGTTGTGCCTCATTAAAAGATGTCAAGAATGTGTCAACAAGCAAACTTTATGCGAAGCAATCCATAACCCAGAAGTAGGCGAGTGCTCATAGTATGAACCGTCACAAACGCCAAACTACTGACAAAAAAAATCACTTGCTTCCCTCTACCCAATTCCTCTATTATTCACGTTCTTAGATTTCTTATGGAAAACGACCTTTTTGATGGATTTAAATACTGCGATAATTACTCGCCCACCACAGACAAATGTACCCGAGCACGTGTCCCCTTTTCTGTTCGAGATCGAGGGACAGAGTAGCCCTAACGTCCTACTAAGGTTTGAGTCTGGGAGTGTCTCCCAGCACCCACACGCCCTCTCAGAAAACTACGCTCTTACATTGGAATTTGTCTCCGAAACCCCACTCTCCGCCAAAACACTACTCGGCAAAAAAGGGCGTCTGTCTTTAGGCGGCCAGAATAATCAATACCTACACGGCATTATTGCCGAAGTCACGCTGCGTCCCAATGCCCCTTATGGCTACCGTTGCTGTCTCAAGCTGTGCTCACCGCTAGCACCCTTGGTGCATTCGTTTCACGAACGTGTGTTTATCGACAAAACTGCACCAGATATCATTCGTACCCACTTACGCGCCTACCTAGACAAGCAGGGCTGCGAGTACCAACTCCAACTCAAAGAAACCTATCCGACCATTGCCTGCTGGGTTCAACACGAAGAAAACGACTACGACAATCTGCTGCGTTTGATGAACCGCTATGGGCTCTACTTTTATTTTGATCAATCCGACACTAATGCCACGCTAATCATCACAGACCACACGCCTAATACAGTGCCGTCTGCTCCTTTGATTTTTGGTGATGCAGAGAGCCCAAACCTATACAGCCTAATGCCGGCTTTTCAACGGACGATCGACATCCATATTTTTAGCGATTATGACGCACAGGCCCCTAATTTACCCCTAAAGAGTCAGCATAACACGGCATCGGGCATCCCTGGCTACGGTACCTTTCATCACCATGGCCAAGGCGGCACCAGTGAACACGAAAATCGTTGGGTAACTCGCGTGTTTCAGGAAAGTATCGATTGGCAACGAGAAACCTATCATGCCGACAGCACACATCGAGACTTACAGCCTGGGCAGATCATTGCCATTACCGAACACCCGATTGCCAGTTATAATCGTGCCTATCTTATTGTACGTGTGATGCATTACTACCATCAAACGGAAGATCAGGCGTCTAATGCAACCTCTCATACACAAAAATTAACGAATATACAAGAATTCACGAACACACAAGCATCCACCCGACCAGCACACCCCAGTTACCATAATGATTTGTTACTCATTCCTGCGGAAACGCCGTTCCGAAACCCGGAACACCGTCCACTGCGCCAATATTCAGCAATGCGGGGCGTCTTAGAATCCTCCGAGCACGACAGCCTAGACAAAAACCAAACTGGCTATTATCGATTTCGCTATCCCTTCGACACCAGCGACACCAAAGATACCAATCCCAAAGCGCTCACCAGCCCCCAAACACGATTCATGCAGATTGCAGCCAGCGCCAACGATACCTGCTATGGCATGCATCTCCCGAATGCCCCCGGCACCGAAGTAGAAATCATTTTTTTATACGGCAATATCAATCAACCAGTTATTGTCGGCGCCATCCCACCAGAGGCATCCGTTGTCACGAACCAAAACCCGTATCAACACCGCTTTGTGACGCCTAAGGGCCAAGAATGGTGTTTTGATGACACACCCGACAACGAACAGATTCTGCTCAAGACCTCGAGCGATACCGATTTTTTCCGGCTACAAAACCATCCCACACAACCCGGTGTAACGTTTGAGACGCGTACGGGCGCGATGGCGCTCCAGGCTAACCAAGACATACAATTCAAAACATCAGCTAATCTAAGGCTTCAAGCCAACAATTATCATCTGGCTATCCAGCAAGACTATGTGTTAACGGTTGAGGAGGGCATAGAGTGGCGTGCTGGCGAAAACTTTTTTCTAAGCGCAGAAATCATCGAGCTTCATTCGTCGGAACATACGCTGATGAGTCAACAAAATATACTTGGCTCTGCCAAAACGCTTAGTTTCCCCAATGCTGCCGCCAACTATCACTTTTTATCAGAACAGGGTGACTTGGTTATTAGCGCCGAGGGCCTGCAATGCGCGGCCGAAAGTGCGCTTGTGTTAGAACAAGCCGGCGCCTCTATTCGCATCGAGAATAATGAGATCCATATTCACAGCCCTGTAGAAATCGAATGGATCGCGGAGGGTATTTTGCTGCCGCCTAATCAAGTGCGGGAGAAGGCGTCTGTTTCTACTTCACCCATCACTAAACAACAAACTCAACGCAAAAGATTCAGCCTACCTTCAGCTTTACCGGCCTCCGACCCTAATCCCATTCTGAATCACTTATAGCGGGGCGTTACTATTAATGATCAAATTGAAAGATTTATAACAGAGGACTCTATTACAAAAACTGAAATGATATCCGAAATTGCCACCACAACTATTCTAGGTACAGCGACACGCACACCAAACGCAGTCAATAATATGCGGCACGGACTCGAAATTAATTTAAAGAGGGATTACGGCATTGCTCCTCTCGGTATTGAGCGACTAGCACCATGGGGGAATCGTACAGGCATTACAAACCCTAAAACAGGGGAATTTAATACCGGTATACTACCCCACTATCATCGTAAAGGACCGGTTTTACCCAACGGTCAAACTGCCCCAGGTCAATCGAAAAACAGGCATAGGCCTTGGGATTCATCCAAAGATGATAAAAACTGGAAGGACAAGTTCTAATGAATGAAGTTATTTTCCCAGTTATAGTGGTAACTGACGACAGTCAAGTCGAATATTATGATTCTATTCAAACAGCGGCGACCCTGATGGAACCTGCTGATGTAGAGGATGGTTTATATAAGGCATATGATTCAGAAGGAAAGCTTCTTCATATAATCGTAAAACACAAAAAACATGAGACCCCATTTTTATTTAAACCAATATTTTTCATATTGGATATCCTGAGTTTTTCACTAAATCACCAAGATAAATTTGTTGAAATATTTCTCTCTCCTGATTATCAAGATAAAAGAGACGAATTGGTCAAAAATTTATCTAAATACCTGACATACAAGGGATTAGATACAGAGCACAAGAATTTACCGGAACTAATTAAGATGTTATGCGAACAATAACGAGACCCCATGGACTTTAACAAAAAAATCGCTAAAAAAATTCTTTCAGACCTTCAGAATGCAAAAAATCTAACGCTTTCCTTCGATAGACTAGAAGCTAATATTTATAAAAACCTTGGAGCCATGAACTACTCCCTCTAAGATAACCGTTATCCGGTTACTATAGAGGGAGTTTCGTGTTTCATCGCGGCTAAAGAACGCCGCTCCGCACTTCGGACAGTTCCTGCCCCGCTCGGTCATTACCCAGTAATGCCCAATTCAACATGACCTTAGCTGCGTTTTCATCTCGGCTACATTTTATGCCGCACGAACAATGATGCATTCGCTCACTTAAAGTCTTTTTTGCTTGGATACCACACCCGTGACACGTCTGAGACGGCTTTACTTGACGTGTCGGAATCTCAACCCAATAAAGGCCAGCTTCTTCCGCTTTGCACTTTAATAGTTTTAAGAATAAACTTGGCGTGGTATCTAATATTTCTCGATTTAATCCTTTTTTACGACAGCCACCTTTTACTGTCATTTTTTTAACATTTAGACCCTCTGTCGCAATTAATTGACAAGATTTGATCAATTTACCGGACTGCTCATGCACAAAATTTTTACGTTGATGCGCCAATTTTCTATAAAAACTTGCTAGCTTATCAATATGTTTTCGTCTGCTTTGTGAACCCTTCTGACTTCGCGCAATAGCTTGATGCGCTTGCTTTATTTTAGGTGCCATCTTTCGACCAAAGTGAGGGTTTTTGATGGTATCAACCGTTCCTTGTGTATCAACCACCGTAGCGAAATTTTCTACACCCCAATCTAGTCCAATCCCTTTTTCACCCCGCTCACGTTTTGGACAGCAATTCATTGTGATGGATAAATACCAATGATTGGCTTTACGCAGGACTTCCGCCGTCTTTGGTACACCGGGTATACGGGCTTTTCCTCGTATACGAATACGGCCAATGCCACTCAGTTGAACATGACCATGTTTCATGCTGTCGCCAGGCAGTAATCGCCAGCCGTCTCCATGTGCTTTGTACCCCCAGCCTGAGAATCTTTGGTAAGATTTAAATCTAGGAAACCCAGGGGTTTCTCCATTTTTTACACGACGAAAGAAAGCATCAAATGCCAACGACAGGCGTTTTAAGGTGACTTGTTCAGACTGCGCATTGACTGCTGCCAATATAGGATCGGAAGCACGCCAGTGCGTTAAAGATTTACATTGATTAAAAAATGACAATGATTTTTTTTCTTCTTCATAAAGTTGAATGCGCTGTTCCAATGCTTTGTTATATAATCTTTGATGCACGCCTAACATGTCGGACAACCTATTTTTCTGGATGTCTGAGGGATACAATCGATATGTTACTTTGCGTTGCTGCATAACCTATAGTATAATTTAGTTATGATAGGTAATCAACAACTTCAAACTTTAAATCACTGTACTTTTAATTTAAAGTACCACTTAGTTCTTGTTACAAAATATCGAAAAAAATGTATCAACAAACTTATGTTAGCATTCT
>Ga0207129_1123_pt1 | contig 12524 bp, 14 predicted proteins | sample Alteio_BWMinHeat_15_FD_153517 | JGI IMG/M metagenome (GOLD analysis project Ga0207129, IMG submission 153517) | Enriched cells from forest soil in Barre Woods Harvard Forest LTER site, Petersham, Massachusetts, United States -... | ecosystem: Environmental > Terrestrial > Soil > Temperate forest >... | reverse complement strand
GTTAGCGAGCAACGATGTACCGTCATCACCTAGCGATGGCATTATTAAATTTCGACTGGATAATCCAGTCAATGAGCAATACCAGCAAGCGTTACAATTATCAACACAAGGTCATTCTCACGATGCTACCAAAATGTTAACTGATATCGTCAGTAAAAACCCAAATTTTACACAGGCAAGAGAATCACTGGCTTCTTTATTGATTACTCAGGGAAATACCGTAGAAGCAGAGCAAATTATCAAAATTGGGCTGCAACAGCGTCCTTATTTTCCCGAATTTGTAGAATTGAAAGCGCGATTATTAGTGGATGAAGGTAAAATTAATAAAGCATTAGATTTATTACAATCAGCCCCGCCGATGTTAGCAAGCAATCCGGATTACCATGCTTTTATAGCGGCATTGTATCAACGTCAAGGCAAAGCAGAGTTTGCAGAAAAAATTATATGAGCAATTGTTAGCAGTGCAACCTAATAATGCAAAATGGTGGATGGGATTAGGTATCGCACTGGAAAGTATGGGCAAGTCAACTCTGGCAAAAGAAGCTTACCTGAGAGCGGGTAATAGTGGTCAATTGAATCCAGAATTAAAAATGTATGCAGAAACACGGGTGCAAAATCTCAGCGATTCTCACTAACATGATATGAGGTGAAACACGACTATGCCCTATGTTAAAAAAATTCGATTAGGACAAATTCTGTTAGAAAAAAATCTAATTACACAGCAGCAACTCGATGCAGCCATGATTGAGCAAATGGCGAGTGGAAAAAAATTAGGTAATGTATTAATTGAAATGCAATTTATTAAAGAAGATGTGTTATTAAAATTGCTTTCAGATCAATTAAATATCCCTTACGTTGATTTGCGTAATTTTACGTTTAATCCTGAATTAGTGCAAATGATCCCTGAATCTTACGCACGTCGTTTTCATTGTTTGGTTTTGCATAAAGATGACAACGGTGTTTTGGTGGGGATGTCAGATCCTCAAGATGTGTTAGCGTATGATGAAATTTCATCTCAAGTAAAACAACGATAATCGGTCTTAATAAAAGCACCAATTCTGATTTTTTTGCAAGCTGCACAGTGCGACGGAAGAAAGGTCCAATACCCGGAAGTTTTGAAACCACAGGTATAGCGGCAATTTCTTCAGTCATCGTATTTTGCATTAAGCCACCAATCACCACCATTTGTCCGTTTCTAGCACGAACAATATTATCTGATTCTCGAATCGTGCTAAGCGCAAGCGGTAAAGTATAAGTATTGCTTGCGGCCGTGCCTGTACCGCCATTTCCTAAGACAATATTTTTTGTTTGATCAACCACTAAACTGACTGAGGGATGGATATGTAATGTGATCGTACCATCATTGGCAATTTGTGGTGTCACGTCTAAAGTCACACCTGAGAAAAAAGGCGTTAAACTGATGGATTGTGAAGGTACCGTCGCAGAAACGGTGACAATATTATTTGAAGTGACCCCTGTTACAAAAAATTCATCTTGACCCACTTTAATAATGGCTTTTTGGTTGTTCATGGTAGAAATACGCGGGCTAGAAAGTACTTGCACATTGCCTTGTGTTTGTAACAAATTAATTAAAGCACCAAAATCGCCATTAATATTCAACGTAAATATAGCATTGTTAGCGCCGGAACTGACACCGTTTGCCACGACTAAAGTATCTAACGCTTCAATATTGGTATTAGGAAAAGCAATTGCATTGGAAGTTTGACCTATACCGCCATTAGTGAGCGACACTTTGCCAAATAAATTCCAATCAATACCGGCTTGAAATTGGTCGTTTAAATCAATCTCTAGAATTTTTGCATCTATAATCACTTGACGCGTGAGACTAGTTTGCAATTGATCCAGATAGCGGCCAATTTGACGCAACTCAGGTTGAAATGCATGCACGACTACCACGCCCGCCTGCGCATTCACAACAACGGTGTGTCCCGGTTGATTATTTAAAATTTGTTTTAAAGAAAGCTCCAAATCATGCCAGAAATTAGTTTCAGATGTTGTATCAATACTACTACCCGACGGCGCAGATTGCGGAGATGCAAATCCTCCTCCCGCAGGTGCAGTAGGCGTTGAGGTGCCTGTCGTGCCTGATCCCGTACTAAAGCCACTCACATTATCACTAATTTGTCCCGATTTTACCTGGGTCAGCGATTTTCCTTTACGTTTGATATCTAAATAATTCACTGCATAAATTCGTGTTTCTAATTCTTGTGGTAATACTTCATAACCATACGAAGTTCTTTTAAATTGATATCCATAGACATCTCTGACCGCTTCTAATGTTTCAGAAATAGTTACATTTTTTAAATTTAAAGAAATGGTACCGGTTACATCTGGATTCACAACAATATTATATGGAGTGCCATTCACCAAACTCATAAAAAATGCTTTTGCTTGAATTTTATCGGCAGAGACATCAAATCGTCTTTCAACGGTTTGGGTAGGGCGCGAAAAATTATCAGAAACAGAAGGTAATAATGCATTACTTATCGAATGAGGAACGTGCACGGTTTTAATGGGTGGCGTGCTATTACTCGCAATAGCCCGTTGCATATCCGCTTGAATTTGATCGCCTGCGGTGCCATGGGTAGGATGAATACGTTTAGTCGTACATGCACTCAAACTGATGATACTCATAATCAGTATGGTTAATTTTAATAAGCTTTTATTTCCTTGCATTACTGACCTTCCTCTCACATTGTGATCCAGGATCTACGATCCTATTGCACTGGTTTTTTAACCGATTTATCAATCAGAAATAGCGTTATGTTACCACTTGGACCCGTCAATCGCACACTATTTAATTCAATCATGTCAACACGTTCGCCACTAATCATATCGCCTATCCTCAGAGGAATACCATTAATGACAACGACATTTCTTTCTGCGGATACTAATGTTAAATCTAATTCTAGTTTACTAATATCAACGGGACCTGATTTATTTTCAACATATTCAGCCGGCTTGGTAGGATCACGTAAATCAGCATAGGCACTTTGTATTAGCACTCCGATGAACAAACTTCTGAGAATCCATTTTTTCATGTTTCATTCTTCTCGTGTGTGAAAATATGGAACTTAATATCTACATCTGCTTTAGGATATGTCAAAACATTATAATTTAAGCTATCCCAGTAGAGGCTCCAAGGTAGTTTTTCTAACCGCGAAAGATAGAGAATGGTACTAAAATAATCGGCGCTGAAGCGTAATTCAAGCTGATGCTCGTATATGGTTTCAGGCGTTACTTTGGTAGGATCCATCTTATCTTCAGACGGAGGTTTCCATGCCTGAACAGGTTGATCAATAATAGTGGCTAACGAAATATTTTTATCTATATCTTTTTGTTGATCGATAATTTCTTTTTTAAATTTGACCCAATCATCTTCGGTAATAAACAATAAATGTGATTTAGCAATCATCGAATCTAATTGATTGATTTTAATTTCTATTTGTTTCTTTTTGGCAAGCGCATGACTGATATCTTTATTTTTAACAGCGTTGTTTAAGGAAGAGATTTTTTGTTTTAATTCTGCTAACTGTGATTGCAATGCGATGCTTTGAGCGGCTAATTCATTTTTTGTTGAACGTACCGGATTAAGAATAAGAAATGCCCAAATGAAATAGATTAAAATAAGACTGAGTATAAAATATTGTAACCGCCGCTTGGGGTTTTGTAATTGAAGGGTCAGTTTATCCATGATGGGTTGCAAGGCTGTCATCATAGTGGCACCTCTGGTTTTGCAGATATTTCAAAACTAGGAGGAGCGGGATCTTCTGTGACATTTTGCACTTCAAACTTAAGTCCTGCAAAAGCGGATTGAGCATCTAATTTAAGGGTGGCCTGCTCTACTAATACAGATTGTAATGCAAATCCTTTTAAATCAATTTTTTGCAACATATTATCAAACTTGATTTCTGTTAACCAAATACCTGGCATATCCATACTCGCAAGCCCTGTCAGATAAGCTGAAAAATTATTGTGTTGAGTCAACGAGTTTAACATCTTTAGTTTCATGGTTAATTGAGTCTCTAATTCCTCTAATGCTTTATTTAACGTCACTGCATCGCTGAAAGGATATTCATTCTCTAATGATGCCAATTGTTGTTGTACTAAATTCACTTGCTGAGTTAACAAATCAAATTTTTCTGTCACTTTATATTTTTGTCGTAACTCAACTCCAAATATTAAAACCAACACAGCGATAACTACGCCATAAATCACACTCGCCAACATAGGCGTCAGCTGAAATCGAGACTTTGTGGGTAATAATTTATAAAGATTAATTTGTTGTAGCATCGCGCTCATACTCTTTACGAAAAAACTCACCAATCATGGGTAAATATTTACCTTGCTGCTCCGAATCCATTGCTTGTTTTGTCACTAATTTATCGTTTAAATTCAATAATTGCACAGGAAGTGCCAGTGATTGAGATAATTGATCGACTGTCTTGGCTAAAGTAACCTTTGTAGAAGCCACTGTGACGGAGGTAGGCAGCGGAAGTCGCCACTGGCCTTCATAATAATCAAACGAACGGTGTATTTCTCCAGACAATTGATCAATCCGATTTGCTAACTCTTCTTCGTTTTCATTTAAACCACCCAAGCCAAATTCTAAGCTACGTGAAAAATAAAGATTTTTATGATGGGTAATTAATAGTTGAATAGTCGCATTTTGAATATAGATGAGTGCATGGCTCTGATTTTCTTGCTCAGAGAGCGCCATGATATTACGTAATGCCAACTCTGGAATATCAATAAAATTTAACCGTAACCCGGCGGCTTTAATATCTTCACTCATTTTTTGTAAATAACTATACTGAGCAGCAACGACCATAATTTTATTAAGGGTACTGAGCTTGCCTTGAGGTATCTCAAATTTATCAATCACGACATCATCCAATGGAAAATGTAACGTATCTTTTATTTTCCAACGAATAGCCGCTTGAAATTCATTGGCGGTGACGGGTAATGCATCGGTGGGAATCAATTGATAATCTTGAGGTGCTAGTATCCATGAACAGCTCGCTTGTTTTAAATGATACTGTCTCACAATCGCTGCAAGTCTTTCTTTTAAACCTTCTGCTGCATCGTAAGGATAGGTTGCAAAATAGTCGAGCACTAACTTATCGGTAGAATTTTCAGTGTAGGCTAGCGAAAATTCGTTGGGATAGATCGTGATACAACAATGATGGCCTGCGCCCGGCAATAGTGATTTTTGCGCAATAAATTCTTGTAATTGCTGTTTCTTTTTATGATATTCACTCATCATCCTATTGAGCACGACATGACTTCCTGTTTGGCATATCACTGTGTATAGTATTCTCTATTAAAAAATGTAGTTTTACCATTGATAAATGCTTTTATCGATTAACAACTCGATAGTTTAAATGACACAAACAAGGATAGTTGCTTGCATAAAAACCAAGGCTTCAGCCTCATCGAACTGATCATTGTCATTATCGTCATGTCCATATTGGCCATATTGCCTTTTATTAACATGCCGGGACCCGGACTTAACTTAGATGCGCAAGCTAAAAAATTAGCAAATGATATTCGTTATACTCAATCTTTTTCTATGACCAAGGGTCAGCGATATCGTCTCGTGATCACAACGGGGTCGAGCAGTTATCAAATTTTAAATACCGCGGGTACCGCCGTACGTTTTACATCAGGGAATACCACAACCACACTCAACTCAGGCATTTCATTTGGTACATTAAGTAATTTACCTAACAACTTGATTGCATTTGATGGTGAAGGAATTCCTTACACCACTACCGGCTCCCCAGGCACTGCGTTGGCGGCCAATGCCACCATTCCTTTACAATCCAGCGGTAGCACCACCAATGTGATCATCGCACCTATGACGGGGACGGTCACGATACAATGAAAAAACATCAAGGTTTTACATTAATTGAGCTGGTGATGTTCATTGTTATTACTAGTATTTTAGCGAGTGGGATTTTACTATCATTTGTCACTTTGATGAGTAAAACGCCCGTCGTTTTGCAAAATATGATTGCCAGCCAAACGGCTAAGCAATGTGCTGAATGGTTTTTAGGGCAGCGACGTTTAAATGGTTTTGATACATTGACATGTAATGGCGTGGTCCCTGCTTTTTGCACTGCACCATCAGGCTATACAATCACCTCTACTTGCGCAACTACCTCTATTGGAGGCGATAGTAATTATGACATAGTGACTATCGCAGTCAGCGGCCCAGGTAATGCGGGTGTAAGTCTTTTACTGGCGGATTATTAATGATGAACAAACAATCAGGATTTTCGTTAATTGAATTTGTCATTGTGATTGTTATTTTAGGGTTGCTTGCAGCCATGTCTTCGATATTACTTTCTCAAGGATTTGGAGCTTACTCCAATAGCTCCGATATGCTTGATGCAAACTCGCAAGGCGAATTTGCCATGCAACGAATGTCACGCGATATCCAAATGATTCGCTCATCGACCGATGTCACCGTGGCAGGCACCAATCAACTTTCATTCATCGATATTAATAATAATACGGTTTCATACTCAATAAGCGGTACAAATCTAATTTGCACTAGAAATGGTAATGCTGAAACTTTAGCATCGGGCGTTAATAATTTAAGCTTCACTTATTATGGTTCGGATGGAAACACACCTCCGATTAGCAATGCAGGGTATGTCAGAATCGCCTTAACTATTACTCAAAATAATGTTAACTATACCTTGACGACCTCTGTTTACCCAAGGAATTTAACTGGATGATCTCTCTCAAAAAACAACACGGTTTTCTCACCATTCTGACGGTGGTGCTCATTGTTATCATGAGTTTTATTGCTGTTTCAATGGCGTATGTCTTTTCAAATAGTGCATTGACCACGAGCAATTTTCAGCAAGCAAGCAGAGCGCTTTATTTGGCAGAATCAGGACTTGAGCAAGCGACGCGGGCACTGTTACTGCCTACTATCGCATCACGCAGTGCCTGTAGCGGGATGAATATCACAAATGCGGGTGTTGCTGGCGGCACTTACACTGTTACCAGTACTGGACCTTTTGCAGCGCCCTCGCCGGGTACAACGCTAAGCGGTGCTTTATCGGCTACTGCAACGACTATTCCAGTGGTGAGCACCACAGGTTACCAGACATCAGGCCGTATTATGATAGACAGAGAATTTATTACCTACACAGCCACTAATTCAACAAATTTTTTAAATGCGACTCGCGGCGCGGATAGTAGTGGAGCAACTACCCATACTTCTGGGACATCCGTAGGTCAATACCAGTGTCTATTATCATCCTCAGGCGGATCACCGACGTTAACCTACACTAACCCCGGCGATCCAGGCGGTGTAAGAACGTTAAATGAAACGATTCAATTGCAAGAAGCATGGGCCGTTGGTAATACAACATTGCTGACTTATAATCTTGCTCATTGGAATAACCCTACAGAATTAGCCTGGACTAATGCACCCATCACTTCATTGACAGCCGTCAATTTATATAGCATTTCAATGCTTTCTTATGATGATGGCTGGGCAGTGGGATCAACCCGTACTTTTCTTCACTGGAATGGAAATACCTGGACTGCACAAACACCTTCTACCGTGCCGAATGTGGACATGAATAGCGTTTTTTGCAATGCTTCCAATGATTGTCATGCCGTGGGTGCAAATTCGGGTGGGACATTAATGGTTCATTGGAATGGGTCAAGCTGGACTCGACTCACACCGTCCAATACCTCCACCACGACGCTGGAGAGTGTCTATTGCGATAGTGCGAGTGATTGTTGGGCGGTAGGGAATAATACAGGCACTCGATTTTATCAATGGAATGGGTCTACCTGGGCGGGGATTAGTGTGACTGGATTAACAGGATTTACTTTTAATAGTGTTTTCTGTAACACAAGCACGGATTGTTGGGCCGTGGGTGCAACTAATATTTTTGCTCGTAAAAATGGGTCTACCTGGGCGAATGTCAGTGTCACTGAAAGAGGAAGTATTCCTTCAGCGCAATATAATAGTATTTATTGCGTAAGCCCTACCAATTGCTGGGCAGTAGGAAATACGAATGGCGGCGCGACATTAATCGTGGGTTGGAATGGTACATCTTGGTCCCGCTACACCCCCAATCCTACTCCCGCTGTCAATTTGCTAGAGGTGACGTGTGCAAATGCGAATGACTGTTGGGCAGTAGGTAACACCACCTCTTCTCAAGGATCGTTTTTTCATTGGAATGGGACGACCTGGGTGAATGTAGCAGTCAGTGGCATCGCCAATGCGCAGTTTAACAGTATTGCTATCATAAACCCGAACAGTCAACCTTGGAGTGTGTGGTCAGAAAATTTTTCGTGATAGTTAAGGAATTTAAATGCATTTTTATCACCAACATAAATCATGGCTATTTTCATTTTTATTGTATGCATTGATTGCTATTTCATTACTCGCTCCTGTTTCAACTGAGCAAGCAATTCCTGCAATTACAGATTATGCTAATCATCTTGCCGCTGTGATTGAAGCAAAAATGGCATTTGCCGAAGGTCAATTTCCTTTACGAGTGGCGCCGGTCGAGTTATTAGGTTGGCGATATCCCAATTTTCAATTTTATTCACCCACCACTTACATGCTCACCGGTCTTGTTTATAAATGGTTAACACCATCCAATCCTCTCGTTGCCATCAAATTTACGTTATGGCTGAGTTTGGTACTGGGTGGTTTGTTTATGCAACGACTCGCTTTTTGGTTGGTAAAATCACGTCCTGCTGCTTTACTGGCAGGCGTGGTTTATCTTACCACGCCTTATTATACAGTTGTGATCACCGGTCTTGGAAATTTATGTGAAGCACTGGCATTAGGTATTTTGCCGGCTGTGATTTATTACACGCTACAAAGTTATTTAAACTACCGAAATAATAAAACGATTATTCAAACAGGCTTGGCATGGTATTTGTTAATCACCATTCATATGATTACCTTTGTCTATACGGTTTTATTTTTAGTAATTTTATTATTAATGATGACGTTAAAAAATAAACGGCATTGGAAAAATTTAATAACCATGGGTGCAGGTATTACCTTTGGTTGTCTGCTAGCTATGTGGTTTTTAGGACCCATCGTGCTCTTCAATAAATATTTTGTGATCTCAGAAACGATTGTGAGCCCTGCGCTGTTTCAATCATTTGGTCCTTTGCTATCTATACTAACTTTTCCAGGACATTTAGTTTTTCAAGGTTCACTAGGCGCAAATCATGCGAGTATCGGTTGGCCTATTATTATCGGATTTTGTTTATGTCTATATGCTTTTTTAAATAAATTTCGTCTATCGAATAGACGCGCCAACTATTGGCTAGCCCCGTTATTAATCCTATTTTTTATCGCATTCATGATTGTATGGTCGCCTTGTCATTTTTTACAGTGGGCACCTTCTTTTCTATTAATTGGTCAATATTGTTGGCGCCTATTAAATCAATTGATTTGGATAGGTTCTTTATTGTTTGCATGGAGTCTTTGTTGGTTATTTAAAAAAAATTGGGATCTAAAACAAATGGTCATTGGAGTGCTCCTTTTAATAATCACGGCAAGCGCGTCTTTTCCAATACTCTATTCAGAAACCTTTAATATTAATCTCGCTGAATTTATCAAAAAACCTAATATCACTTTTAATCCTGATTCTTATACGATTGAGTTTAATAAATATACCGGTTTTGTAGATGCGATAGATACGATGCGTTTAGATACCTTGATGTTAAATAATACGCTACAACTTAATGTTACGTATTCAATACCTCAAACCTTATTAGGCTATGCTAAATCACCTAAATTAATCATCAAAGGAACGGTACCCAATACGGTAGTGAGGTCCACGCGGCTTAACGCTCTTTTGAACAAAACGACTATCGCCACCGTCAATTTAAAACCTGGGAAGTTGAATTGGGAAATTCCACTGACTTCCACATTGCTCACAAAATTTAATCACAAAAAAATACTTCAGTTACAGTTCAAAACAAATGCCACTCAGCCTATTGCTATTGATGAATTGTCATTAACAGGATTTATGCAGGCTGCGGCCACTTGGAATGTAAAAAAAGTTGAACCCTTATGTCACCAACAAAAAACAGTGACTGTCTGCAAACTGAAGGTGGCTAAAGAAACACAGCTCGTCGAGTTGCCGATACTTTTTTATCCAAAACTGTTAGACATTCGATTAAATGGGCAGTCGGTGTCTTATAAGGGAGTGGTCTATCAAAATCACTTAATTACGGGTATTACCCCGATCGCAGGTCAAATGAATCTTATTACCATTCAATTTAAAGGATTACAATGGGCCAATGTCGTCAGTGGGTTAAGTTGGATCTCTTGGTTAAGTTTAGTGATTTATTATCTAATGCGTCGCCGACACCTTGACTAATCTTTTATAAGAGTGGTTTACGATCCATACACCAAGCAACGCAACACAAGCGCCTACTAATGCAATCAGCGCAGGGATTTCATCTAACCAAATCCAGCCGATCAACGTTGCAAACACGGGCATAAAATAAAGAAAACTGGCTGCCCGTGAGGCGGGGATTGTACTAAGCGCATAACTCCAGGTGGTATAACCAATCACACCCGGAAAAAGACCTAAATAAAAAACAATTGCTGTTGCTTTAAGCGTAGTGTGTTGCAAATCATGAATTAAATTGGGGATAAATACTAATAGCACAAGCGTTCCACCCCATATGGCATAAGCGGTTAAATGCATCGCTTTATAGCGTTGCAATAATGGTTTTTGCAGAATGTTATAACAACCCACCGCAAAACATGCAAAAATGACATACACAATACTGACATAAAAACCAAACTCTCCTCTATGCCCCAAGGCAATGAGTCCAACACCGATTGCGCTAAGACACATCCCGAGTAAGCCGATACGATTAATTTTTTCCCCTAAAAATAGAATCGCTAATAAGGTTGTGACTACCGGTATTTGGCTCACGATAAAACTGGCCATGCCGGAGGGCACTAAAATCTCACCATAATTAAGCGCAATATTATAAAACCCGATGCCAATAGCACCCGCAAATAATACTCTAAATAAATCCCGTTTTTTAATGGGCGACCGTTCTTTTCGAGAACGAAAAAGTACAAAATAAATAGCAATCGATGAGATCAGTAATCTCAATAAGGCCAGGCCGCCCGGTGAATAATCTTGCAATGCTGCTCTAATAGCCACAAACGCGGACCCCCACAATACGACTGTTGTCAATAAAGCGAGCTTTGTTTTTAATGTTAATGACGTCATTGACCTTCCTCACCCATAAAATAATCTTGTGACTGCATTTCTAATAATCTTGAGTGTGTGCGTGTATATTCCAACACCATAAAACCTCGGCTATAAATTTCTGCCACGGGTTCTGCGGCAGAAATGACTAATTTCACTCGCGCATCATACAACACATCGACTAAACAAACGAACAAACAAATCGTATCTTTTTCATGGGGTTCAATGATAGGAATATCACTAATTAATACCGTATGATAATGGGCCGCAATCTCTAAATAATCATTTTGGCTACGGGGAACCGTACAAATTTCTTTAAAATCAAACCAGATAATATGCTCTGTGCGCTTGTTAACTTTAATTAAACGCTCATTAATCAGCACACTTTCTTGTGTAAAAGACTCGCCCTCGCTCAATACTTTAAAAGTAGTCTCCATATTGTCATCTGCTACTTTACCCAACGGAGTATAGAAAACGCCCGCTTCTTGTAAATGCCGAAGACGATAATCAACGGTACTTTTAATATGAATGACTTCGGTGTTTTTTTTCAGCAACGCAATGGCGGGTAAAAACTGGAGTCGTTGTAACCCATAGCGATAAAGATCATCGGGCGCAATATTGGAGGTACATACTAGACAAACTCCATTCGCAAACAATGCCTGAGTCAGCCTACCGAGAATCATGGCATCAGTAATATCAGATACGTAAAATTCATCGAAGCAGAGTACCACGGTCTCCTTTGCTAGCTCTGCGGCAATCACGTGTAACGGATCAGCTTCACCTTGATGTTGGGTTAATTCTTGATGGATTCGTTGCATAAATAGGTGAAAATGCATTCTTTTCTTTTGCTGAAATGGCAGTGTGTGAAAAAAACAATCCATTAAAAATGTTTTGCCAATCCCGACTCCGCCCCACATGTATAACCCTTTAACTAAATGTGGACGACGAAATAGCCCCATCACACTTGAACGTTTTTTTAATTCTACTAATAAATCATCATAAACGCGTTGCAAAGACTGCAGTGCGATTAATTGTTGTTGATCTTCAATAATCGCGCCTGCGTTGCATTTTTCATGATAATAATCAAAAGGTGTCATTTAGGTGTTAACCTGCTAATCTAAAGCGTCATATTATCATTAATCCTTATGGTGGCGGTATCTCCTATGAAATTATGTCCTTGTGGATCTGGTAAATCCTTCACGGATTGTTGTGACGTTTATATCAGTGGAAAGACGTTCCCGCAAACCCCGGAACAATTAATGCGCT
>Ga0207129_1097_pt1 | contig 12589 bp, 12 predicted proteins | sample Alteio_BWMinHeat_15_FD_153517 | JGI IMG/M metagenome (GOLD analysis project Ga0207129, IMG submission 153517) | Enriched cells from forest soil in Barre Woods Harvard Forest LTER site, Petersham, Massachusetts, United States -... | ecosystem: Environmental > Terrestrial > Soil > Temperate forest >... | reverse complement strand
AGAAACAGACTGCAACCGGAGACTTCGATGGCGATGGCGTCTCCAATCTCGATGAGTTTCTCGAAGGGACTGATCCGACAAACAACGCCAATTTCCGGCCACGTTTAAATGTAGTGAGCAACGGCGGTGCAGTCGCGGTGTCCCCCGTGAATTACACTCTCGGCGATACCGTTACGCTTACCGCCTCTCCCGTCACCAAAGCTTTTTGCCGATGGAGCGGCGATGTGGCCGGCACGGTGAATCCGATCACATTGCTAATGACGGGACACAAGAGTGTGATTGCCCATTTCGAGAGTTGTGTGCTGGCGTCGCCGGGCCTCGTCTCGTTTTGGCGGGCGGAGAACGACGGCCGGGATGCTGCCGGATCGAATCATGGCACGCTCCAAAACGGCGCCGGCTTCACGGCCGGCAAAATCAATAAGGCTTTTTCTTTCGACGGCGTAAAAAGTTTCATCGAAATACCAGACTCGCCTTCGCTCCGACCCGTCTCTTTTACGCTAGAAGCATGGGTCAATTTCAAGGCCACCAACAGTGTGCGCCTGATTTTCGCTAAAGGGGCGGGCTCGTCGATCTCCTATCAACTATGGCTGGAATTAGGAACCCTCAAAGGGGCGGTAGGCGACGCCACCGTTAGCGGGGCGGTCGTCGTCAGCTCTCCATTTTCGCCGGAACCAGGGCGTTGGTATCATGTCGCCTATACATTCGACGGGGTCGCCGCCAAGCCGCAAACGCTTTACTTGGATGGCGTCCAAGTCGCGAGTAACAATACAAACAGATCCATCGGCTATGACAACCAACCGCTATTGTTCGGATGCGCGCCCAATAACGGCGGCTCTTTCTTGAGCGGCCTCATCGACGAGGCTTCATTTTACAGCCGGGCTCTCAGCGCGGCAGAGATTGCGACAATTTATGCGGCGGATTGTTCCGGCAAGTGCACGGCTCAACCGTATTTCACCTCGTCCTCGCAGTTTCAGAAGGTAATTGTCGGAAGCGCTTACGCGCAGCAGATCACGACAAGCATGGGCACGGGATCCGTGAGCTTCTCGTTGTCGTCGGGCCAGGCGCCATCAGGATTAACCTTGTCGTCAAGCGGGCTGGTAAGCGGTGTACCCACGACCGTCGGCGATTATGCTTTTACAGTACGGGCAACAGAAGCGGGCGGCTTGTTCACCGACCAGGCGTGTACATTGCGCGTAGTCTCTGCCACTCAGGCTCCCAGCGGATTGGTTAGTTGGTGGCGGGCGGAGAACGACGCCCAGGATGCTGGTGGCGGGAACCACGGCATCTTGCAAGCCGGGGCAGGATTCGCGCCAGGTAAAGTCAATCAGGCATTTTCTTTCGATGGCGTAAAGGGTTTCATTGAAATGCCCGATTCGCAATTTTCACTCCAACTCCAATCTGTCACGCTAGAAGCATGGGTCAATTTCAATGCCGCCGACGGTGCCCGCGTGATTTTCGCCAAACCGGTGGGCTCGTTAATCTCTTATGAATTGTGGCTGGAATCTGGGACCCTCAAAGGGGCGATCGGTGACGCAACGAGTATTGGGCCCGTCCTTAGTTTTCCATTCTCTCCCGAACTCGGACGTTGGTATCATGTCGCCTACGCTTTCAGTGTCACGGGCCAGCAGCAAGCGCTATATCTAGATGGCGTTCAAGTCGCCATCGGCGCTGCGGCCAGATCTATCGGCTACGACAGCCAACCGCTGTTGCTCGGATGCGGTCCTAATAAAGGCATGCCGACTTCTTTCTTCAGTGGCCTCATCGACGAGGCCTCGATTTACAACCGGTTTCTGACCCCAGCGGAGATTGCGTCGATATTCAACGCCGGAGCTTCCGGCAAGTCGGTGGACCACGGCACGCCTTGAGTCGGCTCGATTAAATTATCTAACAACCGCCGGAGTGGAAGGAAGAGCAATAGATTTCAAGGGTAACAGCGCAAGACTAAATCCAACAAACCCACTTAAAAGTATCAGAAACCAAGACGTGCGTTATTTCAGACAAGGAATCATAACTATGCTGACACAAGAACTTACAAATCGTCGAAAGGCGGCACGAGCGTCGGCTTTCACCCTTGCGCGAATCACCCCATCACAGCTGAGACATCTGAACACCCAAGTGGCATCCCTTCAACAAACCATTCTCACTCTGCAGAGCGAGATTGACGCGCTGCGAACGGAGTTAGCTGCAGTTCAAAAGAACAATGCTTTAGCGCTTGATCCCTTTGTCAGCGTTAATCCGAATCCACAAATTGGCGTGGCCGGCCCCAATATCATTTTTACGGGGGCCAACATTCATATCGTCAGCGGCTCGGGCGCGACCAATGATGGTGGCAATCCCCGCGGACTGGGCAATCTGATCATTGGCTATGACGAGGATACGAAGGATCCGGTTTTAGGAGGCCCGCCCCTCAACCCCGGCGACCGCGGTGGCTCGCACAACTTGGTGATCGGAGCGCGTCACAGGTTTACGCAGGCTGCCTTTGGCGGCCTCGTGGTGGGAGAAAAGAACTCCATCAGCAACACGGCCGCGAGCGTCAGCGGCGGCGAGAACAACGCCGCCAGTGGCGTCCATGCCAGTGTAAGCGGCGGGCAGGACAATACGGCCAGCGGTCCATTTGCTAGCATCAGCGGCGGCGAGAACAACACCGCCAGCGGCCTGAATGCCAGCATAAGTGGCGGCCAAAACAACGCAGTCAGCGGCGAGAGCGCCAGCATTAGCGGCGGAAATAACAACACCAACAATGGCTTTGTCTCTAGCATAATTGGCGGTCGGGGAATCATCGCCAGTGCGAGTGCGAGCTTCTCGATCGCACCTCAGCCGCCCTTTCCTTGATCATGACTCCAAGGCCGACGCCGTTCTCCTCATCCGACTTGTGGGTCAGCTCCGGCCTTTCGTATGTTATCCGCTAGCTTACCGAGTCCGGGAGAGGTTCCGGGTTAGGCGGTTTGGTCTTCCCCAGAAGCAGGGAATGCGCGCCTACCTTGTGATGATATGTAACCTGTGTTCCTTCTCCTTGATGGTGACATTCGATCGATAGTCGCCTCGGATTACCCTAATGTAGAGTCGTTCCTTGATAAGTTCTGTGGCTGGAATGAGCGTCGGGAAATTCCCAGTCTGTGCAACAGCGATTCTGCAAAGAGTGGGCGAATAAGAAGGATCACTGCAACATCGAACCAAAACCTTTCGAAAATACGCGCATACGCCGAAATACGTATTGACGGACCTATCAATCATTTTTAACATCGTCTCAACAGGAACATCGTTCGCCCGATTTCCTCTTCCCCCTTTTAACGCTGTAATCCTTTGTGGCGTCGCTCGGTCGAGAGAATCGTTCGAATAGAAGTTCCGATGAACGTTGACCCTGCGACGGACAACAGGTGCCGTTCAGTGTTTTTGCAGTTTCACTCCAAGGACTCGGATTTGCAGAAGTTTGAGCGAACCCGGCGATGAACGGTCCGAAGACGATAAACGGACAAGAGGCTGCCGCTAGATACAGCCTAGGATCCTTCATTCGAGGCACTGGTGAGAAGTTCACGACTAGTCAGCTCCTCGGAATCAGGCGGATCCCAGTTTCCGTCTGTGCCAATTTCGACACGCTTCGCGTCTGGCAGCGCTTCGTGCTTGTCGCGTACGTCATACCAGTAGCAGCAGTGGGCGGCGCGGTGATTGCAACCTATTTATTAGGTTCGACGATAAAGTACACGCCAAACCTATTCCTTTGCGCCGTTGTCCTCAGCAGCTGGTTAGGCGGGTTAGCAGCAGGAATCTTCTCTGTTCTGCTTTCCGCAATCGCAATGGATTACTACTTTATACCTCCGATTTACGCTTTAGGCATCAGCCTGGAGGACACGCCGGATATGATCCTTTTTGTAAGCTTGGGACTGTTTGTTAATTGGCTGAACGAGCGCCGGAACCAGGCAAAGAACTCACTGATAGAAGAACATGATGAAAAGAACGCAGTAACTATTGAGAAAATTACTGACCTCGGTAAAGAAGACTCCTTACACCCGAAAAGTTCCAATGGCGAGTCGGCTGACCAGAGCTTAGTCCAAACACGCAACGAAGCATCTTGCGCAAAATGCATAAAGAACGTCAACGGACTAACTAGCCTGCCGCTTGATGGCGCTCAGGCAGACGAAGATCGCCGACCCCAATCTCGCCCTCAAACACAGGGTCCCGACAAGCCGCCGCTAGTAGTATTCAACGGTGCGCGAGAGTTGTTGACGGATCCCCGCACTTCTTCGCGCCAAGATTCGGGGATCTGTAAGCATGGAGATTACTGGACAATCCAGCATGACGGTCAAATAGCGTGGCTCAAAGCAACACGCGGTCTTGAAAGCCTAGCTCTTCTGCTCGGACATCCGGGGCGCGAGTTCCATGTGGGAGAACTAATCGGTCCAGCCTCTCCGGATACTGGACTGGATCCGTGGCTTGGTCAGCAAGTTGGGGACCAGATGAGGACGCTGCGCCTTCAAGATGCCGGCCCAATTTTGGATGGGCGCGCAAAGGCCGAATACAAGCTGCGGTTGGCAGAGTTGAGAGCAGAATTGGAGGATGCGGAGCGCTCTGATGACCCTGGTCGGGCAGTGCGAGTTCAGGAAGAGAGTCATGCCATTGCCAGGCAACTAGCGATGGCAATTGGCCTCGGTGGAAGAGACCGAAAGGCCGCATCGCACGCTGAACGGGCGCGAACGGCTGTCACAAAACGCATCAGGGGTTCAATAAAAAGAATCGCAAAAATCACGCCGCCTCTTGGCCACCATCTGGCTGTCTCCATAAAGACGGGGTATTTCTGTTCCTATAATCCCGAACCGGGTTGTTCCGTTAGATGGAAATTGGGTTACTGAGGCGGAGCCGAAAGTCCGATTGCGGTCCTGAGTTCACCTATTAGAAGGGGTCGCCTCGTCGAATGCTTCAGTGTTCACTGAAGTCGCCGGCACTCATCGGCCTGTCCCGGATAGCTAGTCGCGCTGGCTTGCTCGAGAAATGATTTCAGTTTCTTAGACTATTTAGGATTAGCTCAGCATACCCTTGCAGCCGACATGTGGACGGATAGGACTATCCGAGGCAGCTCAGCAGAAGCCGAATATTTAATTGTTAGATTGTGACGCAGAAATTCACAATGTGACGCGAAATTTCATGCCCATATCAATGTCGGAGCGTAGCGACTCCAGCGCCAAGCGCTGTGTTAGCACCTCGCGCTTGGCACGCGACATAGTATTAGAGTCGCTCCATGTGTCGTGAATTATCAGCGAAATCTAACCATCGTGTAACCGCCCGAGAAACTTCCTGTGAAAAGCGGCGATCCAGAAGTTGGTGATTTCGTTGCGTTTCGGAGCCAAGACAATGAAGCCACGGCCTGTGTGATACTGTGGGACGAGCATAGTCACCGAAGGCAAGGAATCAGTCAGATCATCGTCGACGCAAACGCGCAACCCATGATCATTGAAGAGCTTTGCGGCTTGCGCGTCGTCAGGTATTCTAGAGACGGTTGTGTTGCGGTCGTGAGCACGGGAGCTTTGGCGTGCGGCTTCGGAATGGAGATCATTCGCGATTTGAAGGCCAAAGGCTTCAAAGCGATCGCCTACGAGGATGGCACTGAATCCTGGCCGATCAGAACGAAATGCTTGCCGTTGTTGGCTGGCGCGGTCCAGTTGCTCGACAGCTCGAAACAGACTTTTCCGCGTGACCTATGTGAGGCTATCGAGGGAATTGTTCGAATCGAAACCCAAAAACGCCGCGATGCGGATAAAGTAAAAGCGACAATGCGCGCTTTGGGGCTGATAGGCGAAAGCGCTGAGATGATGACAGTTTTCCTCGCAGCTATCCGGTTCAGCGCCGTAAGCGATTTACCCGTGCTCATTTCCGGCGAGACCGGAACAGGTAAGGAAGCTCTCGCTCGGGCAGTTCACAGTTTGGACCCGAAGCGCAACCAAGGACCTTTCGTGCCAGTGAATTGTGGGGCGATCAGTAGGGCTCTTGTCGAGAGCGAATTCTTTGGCCATCGTCGTGGCGCATTTACCGGAGCAGAGCGGGAGCGCAAAGGCCTGATTCGCTCGGCCGAGGGCGGCGTTTTATTTCTTGACGAAATTGCTGAATTAGATCTTTCACTGCAGAGTAGGCTCTTGCGCGTGTTGCAGGAAAATCGCGTGCTTAGCGTGGGCGAAGACCGCGAGGTAGATGTAAGCGTGCGTGTACTTGCTGCGACTAACCGGGATCTGGAACAGATGATCGAGCAGTACAAATTTCGCGCTGACCTGTTTCACAGACTTAATGTCCTTTCGATTTCGATACCGCCGTTGCGCGAACGCCCTGAAGATCTTGCACCTCTCGTAGAGCATTTTCTGCAAAAGTGTCGGTCCCTTACAATCCAAGCTCCGAAGGCCGTGGACGCTGATTTTATAGAAGCGCTACGGCAGATCGAGTTGCCCGGTAACGTGCGGCAACTGGAGAACCTGATACGCCAGGCAGTTGTCCGCAAAGCGTCAGATTTGCCATTGAGCCTCAGCGATTTGCCAGAAGAAATATTTAGGCAGTTATTAAAGCCAAACGAATCTCCGGTTACTAATAAATTAACAGCAGACTTGTTCGATTCGGAAACGTTCATCAGCTCTTTCGTCGGTGTCCTAGAAGCAAATGACTGGAATCTGAAGCGCTCACTGGAAAGGTGTGAGCGACAGGCACTGGCAGCCGCGATGAAGCGCACCCACGGGAACCAATCAGAGGTTGCCCGGCTACTTGGGATTACGTCACGAAGCGTTTACAACAAAGTGCACAAGTATCAGCTTAAAACCTGATGCTCTTACTGAGCGGCCGTTAGCTAGAGTGCCAGTCTAGCTCGACATGGCATGTCAGGCGCAGTCCTCATGAATGGCCGTGCTGTTCGGAGACCGTACTCGAGTCCCTGGATAAATGCAGAAGATGTTTTCCGGAAAATGTAGCAAAGACTCGGAACGCTTTTTCCGATGTGGACTGCACGTCAAAATCAAATCGACCGGAAAAAGCGAAGCAACCATCTGATTTTTCCCTCCTACTCGTTAGACGAAGCGCATGTCACTCCAAAGGTGGCATGCGCAAAGCTGTACGGTCGATGCGAGGCTAAGAGCGTGGAATCGGCAAAGGTTGCCCCAGAAGCCTACAAATGTGCCAACCAACTGGGTTCAATTTCGAATTGACGATGTTTACGTACCCGAGCCCGCGCAAATCCTCATGGAACTCCACGGTAAAGATCTGTTGCAGGGAAAAATCATCGACTTGTCTGATAGCGGCGACCAGGAAGAAGCATTTGCTGTGGTTGAAGTCCAAGGGCTCTCACAGTCGGTTGTCGTGGCCGTAAACAACCTCAAGAAGATACGTTGTGAGTAGCACAAATATTCTCCAGGATCGCAGCGCAACCGGACTGAATCATGTCTCAGGACCACACCCTTCATCCGGAATCAAGGCTGGCAATATTGGCACGCTCGATCCAGGTCACCCGAATGGGACGCAATTGCCTTTGGCTTCTTCAAATCTCTTACGTAAACCCGTCGATCTTTGGAGGGATACTAGCTGGTTCGCGATACAGACCAAACCGCGCCGAGAAAGGTTTGCGGCGGCAAACATTTCAGCGCTCGGGATTGGAGTTCTACTGCCGCTGGTGAAAATCGAATCTTTAGGTGGAGCTAGTTCTCGGTTAACGAAGAGACCGCTTTTTCCGGGCTATTTCTTTGCGAGGTTCTGTCCAGAAATCTTCTGCGAATCTGTCAAGTGCTCACGAGGCGTTTTGCGGATAGTAAGTGCTGGGAAATTTCCCATCCCTCTTGCTGAAACAGTAGTCCAGGAAATTCGTGATCGCATCGAAGAGGACGGCCTTGTCCGACTCCACTCACGGCATCTACCGCCAGGAACGAGGGTTGTCATCCAGAGGAGCCCCTTTGAGGGTCTGATGGGCAGGGTGGAATGGGAGTCGGACGGCAGAAGGCGAGTGGCTATTCTGCTCGAAACACTCCTAAACGCACGGGTGCTGATCGAGAAAATTTGGCTTGGCGCGGTTGCCTAGACCCGTCAGGCAGTGCGCTTTTTCAACGGAGATGGCTTAACCCCATCGTGCGGAGCCTGCCCAAGTTCTAATCTTTCCAACAAAGGTTTGCAGTCTCCGACTGGACAATTAGAACTCACCCGCTGCCTTCTCGGCGACCACATTTCTTTCACCTACTCCCGCCTACCGCTATGGGCGGCGGAGATTTTAAAATCAAACACAATAGAAGAGAAAAACCAGAAAACATGCAACCAAACAACGATGTCACTTGGCCGGACTCTGTCTGGCAGGAGATTAACGATGGCGTGCTAAAAGAAGTCGGCAAGGTACGAGTCGCTCAGAAGGTCTTCGCCACGACCACCCTAGACAATCATCCCAACCAAACGATCCCCAACGAGGTGATCGATTTCAAGGATTTGAGCATCAAGGAAGGAGATACGAAGCCGCTGGCTGAAATATACTCTGAGTTCGCAATGACGGGGACGCAAGTGGAACAAGAAGAGGAGCAGATGACCTGCCGGACACTCGCCCGCATGGCTGCGAAAGCTATCGCCCTTGGTGAAGACGCTTATTTCTTTCAATTGAGTGATCCCGACGCCGCCAAGCGGCAAGGCCAAGGACTCCAAGTCAAGGTGCCAGCAAATGTCACTATCGACAATTGGCGCAGGAGCCTCGATCTTGGCCTGCTGGCTGAAGCAAATCCCGTCGATGCAGACGATGGGGACGGATCGAGGGTAACTAAGCCGATAGAGGTTCCTTTAGCCAACGGCGGCAACGCGAAATACGGAGAGGAAACGTTCACCGCGGTCGCTGAAGGAATCTCCAGGTTAGTTGCCAAAGCGCAAGCGGGGCCGTACGCCTTGTTTCTTCCTACTACCGTTTACGCAGACACGTTTATTCCTCCGAGCTCCGCGAGCCTGGTCACAACTGCTGACCGTATTAAGCCCCTCGTGGAAGGCGGCTATTACACGTGCGGTGTGTTGCCCGATAACGAGGGGTTGCTCGTCGCTCTAGCGGGAGAGCCGGCGAAGCTGTGCGTCGGTCGGGAAGCCAGTACAGAGTTCGTACGAAAACAAGGGGCGAAGTACTTCTTTCGCGTCGTCGAGCGGGTGCAGTATGTCGTGCGCGACCCAAGATCTTTGGTGCTTCTGAAATTTACGAAGAGCGCGAGGCCTTGATTCAAGCTGCACTCGCAAACTGAAGAACTGTTCTATATGAATTTGACAGGACTTGGCGCGGGCGATTTTGGCGACGAGGTTGCATGGCTGCACGAAGAACTCGCCAAACGCGGGCTCGACGCGTCAGTGGATGAGCAGAAACGGAAGTTTTTTGGACCGACCACGCGCGAGGCGGTCAGGAAGTTTCAGACGATCCACGGAATCAGCCAGAGCTGCGAAGTTTGCGAGAAGACGGCAGCCCTGCTGGCCTCGCAGCCCGCAGCTTCGCCTAGTGCCGAACTGACACCGCCTGCAAAGACTCTCGCGAATGAATCCCGGCAGCCTGGGGTTGTTGGCAGCGCTGGGCCTGCACAACCGCCCCAGCCGTCAATCCCCATCCCAGTTTTCGAATTCGAACACCAAGTATCCGCGGTCAGATCTCCTGTGGTAAATGGCGACGGAAGTGAAAGGCAAACGGCTGATGGGGCAATCACGAAGATCTTCTATGCCTTTGGCCGTGTGATTCATTGCCAGACGCGAACTGGCGTCTCCGGGTTGCGCGTCGAAACGTGGGACAAGGCTGCACTTTGCCCAGAGCTCGTCGACTGCACTTTCACTGACGACGAGGGGCAGTTTGAGATCGCGCTGAGCGAGCCGTATCTCGTCGCCTTATTTGGGGACCATTACCCAGAGCTCGTTTTCCGGATCTTTCGCGGCGATCAGTTTCTGCAACATCGGGATTCTATCTCCTGGAACCTGCACGCTACACCATCCCGCGGATTGCTTCTTCGCATCTATGTTGGATCGGACCCTCCCTCTGATGCCTCGTCTTTGCGCCCAACGCCTGCGGTCGTCCGAGGACGCGCGGCGCATGCCATCAAAGGCCCGTTACCGGGACACACAGTCACCGCCTTCGACCAGAACCTGCGCGCTCAGACGCAGCTTGGCACCCCTGTCATAACCAACGAACAGGGGCGCTTTGCGATCTCATATACGCCGGAACCCTTGCTCCCCTTCGGAAAGGATAAGGCAGACCTTTTCCTCCGGCTGACCGACCCGCGCGGCGTAGAGATCGCACGGACGAAAGTAATATGCCACGCCCCCTCGACATCCAGCGTAGATATCGTTGTGGGTGGCGACGCGCTCCGGCGACCATCCGAATTCGAGAGGCTATCCTTGGCGCTCCTGCCGCGAATACGTGTGGCTCGGGGCACGGATTTGTCGGAAGAAGAAGTCCACCTCCTAGCTTGTAGCACCGGACTGACTGAGAGCCTTGTTAAAACATTTCTCGCGTCGGCACGCATTGCAGGCAAAAGCGGTATTCGCCACGAGTTCATCTATGCGATTGTTCGCGCGGCCGGTGTAACCGACCGGCGAACGGTGTTCTCCCAAAACCCAGCAACCCAGCGTAGGGCACTCGAAGCAGCGCTGAAGGCAAACGTCATTCCTGGAAGGCTATTCGACCTGCTCGAAGATGCGTTGCATAAGGTGGAGCAGGCGTCGATCGACCTAGCGTTAGAATCACCCAATCCGAGCGCCGTGCCGTCGCTGCTCGAAGTGTTGCGGACTGTTCTGCCTACCGACGCGGCCGCCCGAGAGTTCGTCTCCGTGCAGAGACAACATCAGGGTTCATCTAAATATTTTTGGGCTCGACTCGCGGAACGATCGACGTTCGCGTCACTCGGCGTGCTCGAGTCTTTGCAGTTTGTCATCCAGATCGATGCGGCCACGCGACATCACTTACCGATGGTGCGAGCGCTACAGCGAATGCGCGTGAGTGGTAGGATACGCACATCTCGTGATCTCGCTAGACTCACTGAGTCTGATTGGGCGTCACTGATCGATTCAAGCATCGATGGCACACCTGTAGGCACCCCGAACGCGATTGTTGGTGCCACCCCCACGGAGAAAGCCAGTAAATACGCATCCGCCCTAGCAGAAACCATGGAACATGCGTTCCCTACGGTCGCTATGTCGAGCCGAATGTCGCGCGACACGCTGCCAGGAAGTATGGCTTCCGCAAACTTTCTGGACACAAATCCCAGCTTCGAATTCGGCAAAATACGCTTGAGTCGGTATTTAGCCGACAATCCGAGGGCGCTCACTGCCGTTCAGGCGGATCAACGCAAGGGGGTCATCGAACATCTTTCCGCGGTCGAACGGCTGTTGAACCTCACGCACCGTTACCAGTATATGCGGCCGCTTCTAATAGACCGCCTGCTCTCAGCCCAGGCTATTCACAGGATGGGAAAGAATCGCTTCGTTGAGAAGTACGCAGGCCTCCTTGGCAGTGACGTAGCTGTATCGATTGCTGCAAAGGCAGAAAAGGTGGGTACTGCAGCGCTCGCGCTTTTCGTGCGCTATCATTCTGCGACCAACTCGACCGCAGCCTACGTGCTTCCAGGCATCGAAGGCTTCAAAAAAGATCCTCAAGGGTATTTGGATTCTCTTAAGCCTGGCAAGATCGGCGCTGAAGGCGGCGTTGACCGCCGCGCTGAAAAGGAACCTTCATGAAGACGTCACCTGCTCAGATTCCCTCCGGTGGCAAGTATACGGACGTCCCCCTACAGAAGTCCGACCTGGTATTTGATAAGGCGCCGAAAAAGATCGCCGCCGAGCTTTCGGAGCTGTTCGGCACGCTGGACATGTGCGCATGTGAGCATTGCCGATCGGTGTACAGCCCTGCCGCTTATCTTGTCGATCTCCTGCAGTTCCTCGAGCGCGCCAACCACAAGGCCCATGAAGCCCTTCGCCTCCTCCGGCCGGACATTTGGCACATTGAGCTATCGTGCGAGAATACCGACACACCAATTCCTTACGTCGATCTTGTCAACGAGGTCCTTGAGCGCGCAACCGCGAATCAGCTTACCTACAACGCTATCGCGAAGCACATCAAGACGGTCGGTACCGCCGATGAACTTAGTGCTAACCCTGAGCTGGTGAACCACCAAGTTGCGCACGAAAAAGCGTATAGCATTCTGGCCACTAGGGTGTATCCCTGGAATCTGCCACTTGATATCGGACCCGAAGAGGCCCGGGTGTACCTTGACCATCTGGGCGTGCCACGATATCGAATTATGGAGGTCTTCGGGAATGCGGTCCTACCTCCTTTAACTGACGGAGAAATTGCCGCGGAGTATCTGCGGTTCACGCCGCAACAGCGAAAGATCGTTAGCGCTCAGACGACAAACTCCCTGGAGGAGTTCTGGGGATTTACTGCGAACGACTGGCTCGACGAGTTGCGGCATGTACCTAGGTTTCTCAAAGCCACTGGGCTCAGCTACGCGGAACTCCTGGAACTGATCGACACAGCCTTTGTAAAGGGCATAAGAACCGCGCCGAGCAGCATCGAATCTCAGCCAGTCATTCGCCTTCATGTGCAGGGAGATGGGTGCGCGCTTGAGGACATGACGCT
>Ga0207129_1121_pt1 | contig 12665 bp, 13 predicted proteins | sample Alteio_BWMinHeat_15_FD_153517 | JGI IMG/M metagenome (GOLD analysis project Ga0207129, IMG submission 153517) | Enriched cells from forest soil in Barre Woods Harvard Forest LTER site, Petersham, Massachusetts, United States -... | ecosystem: Environmental > Terrestrial > Soil > Temperate forest >... | reverse complement strand
GCACACGCCATCCCCATATCAGCATTTGCTGAAAAGAGAGCAGGCTATTGAGGGCGACATTAATCGAGGTCGCAATCCCCGCACCCAGTCCCACCCCCATCATCAAGAGGCCGCACAATAAACCTCTGTTTTTATCGTGTGCATGTTCAGTCACAAAGATAATCGCACCTGGCAGCTCTGCCCCTTGTGCGAGACCTTGTAATACACGAAAGAAAATCAATAGCGTGAGGCTCACATAAGCTATCCCTGTTGGCAACACACCAATTCCTAAACAACTCGCACTCATTAAAAAAATAGACAACATTAATAGGTTTTTGCGACCCAAGCGATCGCCCACGTAACCGAAAAACATGCCACCCAGTACGGTCACAAAATAGCCGACGGCGAAAATGAGAAACGTATGCAGCATGCCTTGTAAGCGTGGGTCTGCAGGGAAAAAAACGAGGCTTAAGTAAGGCGCTTGGAAGGCAAACGTTGCGAAAGAGAAATACTCAAGGCCAGAGCCAATGGAGGCGATAAGGGCGTGGCGGTAGTGGGACATACAAATTCACCTCTCTTGAAAGGTTGTTTAAAGAGGCATACTATGTGAAAAAATAAAATACAGTGCAATGTCTATGAACACTTTCATCCACAAAGAATACGATACTGACTTCTACGCCTGGACCCTGCATAATGCGACCTTGTTGCGAGAAGGCAGGCTGTCGGAAATTGATGTCGATCATCTTGCAGAGGAAATCGAAAGCATGGGCCAGCGTGAAAAAAGAGAATTGCTGAATCGTTTAGCCGTTCTCATCAGCCACTTATTAAAGTGGAAACATCAGCCTAGCAGAAGAAGCAAAAGTTGGGAATTTACTATCAAAGAGCAACGCCTTGAGCTTACTGATTTATTAGAGGAAAGTCCAAGCTTAGCCCGCATTCTTGAAGCAAAACTGGCTGCCGCCTACAAGAAAGCTTTATTGCTAACGGAAAAAGAAACGGGGCTTGAGTCCCACCATTTTCCATCCACATGCGCTTTTTCGTTTGCGCAATTGTTGGATCAGGTGTTTTTGCCATAATCAGCCTGTCATCGCCTTACCCTAAGCTGCCTCGCTTATTGGCGGGATGTTTTTATGCCCTCGCATGGCATGCCATAAATCCCAATGTTGCTGCAAATTAAGCCAAAATTGTGGTTCCATTTCAAATGCATCCGCAAAAGCCAGCGCTGATTCTGCACTAACGCCACGATGACCATTCACAATTTCATTCAATCGCGCATAAGTCCATCCTAAGTGATGTGAGAATTCTTTTTGCGTGATGCCCATCGGTTCTAGAAATTCTTTTAATAACATCTGGCCAGGATGTGTTGGCGGTCGTTTTTTCGGTAGCATAATGTTCTCCTAATGGTAATCAACAACGTCAACATCATAAGCATCATTATCTTGCCACATAAAGATAACTCGCCATTGCTTATTTGCCCTCACACTCCAGAAATTTTCTAAATTGCCTTTTAGTTTTTCTAAGTTATTTCCTGGTGGAACTCGCAATGTTTCAATTTTTGTTGCGCTATTGATTTGATCAAATAATCTTCTAATTTTGTTATACAGCGTAATGGGTATTTTCCTTGCTTGCGCAGAAAAAATGCCATCAAATATATCTTGAGCTGCTTTACTCTTGAAGTTTTTTATCATGATAATATCCTATATCGATATACAATATATTTCAATTAAAATCGATCAAGCCAACAACTTCATCCGATCCAGCGCGCGATAAGTAACTGCTTCCGCAATATGCGTATCCGTCACCACTGCGCTATTCTCCAAATCTGCGATCGTGCGGGCGACTTTCATGATGCGATGGTGGACGCGGGCGGAAAAGAGGAGTTTTTGCATGATTTGCTTTAGCAAAAGCTTGGCTTCTCGCGTTAACTGGCAGTGTGTGGTGGTACCAGAAGCTTTTAGCAGTGCGTTGCAGCATTGCTGTCGCTGCAGTTGCCGCGCGCGGGCTGCGAGTACGCTGATACGTTTGGCTTCTGTCTCATCTTCCCCTGTGTCTGCTTCTGCTAATTGCTGCCATATGGATTCGGGCAGTGACGCCACTTCGACTTGCATATCGATTCTGTCTAATAAAGGGCCTGATAGTTTGCTTAAGTACCGCTTGACTTGATCGCGCGAGCAATTGCAGCGAGAAGTCGCACTACCCGCATAGCCGCAAGGGCAAGGGTTCATTGCAGCGATAAATTGAAATTGCGCTGGGAAAACGGTTTGGAATGCGGCGCGCGAAATCGTGATGTGGCCGGATTCCAACGGCTCGCGTAGTGATTCAAGCACGATGCGATTAAATTCAGGCAATTCATCTAAAAAAAGCACGCCATGATGTGCGAGCGAAATCTCCCCAGGCCGCGGTGGTCGCCCGCCGCCGACCAGCGCAACGCTCGAGCTACTGTGGTGTGGCGCACGGAAAGGCATGCGGCGCCAATCTTGCGGATCAAAGCCGCTGCTGCTGATGGAGGCAATTGCTGCCACCTCAAGCGCCTGCGCTTCATCAAGCTTCGGCAAAATCGCTGGCAAGCGGGTGGCGAGCATCGTCTTGCCCGTGCCAGGCGGTCCCACCAGCAGCAAGCTGTGTCGCCCAGCCGCTGCAATTTCTAGCGCGCGCTTAGCATGCTGCTGGCCTTTGATATCACCAAGCAGCGGCAGATTAGTCTCATGAGGCGCTGTATGCTTCACCTTACAAGGCGCGAGCGTTTGTCTACCCTGCAAATAAGCACAGACCTCTAGTAAGTGCGATGCCGTCCGCACACGCGCGGTCTCAACCAGCGCCGCCTCCTGCCCGTTCTCATCTGGCACCACCAGTATGCGTTCCGTCTGCTGCACAGCAAGCACGACCGGCAAGATACCGCGTACCGCACGTAGCTCACCAGATAGCGCAAGCTCCCCGGTGAACTCATGCGTGGCTATCGCCTGCATCGGAATCTGCCCGGACGCGGCCAAAATGCCAAGCGCAATGGGCAAATCGAAGCGCCCTCCTTCTTTCGGCAAATCCGCAGGCGCCAAATTAATAGTGATGTGTTTGATCGGAAACTCAAATTTGCTGTTCACAATCGCACTACGCACACGATCGCGACTTTCTTTAACCGCAGCAGCAGGCAGCCCAACAATGTGAAACCCCGCCATGCCATTAGAAAGGTGAGCTTCAACGGTGACTAAAGGGGCCTCAATACCAGACGAGGCACGGGTGTAGACAATAGCAAGTGTCATGGATTTTCCTTGGGTTAGGTTAGGGAGGTAAGTAAATCGTTTAAAAAATTGATTAACCCTGCTAAAATAACTTCAAAGTATTTTAAGCAGGGTTAAAATGCAATTATCACTCATCAAAGAAATCGAACAGCAGAATCCATGGCTACATCATGCACAAGTTACTATCGACCAAACGAGTCATTACCGGGAGCGCTTACAACTACCGACGCTGTTACTACCTGAATGGGATACGTTGTGGACATTGCTCATTGGACCAAGGCGGGCGGGTAAAACGACATTAGGTAAGCATTTGAGCGGCGTACTGATAAAACAAAAGCGATTTAGTCAATTATTGTATTTAAATTGTGACTTAGCATCAATACGGGAATGGCTGCAATCTCCTCTTTTTATCACAGAAGCCTTGCAGCAATTTAACTTAATCTCACCGATTATTTTTATTGATGAAGTACAGCGTCTCTCGACGCCAGGGTTGTTATTAAAAACTATTGCAGATTTAGCGTTACCGATCAAGTTAATTGCATCTGGCTCTTCTCAATTAGAAATAAAAAGCAAAGTACAAGAACATTTGACCGGGCGCAACTTTTCTTCTCTCGTATTACCATTCAATTTAAATGAGTGGGATGGCAGCAAGCATATAGAAGCGTTATTACGATATGGTGCTTATCCACAAGTCATCGCGACAACACAAAAAGAATTATTGCTTAATCAAATTTATCAAGATTACATCAATAAAGATATTATCGAATTTTTAAAAGTGAACCAACCCACTATTTTACAAAAATTACTGGGATTATTGGCACATGGCAGCGGTCAATTAGTCAATTACAATCAATTCGCCAATGACTGTCAAGTCAGCGTTACTTTAATCAAGCATTATCTAACCATCCTAATGCAAACTTACATTATTGCAGAAATCACGCCATTTACTGGTAATAAGCGTGCAGAGTTAACCAGCAATCCCATCATCTATTTTATTGACAATGGTTTTCGTAATAGAGCTTTAAACAATTTTAATGCATTATCCACACGCACAGATGCAGGCTTATTAGTGGAAGGTCTCGTTTTCCAGGAAATATATAAATACTTAACGCAATCTTTTTTAAATTACACCATTCATTATTGGCGAACAAAATCAGGCGCCGAAGTGGATTTTGTGATTTATAAAAACGATGCTTGCTTTTTACCGATTGAAGTCAAATACCGCACCATGACCAAACCCGCCATCACTCGCAGTTATCGCTCGTTCTTACAAGCCTACCAGCCAAAAAATGGGATTTTTGTAACCAAAGATTTCCTTGGCACAGGTTTATTTGAAAATACGATGGTGCACTTTATCCCGCTTGAGCGGTTGAGCCAGGTATTTGATTTTATTGCGGCATTATAAGGCAGCTCTTAGCTATCTATTTTTTAGGCGCCATTCCTGGCAGGGAAGATGGTGAGCTTCTAGAACTCATGCTTTCCGTTAGTTTTTTTGCCCGCTCATTATCTTCTTTCTTACCCGTTAGGCCTGCACCCACGCTCTTGCTCTTTGATTTAAAAAAGGCATGGATTTTTTTTGCATAACTATCTTGCTTTTCTAGTGGTATATTTTCTTTGTGACTTACAGCTGTTTTTATGATCTCATCAAAGATCATCTTAATTGATAGCTTATCTGTTACATCAGTGTAAGATAAAGGCAAATCTTCTGTCTTAGCCCAAGCCTCTATTTTTGAGACATCTTGATTGATGCAATCTGTTTTATTTGCAATCAATACCATAGGAATAGGCTGATCAAAATTATTACGACAGCTTGCTATGTAATATCTGATATTCTCCAGAGATTTTCTATCAGCGAGAGAAAAAACAAACATAATAGCGTCAATCTCTAAGTGGTACGGAATACGAGCATCTACACCTGGAATAATGCTAATTTCGTTAAAAATCCCATCAACCGTCTTATTATCAAGACTATAATTAGAAAACGCAGACTGGCCAAAACGAGCTTTTTCTCCTACATTAGTTACATTTTCCATAAAGCAGGAAACCAATTGGTTTATACCAACAGTTTCTGACCCCAACACAAGAATGTGAAGCCGAGTACCAGACATTAGCATCTACTCCACAGTTAAATAAAATTTGACTGGCATTGTACATTATTATCCTATAATTGTCCATATTTAACTCAGCACCACATAGAAACAGCAAAAAAAATAAGCAAACGAGCTTATATTTTGTTAAAATGAAGGCATAACAATAAAAAGGCATTCAACATGCAAAGAGACGATCCCATAGCACTACCAAAATTAAATTATTTGTGGATCGGACCACCAGCCCCTATATCCTCATCATCCTCCTCATCTTCATCATCATCGTTATCAAACTTTGGAAACGATATAAAAGATGTTTTGGATATGACAGCAAACTGTCAAAATCCCATTTATTATTATTGTCTTAAGGAGTACAAAAATCATTATCAAAAGCTATTTGAGAACCAAAAAACAACTGTTCATGTTGTCTCTGTTGAAGAGTACTTATCAGCGGCAAAAATGAATGGAACCAAAGCTTCCGAATATGTTGACAGGATACGTCACATCCAAAACGAAATCCTAAAGGGATCATCACGAAATAGAATTGCTGATAGAACTTCTTTCAAAGTTCTATTTTCATTTTTTATATTAGCAACCGATGGCGGATATGCCATAACGGGTGGGTACACGCTAGATACCAATGTGAAACTCATTAATCAGAAAGAGAAATTCATATTCCAAGATTATAATGATTTTCATGTGCCATTTATTCGAGCAAAGGATGGCAATTGGATTGCTGAATGTTGGATGATGTACGTGCCGCACGAGAAATCAGATATTGCATTTAATATATTGCAATATTATTTATCCCATTGGGATAGAGCACAAAAAATCATTGAAGGAAACGAAAGAAACGTAAGAAGCATTCATAGATATGCTAAATTCATTGGCGGCGTAACAATCAGCTCTATAACGGAAACCTTAAGGAAAACATCGAACATGGCAGAGCCCCCATGGGAGTTTAAATTATATGATCCCAATGAAGAAAACGTAGCGTCAATAGCCATCATGGATAGCCCACCTGTTCAAAAAACATATAACAACAGCCACAAACCAGAATACGAAGCCAAAAAAGTACTTCTAGAGGACATTCAAGCTTACAACAAGAAAAATGCCAAGAAGAAAGAATTACATTTTATGGCAAGGAATGATTTTCATAACAGGCTTATCACAATACTGGAAGAATATCATCACGAAAAAAACAGAGATAAGTTGTATACACTCAATTTGGGTCTGTTTGATTTATTTAATGCTTTACAAATCTTAGATAAGATCCTCATTGAACATTACGATATATCATTTAATTACAAAAGTCATGATGAGAAAAAACAAGATTTTGCAAACAAAATCAGCGAGATGATTGAAAGAGAATATAGCACCTTGCACGATTGTATAGATAAGTTAAAAACATTAGCCGAAACCACAGGATGGGAAAATTTGCTAAAATTAGATGAAGAAACAAGTCATGTTGATAGATTTATTGAAAAACTACCCAGTAGACTTGAAGCACTTCAGAATAGTATAAACAACATCATCCAGGAGGCAGCTGAATATCATTACACAACGCATGCTCACGATATCATGATGCCTAACAGTCGATTCAAAAAATAAATAACACTGCCGTCGAAAACAGCACTACCCCAACCGCTCCTTCGCAATCCGCTCCGCAATAATATTCGTCGCAATATTCTCACGTGCCGATTGTTCGAAAATATCTGTTGCCGCATCAAAGATATGTTCGATTTGCTTCACCGATTTTTCTTTATTTTTATGTTCGTACAACGTTGCAACATAAATTAAGCCGCCAGAGTTAATCAAGAAATCAGGTGCATATAAAATGCCGCGTTCGTGCATTAGCGTGCCGTAGTGGGCGTGAGCGAGTTGATTGTTGGCGGCGCCAGCAACAACGGTTGCTTTCAAACGATGAATGGTGTCGTGATTTAAGACGGCACCCATTGCACATGGGGCAAAGACATCGACATCGGCATCAAAAATAGCATCGGGTGCGCACGTGGTGACGGGCAATTCATCAGTAATGCTTTTTATTTTCTCTTCACGAGTATCTGCAATCGTGACAATGGCGCCTAATTGCACGAGATCTTTTGCTAAATAATAGCCAACATGGCCCGCACCTTGAATGGCAACGCGTACGCCTGCCAACGAATCGCGATTTAAGTGAAACCTGACGGCTGCTTCCATCCCACGTCTCACGCCTAAAGCCGTCATCGGCGAAGGATCGCTTAAACCTGAAGAAGCTGTGGTACAGGTCACGAAATTGGTTTTACGCGCGATGATGTCCATTTCCACTGGCGATGTGCCACTATCGACAGCTGCAATATAACGACCGCCTAATTCTTCAACAAATTCGCCAAATTTTTCAAACAACGCTTCGCGATCTTTAATCACCGTCGGTAGCAAAATAACCGACTTTGCACCCCCGTGCGGGAGATTGGTAATCGCGGCTTTAAAGCTCATCATGTAACCCAAACGCAAGGCATCTTCTAAGGCATAGTTAATCGTAGGGTAGGCGATCATGCGACAGCCGCCAATGGCGGGGCCGCGTTTCAAATTATGGATGGCGACAATGGCGGTTAGCCCTGTTTTTCTATCAATTTTTGTGTGCACATCGCCATAACCCAATACCCGGGCGTAACGCATTAAACTTTCATAACTTGCATGATTGACAGCGTGAAGCAGGCTCATAAAGCCCTCCTAAAGATTAAATATCAGCCAAAATAGACACTAGATAAGGTTGCACTTCGAGAATACCGCCAGCAAGGTCAAAGGTGACTTCCGTCTTATCAGGCAAGGTTGCCCGTACGAGACCCCGACGCAAGGTGGTAAGCAGTTGCGCATGACCAGGCGCAATCCCAAGCTCGCCCATCGCACCATTAACAACCAGCTGCGCGACTTCGCCTGAAAAAAGCGACGCTTCTGCATTTACAATGTCTAGTCTCATGTGGTCTTAGCCTTCTCGATGGCTTCATCAATCGATCCCACCATGTAAAAAGCTTTCTCGGGCAGATGGTCATAATCACCATTCAAAATGCCCTTAAAGCCACGGAGTGTCTCTTTAATCGGCACATAGCGGCCTTTGGTGCCGGTGAAAATCTCGGCCACAAAGAACGGTTGCGATAAAAAGCGCTGAATGCGACGCGCACGGGCCACCGTTTGCTTATCTTCTTCAGATAATTCATCCATCCCTAAAATCGCAATAATATCTTTTAGCTCTTTATAACGCTGCAATGTCTTTTGCACGCCAATTGCAATGTCATAGTGTTCTTGACCCACGATTAACGGATCTAGCTGGCGGCTGGTTGAATCGAGCGGATCAATCGCTGGATAAATGCCTAATTCGGCAATTTGTCGCGATAACACAACCGTTGCGTCTAAATGCGAGAAAGTGGTTGCAGGCGAAGGGTCAGTCAAGTCATCGGCTGGCACATACACCGCTTGCACCGAAGTGATGGAGCCGGTTTTGGTTGAGGTAATACGTTCTTGCAGCACACCCATTTCTTCAGCCAATGTCGGTTGGTAACCGACTGCTGACGGAATGCGGCCTAATAGGGCTGAGACTTCAACCCCAGATAAGGTATAACGGAAAATATTGTCGATGAAGAGCAGCACATCTTTGCCTTCATCGCGGAAACTTTCAGCAATGGTGAGGCCCGTAAGCGCGACACGTAAGCGGTTGCCAGGCGGCTCATTCATTTGGCCATAGACCAGCGCCACTTTATCCAGCACTTGCGATTCTTGCATTTCGAGGTAAAAATCATTCCCTTCACGCGTCCGCTCGCCAACACCCGCAAATACAGACAAACCTGCATGCTGTTTCGCAATATTGTTGATGAGTTCCATCATGTTGACCGTCTTGCCAACACCCGCACCGCCAAATAAACCGACTTTACCACCCTTAGCAAAGGGACAGATGAGATCAATCACCTTAATGCCAGTCTCAAGTAACGTTTGCGATAGCGCTTGCTCGGCGAAAGTAGGCGCTGGTCGATGGATAGGTAGAAATTGATCGGCTTTGACTGGACCTGCTTCATCAATCGGCTCGCCAAGCACATTCAAGATACGGCCTAAGGTCGCTTGCCCAACTGGCACCGTAATCGGCGCACCGGTATCGGTCACCGTCATCTGCCGCTGCAAGCCATCGGTTGTGCCGAGTGCAATCGTACGCACGACGCCATCGCCAATCTGCTGCTGCACTTCGAGGATCAAGCCATTGTCATCGACTTTGAGCGCATCGTAGAGGCGGGGGACTTTGTTGCGAGGGAACAGCACATCCACCACCGCGCCGATCACTTGTACAATGTTGCCTTTGGTTGTTTTGCTCATATGACTGATGCTCCCGCTACTATTTCTGATAATTCTCGTGTAATCGCCGCTTGCCGTGCTTTGTTATAAGCCAACTGCAACGTGCCAATCAGCTCCGCCGCATTGTCGGTCGCTTGCCGCATCGCCATCATCCGCGCTGCTTGCTCAGACGCTATGTTTTCTGTCACCGCCCGATAGACTTGCGCTTCAATGTAGCGTGTCAGTAAGCGATCGAGTAACACATGCGCATCGTCTGGCTCGTAAATATAATCCCAGTGGTGTGCGATTTCTTTATCACGCGAAGGAATCAGCGGCAAAATGGGCTGTAAGATTGGCTCTTGACGCATGGTGCTAACGAAGTTGTTATAGCAGAGATACAATGCATCAATTTGGCCATTGCGATACGCATCCACCATCACGGTTGTTGGTTCAATGAGCTGCGCTAATTTCGGCGCATCACCCAAATCACGTCTATGCGCGAGCACTTGTCCACTCACCTGTTTTTTGAAGAAGGCTTGGCCTTTGCCACCGATTAAACACAAGCTCGCAGGCTTACCTTGATCAGCATAACGCTTAATCGATTGCACACAAGCCTTCAATAAATGCGCATTTAAACCACCACATAAGCCTTTATCCGTTGTGATGATGATATATCCCACGCGACGGATATCGCGCACCGCCATCAGCGGATGGTGATATTCTGCATGCGAGCGCGCAACGTGTCCGATCACTTCTAATATTTTCTTGGCATAAGGTAGCGCGTGTTGCATGCGATCTTGCGCTTTTCGCATCTTACTCGCTGCGACTTTTTCCATCGCGTTGGTAATCTTTTTAGTATTACTGACGCTGCGGATTTTATCTTTGATTTCTTTGCCAGCACTCATTTAGGCATCCCACGCAAGGCTCGCTTTGACTTTCTCGATCAATTGACGCAACACTTTGATCACCTCATCGTCATAATCACCGGTTTTATTGAGCGCCGCCATGAAAGCGGATTCAGTCGTACGCAAATAGGAGACCAGTTCTTGTTCAAAAGTCGCGATTTTACTGAGCGCGATATCGTCCATATACCCCTGATCGACTGCAAACAAGATCAAACCCTGTTCCGCAACAGATAGCGGCTGATATTGTTTTTGCTTCATCACTTCGGTAATACGCTGACCGCGCTCTAGTTGCTTACGCGTTGTCGCATCTAAATCGGATAAAAATTGCGAGAAAGCCGCGAGCTCACGATACTGGGCTTGTCCAATACGAATGCCGCCTGCCAATTTCTTGATGATTTTGGTTTGTGCAGCCCCGCCAACACGCGAAACAGACAAGCCAGCATTAATCGCTGGACGGATATTTGAGTTAAACAGATCTGTTTCTAGAAAGATTTGACCATCCGTAATCGAAATCACATTGGTGGCAACGAAAGCAGAGACATCGCCCGCTTGTGTTTCAATGATGGGGAGCGCAGTCAGCGATCCTGTTTTGTCTTTAATCTTGCCTTTAGTAATCTTCGCAACATAAGCCGCATTGACGCGTGAGGCACGCTCGAGCAAGCGCGAGTGCAGATAAAACACATCGCCAGGATACGCTTCGCGACCCGGTGGGCGGCGTAACAGCAGTGAAATTTGGCGATACGCCCACGCGTGTTTAGTCAAATCATCGTAAATAATCAGCGCATCTTCGCCTTTATCGCGAAAATATTCACCCATCGCACAGCCTGCATACGGGGCAATGTATTGCATCGCTGCAGGATCTGCTGCAGTAGCTGCGACAATAATCGTGTGTTTCATCGCATCATGTTCTTGCAAAGTACGAACAATGGCCGTGACAGAAGAGGCTTTTTGGCCGATAGCAACGTAAATGCACTTCACGCCGGTGTTGCGTTGATTGATGATGGTATCGACTGCAATCGTTGTCTTGCCGGTTTGGCGATCGCCAATGATGAGCTCGCGCTGGCCACGACCGATGGGAACCATGGCGTCGATAGCTTTAATACCGGTTTGCAATGGTTGCGTCACCGGTTGTCGCGCAATGACCCCTGGCGCTACTTTTTCGACGGGTGAGGTTTGTGTGGTTTCGAGTGCACCACAAGCATCTATTGGCTGACCTAAAGCATTGACCACGCGCCCTAACAGCGCCTCGCCTACTGGCACTTCCAGAATCCGGCCCGTGCATTTCGCTGTTTGCCCTTCGGACAGATGGTCCGCTCGTCCTAATACCACCACGCCAACGGCATCGCGTTCGAGATTGAGTGCTAAACCATAAGTTTGCTCAGGCAATTCGACCATCTCGCCTTGCATCACTTGATCTAGACCATAAACGCGCACGATGCCATCTTTGATGCTCAAAATGGTACCTTCCGTGCGCACTTCCGGCCCTAAATCGAGCGTTGCGATACGCTTTTTAATGAATTCGCTAATTTCTGTCGGACTAATTGCGGTGACTGACATAACTTATTTACCTTCTAAACGGTCAGGTGATCTAATAATGTGCTGAGTTTATTTTGAATGGACCCATCGATCACCTGATCACCCATATGAATCACAGCACCACCTAAGATTGTAGGATCCGTTTCTTGCGTTAGTGTAACGGTGTTTCCTAGGCGTTTACTTAAGATTTGCGATAATTTATCACTGAAGTCTGCAGACATCGGCACAGCCGTTACCACGCGCACCGTGCATGCTTTTTCTAATGCAGCCAGATGGGCATTAAATAAGCACGCGATTTCAGGTAAACATAACAATCGCTTTTTCTCTGCTAATAAAGCTAAAAAATGGCGCTTTGACGTGTCAATTTCCACTAAATAATCTGCAAATAACTCACTCGCTTGCGTCGCAGAAAGTGCAGGATGTTTTAACAGATGCGTGACGTCTTCATGGCTAGCAAAATCAGCTGCCGTTTGCAAAAACGCCTGCCATGCGTGCAAGTCCTGCTTTTCTTGCGCAAATTCAAAAGCGGCAAGTGCATAAGGTCTAGCGATGGAGACAACATCTGTCATATTGGCCTAGATCTCCGCTGCCAATTGATCTAAGAGTTCGCTATGCAGCGCAGG
>Ga0207129_1120_pt1 | contig 12666 bp, 7 predicted proteins | sample Alteio_BWMinHeat_15_FD_153517 | JGI IMG/M metagenome (GOLD analysis project Ga0207129, IMG submission 153517) | Enriched cells from forest soil in Barre Woods Harvard Forest LTER site, Petersham, Massachusetts, United States -... | ecosystem: Environmental > Terrestrial > Soil > Temperate forest >... | reverse complement strand
AATCAATGCCGGCCGAATTTTCCCAGGCGCCAAATAAATGCTTGTAATCAGGAATACGTGGATGCGGTTTAGACGCGAGCTGCTTAATATAATCCACAGGGTCTTTTAACAAACTACCCACCGAACGGTGTTTATCAGCCAACTGATTGACAAAAGACTGATTGGTGCCATTTTCAAGTAACCGTCGCACCAAATAACCCAACAAATCACGATGCACGCCAACCGGCGCATAAATACGACAAACGCGGCCTGTATCACCACCTGCGGCATGATCATATAACGCCTGCCCCATACCATGCAGGCCTTGAAATTCAAGGTTTTTATTCTTACCTATTGTTTCTAAAATCGCTGCAATGCTATAAGCATTATGCGTCGCAAATTGCGGATAAAAACAATCAGGATGGGCAAGCAATTTCTTCATACAGGCTAAATACGACACATCCGTTGCCGCTTTGCGAGTGAAAACAGGATAATCCAAACCTTGCACTTGGCTTTGTTTAATTTCCGCATCCCAATAGGCCCCCTTCACCAGGCGTACCATCAAACGCTTACGGTGTTGTTTTGATAAGGCCATCAGCCAATCCAACACATAAAAAGCCCGCTTTTGATAGGCTTGGACGGCAAGCCCAAAACCTTGCCAATCGAGTAGTGAGGGATGGGTAAAGACTTTTTCAATGATATCAAGTGACATCTCCAACCGATCTGCTTCTTCAGCATCAACCGTCACCCCCAGGTGATACTGTTTGGCTGCTTGACAAAGCAGCAGCAATCGCTCGCTTAAGATGTCAACAGATGCTTGATAGTGTGTGTACTCATAGCGTGGATAGAGTGCCGATAATTTCACTGAAATACCGTGATTCACCGTCGGATCAGCGGAATGTGCAGCCTTGCCAATCGCTTGAATCGCGTTTTTGTAGGATTCAAAATAATGATCAGCATCTGCCATCGTTCGAGCGGCTTCTCCTAACATATCAAAAGAAAAACGATAACCTTTCTTACCTTCTTCCTCTGCCCGCGCAAGCGCTGCCTCAATCGTTTCACCCAACACGAAATGCTCGCCTAACTGTTTCATCATTTTTAGAATAAAAGGCCGGAGCACCGTCGCACCCATTCGGCTGCCCACGCGTTTCAGCGCTGCAAAAAAATGCGGCTCGCTATCTTGTAATGGAGCGTAAATTTGACCTGTTAACAGCAAAGACCAAGTTGCCGCATTGACAAAAAAAGGTTGCTCTCTATCTAAATGCTGACGCCAATCAGCCGTCGATACTTTATCGCTAATCAGCTTATCTTGTGTTGCACGATCTGGAATACGCAACAATGCTTCTGCCAAACACATCAAAGCGATGCCTTCATCTGTCGACAAGTCATACTGATGCAAGAGTGTCGTGAACTTACTCTGCGCCTGTATCGCTCGCGTTTTTTCAATCAGCGTCGTGGCAACAGCTGCAATGCGCACTTTTTCTTCGTCAGAAAAAGCCGCTTGACTCAAAAGAGGGACGAGAGAAGCTGCTTCATTCATTCGATAAGCATTTGTGATAGCATCGCGCAATGTTGTCATGTGGGGGGTACCTGTCTTGTGGCTTTATATAGAATGTGATTATGAATCATAAAACTGCCATCGCCAAACGCTTTCGCGGCTTATTGCCGGTTGTGATCGATGTAGAAACCTCGGGGCTCAATCCTGACACCAACGCTTTGCTAGAAATTGCCGCCGTGATGCTTGCAACTGATGAAACAGGCAAGTGGCAACGTGCCATAACGCATGCTTATCACATCGAGCCCTTTCCAGATGCTATTTTAGAAGCAGAAGCACTGGCCATCACCGGCATTGATCCGTTCCATCCGCTACGTTTTGCCATTCCTGAAAAGCAAGCGTTATGTCGGCTGTTTGATCTCGTGCGCGCGGAATTGCAAAAAACTGGCTGCTATCGTGCCGTACTCGTCGGCCACAACGCGTGGTTCGATTTAAGCTTTATTCTTGCTGCCAGCAAACGTGCCGGCATTAGCAAAATCCCATTCCACGCCTTCACTACTTTCGATACCGCCTCCCTCGCTGCACTTGCTCTAGGCGAAACGGTCCTCGCACGCGCCAGCAAACGCGCCCGCATTCCCTTTGACCCAACACTTGCACACTCGGCTATTTATGATGCTGAACGAACGGCGGAGTTGTTTTGTTTTATTGTGAACAAAACATCAAGCAGCTAAAGCCTCTAATACCGCTTTTGGTGCTTTCTCTTAAAGTTATTTTGCTCATTCTGTCCTTCTGCAGAGGTTCAGATTCTACAAAATCTGTCCCTCTGCAGAAGGACAGATTTAGAATATTAGGCGAGATCATTACGCCAGCAACCTACCTCACCTCTTGGCAACCATGCTAAGATAAGCCCCCTCACGTCCCGGTGGCACAGTGGATAGCGCGGCCCCCTCCTAAGGGGCAGGTCGGCGGTTCGAATCCGCCCCGGGACGCCATGATAACTATCTGATGCACTACCTTATTGTTTTTAATAGAAAATAAATTTGTGCAAAAGGCTTTTGCACAAATACAATTAATCAATGGACTTCGTTCCAACCCCAAAACCGTACAATCATATACCGTATAAAACTATACGGTTTCGAGCTATATCCGGTATAATCGCCGGCTCACCTAGGAGACCTCTTTATGTCCTTAACACCAGAAGCTGTCAAAAAAATCGCGCATCTCGCGCGTATTGAATTATCCGAAGCCGATGTGGCGCACTACACCACACAACTTTCGAGCATTTTAGGCTTTGTTGAACAAATGAATGCGGTCGACACATCAAAGGTCGCGCCCTTATCTCATTCCTTCGATATGCCACAGCGTTTAAGAGCTGATGTGGTGGATGAAGAAAATCAGCGCGATAAATATCAGCAAATCGCCCCTGCGGTCATGGCAGGACTTTATCTTGTACCACAAGTCATCGAGTAAGAGAGACTGCATATGCATTATAAAACCATTGCGCAATTAGCCAACGATTTAAAAAACAAAGTCATTTCTAGTGTTGAATTAACCCAACATTTTTTACAACGCATTCGTCAACATGATCAAAAATTAAATAGTTTTATTACGCTTACAGAAGAAGCCGCTCTCATTACCGCCAAAAAGGCAGATGCAGCACGCGCACAAGGCTTTGCTCGCCCTTTAACCGGCATCCCTCTCGCGCATAAAGATATTTTCTGCACCGATGGGATCAAAACAAGCTGCGGCTCCAAAATGCTGGATAAATTCATTGCCCCTTACGATGCAACGGTGGTACAGCAATTTAATCAAGCCGGCATGGTGATGCTGGGCAAGACCAACATGGACGAATTTGCCATGGGCTCATCTAATGAAAATAGTTTTTACGGCCCAGTGAAAAATCCATGGCATCTCGATTACGTGCCCGGCGGCTCATCGGGTGGCTCAGCTGCCGCAGTAGCTGCAGGCTTTGCACCTGCTTCGACAGGCACTGACACCGGCGGTTCCATTCGTCAGCCCGCGGCACTTTGCGGCATCACCGGGCTCAAACCCACCTATGGACGCGTGTCGCGCTATGGCATGATCGCCTTCGCCTCGAGCCTCGACCAAGGCGGCCCTTTTGCGCGCACTGCCGAAGATGTCGCATTACTGATGAATGCGATGGCAGGCTTCGATCCCAAAGATTCCACCAGTATCGATTGTCCTGTTCCCGATTACACTGCCACACTCAATCACCCCATTAAAGGTTTAAAAATTGGCTTGCCTAAAGAATATTTTAGTGAAGGTTTAAATCCTGCTGTTCAAAAACTAATTCAAGATGCAATTAAAATTTATGAAGCACAAGGTGCAATCATCAAAGAAGTTGCATTACCGCATACGCATTTATCAGGACCTGCTTATTATGTGTTAGCACCCGCTGAGTGTTCATCGAATTTAGCACGCTATGATGGCGTACGTTTTGGTTATCGCTGTGAAAACCCTGTTAATCTAGAAGATTTATACAAACGCACGCGAAGCGAAGGGTTCGGCATGGAAGTCAAACGTCGTATTCTTATTGGTACATATGCCCTTTCTGCTGGTTTTTACGATGCGTATTATCGCAAGGCACAGCAAATTCGCCGATTGATTCGCGATGATTTTACGCAAGCTTTTGCGTCAGTCGATGTCATTTTATCACCAACCGTCCCTGCACCTGCTTTTAAATGTGGCGAAAAAGCGAAAGATCCACTCACCATGTATCTCTCAGATATTTATACGATCGCTGTTAATTTAGCTGGTTTGCCAGGATTATCTTTGCCTGCAGGTTTTGTCGATGGCTTACCGATTGGCATGCAATTAATCGGTAAATTATTTGACGAATCGACAATACTGAATTTAGGTCATTGTTATCAACAACACACCGACTGGCACACACGCACACCTGGGGGATTTTAAGATGGAATGGGAAACGGTTATTGGCTTAGAAGTACACGCACAATTATTAACTAAAACGAAGATTTTTTCAGGCGCACCAACACAATTTGGCGCAGAGCCTAATACACAAGCATGTGCCATCGATTTAGGGATGCCAGGCGTGCTGCCGGTATTAAATGCAACAGCTGTAAATATGGCGATTAAATTTGGACTTGCTGTAGGTGCCACGATTCAAAAAGAATCTATTTTTGCTCGTAAAAATTATTTTTATCCTGATTTACCTAAAGGCTATCAAATCAGTCAATTTGAATTACCGGTTGTCAGTGGCGGCCATCTTGATATTACTTTAGAGGATGGTGTCACAAAACGCGTCAATTTAACGCGTGCGCATTTAGAGGAAGATGCAGGCAAATCATTACACGAAGATTTTAATGGATCGAGTGGCATCGATTTAAATCGTGCTGGTACGCCTTTATTAGAAATTGTCTCTGAACCTGAAATGCGTTCTGCTCGCGAGGCGATTGCTTATGTAAAAACGTTGCATACGCTCGTGCGTTATTTAGGGATTTGCGATGGCAATATGCAAGAAGGTTCTTTGCGTTGTGATGTCAATGTCTCCGTGCGACCTTTAGGTCAAACTAAATTTGGCACGCGTGCAGAACTTAAAAATATTAATTCCTTTCGTTTTATTGAACGCGCGATTCATTATGAAGTGGAGCGACAAATCAGCATTTTAGAAAGCGGTGGCAGCATTATCCAAGAAACGCGGCTTTATGATCCTGATAAAAACGAAACGCGCTCGATGCGTAGCAAAGAAGAAGCGAACGATTATCGTTATTTTCCAGATCCTGATTTATTGCCACTCAGAATAACAGAAGAAATGATTCTTCAAGTAAGCGCGCAATTACCTGAATTGCCACAACAAAAACGCGAGCGATTTATTAAAGATTATGAGCTAAGTGATTACGATGCGAATTTATTAGTTAGCAATCAAGATTTAGCGAATTTTTTTGAAGCCACAGTAAAAGCATCCCATCATCAGCCTAAATTAGCTGTTAATTGGATTAGCAGTGAATTATTGGGCGCATTAAACAAAGCTTCGCTAGACATTACAGAAAGTCCTGTTTCTGCTGAGACATTAGGCAAACTTGTGCTACGTATCGCTGATCACACCATCTCCGGCAAAATTGCGAAAACCATTTTTGAAGCCCTATGGCAGCAAGCAGGCGATGTTGATGAGATCATCGAAAAACGCGGCTTAAAACAAGTAACCGATACCAGTGCAATCGAAACACTGATCGATCAAGTCATTACTGCTAATCCTACACAAACAGCAGAATACCGTGCCGGTAAAGATAGATTATTCGGCTATTTCGTCGGTCAAGTGATGAAGGCATCCGGCGGCAAGTTCAATCCGGATCAAGTGAATGTGATTTTGAAGCAGAAGTTACAGGGGTAAGATCGGCTTGTGAAAAATTTAAAATTCTTAAACACGATCATTTCAAAACAGTTTGACTTAAGATTACCCATCATCCAGGCACCGATGGCTGGTGGCATTACAACACCAAAATGTGTTGCAATGGTTTCTGAAAATGGTGGATTAGGTTCTTTGCCGCTTGGTTATTTAACTGTTGCGCAAGCGATTGCCAATATTAGAGAAACCAAGCAATTAACAGCAAAACCATTTGCTATTAATATTTTTGTAACACAAGAAGTTGATATTAGTAAAAATCAAGACAGAATTAATATCATGAAAAGAGAACTCTTCAGCTATCGTGCAAGCATTGGATTAAGCTTAGAAAACAATCCTACACATACTGATGAGGCGTCGATAGATGACTTAATAAGCATTGCAATATCTGAAAAAGTATCTGCTTTTAGTTTTACTTTCGGATCGCTGTCTACCGAGCAGATTAAAAAGTTAAAAGAAAGCAATATCTTTGTTATAGGAACAGCAACGACAATTAGAGAAGGAATATTATTACAACAACTGGGATGTAATGCGGTAGTAGGACAAGGATATGAAGCAGGCGGCCATAGAGGGACTTTTTTAGGTTCACCACAATCTTCTCAAATTGGCACAATGGCTTTAATCCCACAACTAGCTACCGCCTTAAACATACCTGTTATTGCAGCGGGCGGTATTATGAATGGACAAGGTCTTGTGGCAGCTTTATCTTTAGGAGCCACAGCTGTTCAAATGGGAACAGCCTTTTTAACCTGTCAAGAAAGTGGCACTAATTCATTTTATAGAGAAACTATATTAAATAGCACTGAAGAAAGCACGGTGATGACGCCTTATTTTACCGGTAAATTAGCAAGAGGAATTAAAAATCGCTTTACTGAAGAAATGGAAGAAAAGTGCTCTACAGACAATATTCCTGATTACCCCATACAACATTATCTAACACAAGAGATGAGGCGAGAATCCGCCAAGAAAGGTGTGAAAGATTATTCTTCTTTTTGGGCAGGTCAAGGTACACGCCTGAATCGTAAAGATATAACAGTTAAAGAATTGTTAGAAAAAATAGAAAAAGAAGCTAAAGAAACAGTCAATAAGCTGTATGGAACACCATACTCAGAAGAAGTGATGGATACTAAAAAGTTAAGATCACGCCTATAGTGAACGATAGCGTCACTTTGTTTCTCGCTTGAGATTACAGGGGTAAAATCGGCTTAAGTAATAATTTTATCTGACCAAAGTTGCTCAATAAAATCTTGCCAGGGAAGGCAAATGATATTATTGATCATACGAGGATGAGGATCCTGCGAGATGAGATAATATTTTTTAAATACATTCTCTTCAGCTAAGGCCAGCAAACCTTTGAGGTCTTCGTTCGCAATACGCTTAGCTGACTTCACTTCGAAAGCAAAGGTATTACCAACTAAAAAATCGACTTCTAGTTGTTGATGCTGACTGTGCCAAAAAGCTAACTTCTGTTTAATACGTCGATAACTCAAATAACTTCTTAATTCCATACCGATCCAATGCTCAAAAGCACGCCCATATAAATCAGAGGCACGATCCAAGCTATCAATTTCATTTAAATAATGCATAACGCCTAAATCAAATAAATAAAATTTATGCGTACTCGCTGCCTTGCGTTTTTTACTTTTTGTCCAAGGGGGAAGTGAAAAACCTAATAAAGTATCACTAAGAATTTGGTAATATTCTCGAATGGTCGGAATTGAAACACCCACATCGCTGGCAATTTTGCTGTAATTTAGCATCTGCGAGCTGGTTTGTGCCGCAAGTTGTAAAAATCGAGTAAACGACGGCAGATTTCGAACATAGCCCTCTGCCTGAATTTCTTCATAAAGATAAGTATTCACATAACTTTGCAGTTCTTCTATTGGATCATCACTGGTCACCACCAAAGGCATCCCGCCATATTGTAAATATCGCTCTAAATTAAACTGCGGAAATTCTGGATAACAAAGTGGAAAAAGTTCTGCTTGGCGTACTCTACCCGCCAAAAGATTAGCATGGCCGTGTTTTAATTTTCGCGCACTACTACCTGTCAAAAGGAATTTCCAGTGATAGTCTTCAATGAGTCGGTGCACTTCATCTAGCAACAGAGGCACTTTTTGAATTTCATCAAGAACCACAGCAGTAGGCGATTTTTTTTCAAGCAGATGTCCCCGAATCAATTCTTCTAATCGAAAGGGCTCTGCCATTAATCGCAAAGAAAGATCGGTTCTCAATAGATTTAATATCACCGCTTTATTCGAGAGTTGTTTCTTGATCAAAAAGCTCTTCCCTGTTGCCCGCGGCCCAAAAAGGAAATAGGATCGCTCTGCAACCAATTTGGCGACATCAAGTATTCTGTTGAAAGTAACCATGGCCTAGCTCCGGCTGCTTGATACACATCAAAGAGAGCATAGCACGATGCTTACAAAATCTAAACCGCTACTTTAGATTTTTGATTAAAATCTAAAGTAGCGGTTTAGATTTTTGCACCATTTTCTCCTTCACCCACCTAGCTAGTGACACCGCTTGCCCAGGCTTAAACGGCTTAGCAAATATCTCTTCAAAGCCACTATCGAGTATGCTAGTCAGTATCTTGGGATCGTGATGCGCCGTACAGGAATAAAAGGGGATGGCGTAATTGATAGCTTTTGGATTACTTTTGACATGCTGAATAATGTCAATCCCATTACCATCAGGCAGCCCATAGTCGGATAACACCGCATCGAACGGCGTTACATCTAAAATCTTAATCGCATTGCTTACATTAGTCGCTGTCTGCACATCAAAGCCTTGTGCAGCTAAATACTGCTCTTGAAACTGCATTGCAATGGCATCGTCTTCTACTAACAATAGGCGAATACGGTTTTGCGACGTAGGTTCTGTAGTTGGTGACACTACAGGCGCTGGGCTTGCAGGTTTTTTGTATGGCGGTGGTGCAGGCCGATTATGATAAGGCCATACGTGATTAATGTTCGCTTTCTCACCTAAAAAAGGCGCAAGCTCTACCGGGTCATCATAAACCGTTTGTACTAAACAGGTTTCAAATGGCAGCGTGACATAAAAACGGGTTCCCTCCCCTTCTTTACTTTGTACATCAATCTCACCGTCAAGCTCTTCTACAAACTGCTTCACAATACGAAGGCCTAATCCTGAGCCTTTATAGATGCCTTGGTTAGAAGGATTGAATCGGACAAATTTTTCATAGAGATACTGGCGTTTCTCGGTTGGAATCCCAATACCGGTATCTTTTATGACAAATTCTATGTTTAATTGTTTATCCTGTTGGTTAATTAAATTCACTGCCAAAGCGATACTGCCTTCTTTAGTGAATTTGACTGCATTGCCAATTAAATTGACGAGAATACGAAACGTACGGTGGTCATCTCCTTTCACAATGCGTGGAATACTATCTGCGATATGACAGGTGAGCATCAGTTTCTTGATAAAAGCAGCCGTTCTATTTAGGCTAATGACACGGTTGACCAAGTGATGCAAATCAAACTTTTTAGCAATGATCGGACTGCTACCATACTCAATTTTTTCAAAATCAATCACTTCATTACAAAGAATTTCCAGTTGCTCCGTAGCATCTCGCATCATGATCAATTTCTCGCGAGTATCCTCGTCTAGCATCGTTTCCGCCATCCAGGACAGCATCGAACGCACTCCACCAACTGGTGTGCGGATGTCGTGCTGCATGTTCATCATGAATTCGGTTTTTAGTTGGTTGGCAGCTTCAGCTTGTAATTTCGCTCGCAGAAGTGCTTCTTCAGCTTTTTTACGAGCTGTCATATCAATAGAGATCCCGGTAAGTCCTATTACATCGCCGTTTTCGTCAAACAAAGGCGCTTTGCGGGTTAACATAGTGACCGTTTCACCATTTGCCAAGGTTGCCACTTCCTCTAATTCAACAGGTATTTTCGTATAAATGATTTCTTGATCGATACGGCGTAACTCATCAGCATAAGCTCTCCATGGCATGTCGTAGTCTGTTTTTCCAATAATATCATCGTAGGATTCAACCCCAGCCATTTTTAAAACAAAATGATTGCAATCTAGATAAACGCCATTTTTATCTTTGGCATAGATACTGCCAGGTGAGTTTCTTAAAAGGTTCTTTAATCGAAAATTTTCAGATTTCAAATGCTCTATCATATGAACAAGTGATTCATCTGTTTGATTCTTCCCCATATAGTCACCCTCATATAATAGTATTACAGCTGATAATTCAGATACGTTTACCTTGCACCTATTTTACACTCAATGAGCTCACTTAATACAGCTATGGTTAGCAAGTTATAATTAATTTCGCATATTGTTAGCTCCAGGCCAAAGGCAGCATGGATTTCTATGATCAGCTCAATGAGAAGTATGGATGTGCCACCCAATTCAAAGAAATCGTCATCTTTTCCTATCTCTTTGATATTTAAAATTTTCTCAAAAATATGGGCAACTTGTTTCTCTATCAATGTCTCTGGCTGTCTAAAGTGTTTTTGTCTTACCACGTCAAGCATATCAAGAAGTGATCGACGATCTATTTTGCCATTTTTATTCACTGGCAACGCATTGATCAACTCAACATGAGCCGGGACCATGTATTCTGGTAACTTACTTTTTAAATAAGATTTTATTTTACAAAGAATTCTCTTTTTAAGATTGCCAATCAATGGATTGTTGGCGTATTTGTCTATTGATTTTTTAAAATCTTCCAATGAAATATCAGGCCCACTTAAATGACCTAAAGACGAATTTTCCTTACAGAAAATAGCATCGAATAAATTAACTGGATCATCATCAGACCATGTGATATTTACATGGAATCCATGCTCTCTTCCAAGCGAATAGATAGCAGAAGGATCAATGCCTTTTTCTTGCCTATTAGCGAGTCTACTCGACATTACATCATCCCAATTCTCTTCTTCAGACGGAAGAGCCAGCCACATTGTTCGCTTATTTGGTATATTCTTGACTGAAAAGCAATCATTGTTTTTTGATAGCATCATATTTAATTGATTTAAATCATAAAAATGGCTATCCCATGGCATGCCTTTTATATTTTCAGTATATTTTTTGCCCCCATCAAGATGGAGGATGACATCATAGCGAAAACGATTCATTTCATTATCATAGAGTCCTTCCTTTAATAAGACTTCAACATGAGAAACTCTAGGATAAAGATAGTGCAGATTGTAAAAAAGATTATGATCTATAAGCAGTTCATCCTCATTTTCAATGTACTTGTCAAGAATCAATTTCCACCCAGAATAGCTGCTTGCGTTTATCTTTTTCTCCATAAGCACAGAGAAGTAAAAAGAAGATAGGTGACACAAGCTTCTTACGTCTCCTATAAAAATCTTGCCATTTTCCGTAGTCATGTTAATACAATCATTCAACACATGTAAAAAATATTCTATATTTGGAAAATACTGGCAGATTGAATTTAAAATAACTGTGTCATAACGCTCATTAATACGCGATATTTGATGAGCATAATACGTACTTAACTGAATATTATTTAAATTATTTCTTAGAATTTGTGATTCTATGAAAGATATTGCATTATTTGAACAGTCAATACCATGATATTTCTTAACTCTCTTTGCAAGAGGAAACAATAATAATCCGCCACCACATCCTACTTCCAATATGGATTCTGGGTTTAGAGATAAGATCCTATCGACTACATTAGATACCCACTCTTCCATTTCATTTTCCAAAATAGGCTTGTTTGTATAACTACTAATCCAACCTACTGTATTAAAGCAAGGATTACTTGCTTTTGAGTCTCTAAATGTTCCTTCATAAATTTTATGCCAATTCTCTATTTGTTCTTTTTCTATTAAAAGCATTTCCGAATGATCAACATTTTTCCACATACACTTCATGTCAATTGTGATATAAGCTACCAATCTTTTATGCCGATCATCTCCATGGGGCAATACAACAACTTGCTTAATGCCTGGGTATTGTAACAATACCTTTTCTATGCCTCCAATCTCAATGCGGTATCCGTTAATTTTGACTTGAAAATCAGATCGTCCAAGAAACTCAATATTGCCATCTGGTAAATACTTCCCTAAATCTCCTGTTTTATAAAGGCGACCATATATTGGATGCAATATAAACTGATCAAGCGTACGCTGCTCATCTTGCCAATATCCTTTTGCAACACCTTCTCCACCAATATAAAGCTCGCCCACATTGCCATAATCCACGTTTGTTAGCTTGCGATCTAGAATATAAAAAAATTGATTTTTAAGTGGCTTACCGTAAGGGATGCTGTGCCAATGAGGATTAACGCTATCTATTGGATAACAGATTGACCAAATAGACGCTTCTGTTGCTCCGCCAAGACTAATTATCTCTATATTCCCAAATAATGCTCTAATTTTCTTTGGCAAGCTCAGTGATATCCCATCACCACTCAATAAAATTAACCGCAATGAATGCGATGGAATACTTTTATATTTTTCAATTAAATATTCTACAAAGATATCCAGCAAAGCTGGAACGGAATTCCAAATAGTAACATTCTCTTTAAAACATATATCATTCCATGTCGATGGATCTGATATATTATCTGTTATAACAATTGTTCCGCCAACCGCAAGCAAGCCAAAAATATCATAAACTGATAAATCGAAAGTCAAAGCAGAGCTTGCAAATATTCTATCATTCTTTCCAACATTAAAACGATTGTTAATATCAAGAATAGTATTGATTGCACCATGATGCGATATCATCACTCCTTTTGGAGATCCAGTTGAGCCTGATGTGTACATCACATAAGCCAAGTCATTTTCTGATT
>Ga0207129_1005_pt1 | contig 12740 bp, 17 predicted proteins | sample Alteio_BWMinHeat_15_FD_153517 | JGI IMG/M metagenome (GOLD analysis project Ga0207129, IMG submission 153517) | Enriched cells from forest soil in Barre Woods Harvard Forest LTER site, Petersham, Massachusetts, United States -... | ecosystem: Environmental > Terrestrial > Soil > Temperate forest >... | reverse complement strand
ATTTTAATATTACCTAGGATGATATCCAAAGTCGTACTTTCTTGACTATAACAAACAGGGTAATTAGGCTGTATTGCGTTGAGATCTAATCCCTTCTGAATAAACAACCCAAGTATTCTTTTATCGCCATTTCTTGCCGTGATGAGCCATGGCGTGCTGTTATCTCCAGCTACAGCATTCATGTCTGCACCACAATCCAACAGCTGCGCTGCCACTGTCATCCAGCCTTTCTCTACTACTTTATGCAGAAGTGTACGATTGCCATCATTTTTATCTTTCGCATCTAATACTGCTTTAGAGAGCGACTCACCTTTTTTCTTCAATTCATTTAATATTTGAATAGCAGCTGATCCATTATTTGCTTCAATCGCCCGCAGTAAAAATTCAGAAAAATAAGCCGTGCTAACATTGCTTAAGTCTATTGGTTGATGATAAATTATTGCTTCCATAATGTACGCTTGACTGTCAGTAGGATAATTACTCCTAAAGACTTTATATAGATAATTATGAACCATCTGCAAACAGTTCATTTCTCTATTATCGGTTTCCCACAAAATTTTTTTTCGAACCTCTGAAATAAGTGTTTGGTTGAGTATATCTAAAGCCAAGGTATTTTGATTGATATCATTACCTACAATCGAAAATGCTTTATACTTCCACATAAAATCGATACTAGAAAATCCTTCATCTGCTAATACTTTGTTAACGTTATAGATCTCTTTAACCATTTCATTTCGATGCTTTGAGAAAAGTTCAGCAGCCATCAATGGCGCTGTGCGATGAAGAAGCTTTTTATTTACTAATCTTAAATTATTCAGTAATCCAAAGCCGCCCATGGGTTGTTTTTGTTTTGATAAATCAGCCGTCGCATTTTTATTTGCTGTGATTGCTTGTGGCAAAATATTCCCATCAGTGGGCTTAGCCACTGCAAATTTATCTGGCTTAAATACGAATGGAAGCAGACTATCAATAAAAATTCTCACAGGAATATCTTGGATATTTAAATCAGTAACATTATCTTGGCGTGTACTTTGCATCTCACAACCCCGTTCTAATTTTAAATCAGCATGAGGTCATATTTTACACAATCAAACTTAAGAAATACTGATTAAGACAATGTCGTTTTTTGGGGTCTAAATAACCGCTCATGAGCATCCCGACTGGGCATTCCATCTTTGCCTAATCCATAGTATACTAATACACAATTTTAGTATTTTAGGAATTTAAAAATGCACGCACAACCACAAGTAAAGATGATTGGCATTAATGGCCAAGTGTCATTGGGCAAGGCTTTTGCTGGCAAGATGGTATTAATCGAACAAGTTGGGGTTGGGATTTGGATCATCAAGGCAGGTGAGTTTGTACCTGACTCGGAAAAATGGCTTTATCAAGACGATAATCTTGCAAAATTAGATCGCGCCCTGGAATGGGCAGAACAGAATAAGCCTCAAGATAATTTCGACACACTCATCAAGCAGTTCGAACATGATGCCCATTGACATTGATATGAATCATCCTGAATTTCAAGCCAATTTATTTGCCCTTGAAAAATCTGAACAATTAGCGCTCATTAATACACTCAAAAAAATTAAAAAAATGAGTTGGGAGCAGCTGCATATCGATCAAGGGCTAAAATGGGAAACCATCCTCTCAAGGCATACTAAAACAGGCAATCGAATCTACTCATTTCGATTCTCTAAAAAATATCGCGGGACAGCATTGCGCGAGGGAAATATCATCAGACTACTCGCGCTGCATGTGGATCATGATTCGGCTTATTGTTAGCGTCATCATGGCACGCCCAGCCTACTTATGTGGTGATGTTTACACCAGTGTATCTCGCAATGCCACAATCGTTTGCAGAGATAGTCCCGTTAACCGCGTAATCTCTTCAATCGATTTATTTTCTCTCAACATATTCACAGCAACAAGCTCAATGCCTTCAGCTCTACCTTGCACCAGGCCTTTTGCTTCACCTTTAGCGTAGCCTTTTGCTTCACCTTCCGCATAGCCATCCGCTTTCATTGTTCTTTCGACACGTACCGCATCCCAGTAAGCGTTGTATGCCGTAATTTGGCCTTTAGTGAATGCAGCTCTTTCCGCAAAGTGCATCGCTTCCGCAATTTCGGGAATAGCTGTCAATTCTTCTGATACCGTTTCTGTTCTTTCATTGATTTCTCGCAAAAAACGTAACCACAGTAGTCTCCGTTGCTTCTCTTCAGAAGAATGGACTGGAAATTTAGGTAATTCGATAAAAATAAGTTGTAATTGATCAATCACCTCACCGTCTGGTTTGCCTTTTTTAGTCAAGCGATAGTGGTGGTACCAGTCAGGATCAGTCTTGTCAAAAATAGCAGCAATCAGTCCGAGTCCATAAACTGGTTGCAGTAATTTGTAGTCTTCCCCTTGATCAAGTTGCGTGGCAATGGCTTGACTAGCACCAAACAACAAACGCTGCTTGAAGCTATCTGTCCAGTTCATTTGCATTTCAACAATGAACACTCTCCCCTGTTCATCGGTACACTTAACATCAGCAATCGTCCGTTTCAGCGTAACAAAATGAGGGACATGTTCTCTTTCTAGATAATCTAGTTTGACAATAGGGCTATCTGCCGGCAATGGCAGCACTGCATTTAAAAAACTCATTAATAAATGAGCATGCTCACCAAAGATTTTTCGGAAGACAATATCATTTTTTGGGTCTAAATAACGGCTCATGAGAAATACTCACTGGGTATTCGCTTTCGCTATTCTATCATATCAACACACCAGCTCCTGCTGCCCCCTGCCCAGCGGCACCTTTAACCCAAAATGCAGATACGCGTCCTCCGTCGCAACCCGCCCGCGCGGGGTGCGTAGCATAAAGCCGCGTTGAATGAGGAAAGGTTCAATCACATCTTCGATCGTTGTTTTTTCTTCATTGATAAAAGCCGCAAGCGTTTCAAGGCCTACGGGGCCGCCGTGGAATTTTTCGATCAAGGCTAACAGTAATTTCTGATCCATCATATCGAAGCCTTGACTATCCACTTGCAGAAAATCAAGCGCAGCTTGAACAAGCGCTTGCGTCACTTCGCCACGCGCCTTCACATCGGCATAATCCCGCACGCGACGCAATAGCCGATTCGCAATGCGTGGCGTGCCGCGCGCGCGTTTGGCAATCTCGTTTGCAGCCAGAAGCGGCATGGTCACTTTTAAAATATCGGCTGAGCGCTGAATAATATGCGTTAAGTCGGCTGTTTGATAAAACTCAAGCCGCGCCACAATGCCAAAACGATCGCGTAAGGGTGAGGTCAACAATCCCGCACGTGTGGTTGCCCCTACCAGCGTAAACGGCGGCAGATCAAGCTTGATCGAACGTGCAGCGGGGCCCTCGCCGATCATGATATCAATTTGATAATCTTCCATTGCTGGATAAAGTACTTCTTCAACCACGGGACTCAAGCGATGAATTTCATCAATAAACAAAACATCATTCGCATGCAAATTAGTGAGTAGTGCAGCAACATCACCTGGCTTTTCAAGCACAGGGCCTGAGGTTTGCTTTAACCCCACGCGCAACTCATGCGCAATAATATTCGCAAGCGTTGTCTTGCCAAGCCCGGGTGGGCCAAAAATCAAGGTATGATCTAGCGCTTCTTGTCGACCTTGTGCTGCTTCGATAAAAATGGCCATTTGATCACGCACTGCCGCTTGGCCGACATAATCTTGCAAACGCTTGGGACGCAATGCGCGGTCGATAGGATCGGCGGGTTGTTCTTCAGGTGTCACCATTCTTTCTATTTCATTCATAATATCCCCTCAATAGTTGTGATTATAACCGTCATCAGCTATATTGATCAATTCGCAAATAACAATAACAAACGAAATCGGTGAATCTATGCTCAGCACCAAAGCCCGTAGTCATGTAGATGTAGATGAATTAATAAAAATTTTAAACAATTCATCTTTATCCTCTAACGAGATCGTTGAAAATATCTCTGATTATTTAAAAAAATTGAAGGATCATGCTGAGCTGGATAATATTATTATCGAGTTTAAAAAGCATCTGCAGCAAAATAACCATAACGCATTTTCTCATTTCCATTGCCACACTTTTTTTCCAGGTGCCTATTGGATGACTGAAACAGATGAATATAAAAAATTAAAAGCAGTCTTGGATAGTTATGCACCTCCTGCTCATATAAGCACTGCAGAAGCACTCATACCATTGGCAAATGCAATACGATGGTTGGTTATTTATGCGATTCATCATCCTATTCAAACACTTACCTTCATGCTACTCATGCAATATGCTGTAAAAAAATTCTCTGAATCCGAAACCCTTGGCCCGCAAATGGTTTCTGCTCCACCAAGTACTGCCATTATCCCTATTACTATTCATCGCAACCTCATCAATGCAGCAAACAACAACGAACAGTGGCTAACACGCTTTGATCAGCAACTTTCAGATACGCGTAGCGCATTATCCTCTTTAGATAATTTTAATTCGCAGCGCCTCAGTGAAATTTCCAATCGTTTTGAAATTGAACTAGCATCACTGCCACCTGGAACAGGTGGTAGCGCTGTACCAGCAGCAGACTCCATTTTAGCTAAACATAAGATACTGATTCAGCAAGATTCAGATTTAATCATTGAAGAAATGCAATCAACATTAGCTAATGAGTTACATCATATTTCTAATGCTGTCGCAAATGAAAAAAAGCTGGGATATGAAGGGTATTCAAAAATAGAAAAACTTTTTCCTTTTTTCGCCAATGATGGCAAGTTAAGTAAAAATCTATATCAACAACATGCAGACGCTCTGCAAACTGGGCTCGAAAGAATTAAACGATTTGAATATTTACATGCAACTGTGAAAGCAAAAAAATCGCTAGCAGATAAAGATAGCAATTTTTATCGTGAATGTATGAATGAACTTAAAAAATATCAACCACCGCAAAAATTAGATCACATGTCTACAAAAGCTTTTTTTCATTACTTCGCTACACATACCACTCCTACTGCCACTGTAAAGGAAGGCAAGCAAAATCCGCCCTTAAAACTAGCGATAAGACATAAGCTTTTAAATATCACTGAACTTCTATATATCACCTTTTTCACGGTGCGTGGTAATGAAGTGGCCTATCATTATCAACTCGTAGCAAGCGAAGCTTCACCAACAGAAAAAGCCGATATTTTCTTGCGCAATGTTTTTGAATGGAAACAAATGATCGATACTAGCTATAGAGAGTACTATACCAATCAAGAAAAACTTACGTTTAGCAATCGCAAGCGGGCACTCGACATGGAGCTTTCTTCTTATATCGAGCAACTTCCTCAAAACTTAAAGCAAACGTTTTTCCCCGAATGGTGTAGCTATTTTGGAGCGTATACAAATACACCGCATTATTGTGGACCGTAAAGAGCGTACTATCTCACGCCATGTTCTCTTTTAATGCGAGACGAATAAGCAGCTCGCTGCTAGCAAGCCCATCGTCAATTTTTGTAATCACACGTGTTGCTTCTTGCATTTTGTAACCTAAGGCAACTAATGCCGCAATGGCATCTTGCAAGATAGGATGGCGATGATTGGGCGCTCTCGCTGCTTTATTTTCTTTAACATCGAGCGGTTGCCAATCTTTTAATTTATCGCGCATTTCAATAATTAAGCGCTCGGCTGTTTTTTTACCGATGCCAGGTAAGCGCACGAGACTTTCTGCATCGTTATTTAAGACAGAACGTGAAAATTCATCAGGACTTGCACTAGATAAAATAGCGAGCCCTAGTCGCGGACCAACGCCATTCACTTTTAATAAGGTTCTAAATAATAAACGCTCAGCTTGGGTATAAAACCCATACAACGCGTGGGCATCTTCACGCACAACAAAATGCGTGAATAAGGTGAGCTCGCAACCCGTATCGGGCAATTGATAAAACGTGCTCATCGGCGCGTCGATTTCATAACCAACCCCCTGCACGTCTAATAATAACTGCGGGGGTTGCTTTGAAAGTAATGTGCCTCGTAATTGTGAGATCATGCGTTCCTGATCTAGGCCACCATTTCTTTCAGCTTTTTAAGCGCCTTGATTTTGAGCGCTCTCGAAGCAGGTTTGGCTTTGAACATGACTTCTTCGCCAGTAAAGCGGTTGATGCCTTTGCGAGCAGGGCGCGCAGGTTTTTTCACGACTTTGATCTTCATCAGTCCTGGCATCACAAACACGCCGGGGCCACCTGATTTGACATGTTTTTCAATCAGTTGAGAGAGGCAGTCGAGCACCGCAACCACTTGTTTTTTTGCAACCAAAGTTGTCTCTGTCAAGGCTTGAATCAAGCCACTTTTCGACAAAGGATCTTTGATAGAGGGTAGTTTCTTTGCTGTCACTTTAGCTGCCAGCTTTCCATTTCCCGTCTTTTTTGTTTTTTTCACAGTTTTTTTCACAGCCATGTTTTATCCTCAGTTAAATAAACGACTTATCAAGAATAGCAGCTTTGAATCATTTTGCTAGAGGTTATTGCAAAAATTTTACGTGTACGATAGAATCCATCACTTTGGGCCTAATAGCCTTGTATTGATTTTTCATTGGGATTCATAATGAGCACGTATTCTGCAAAACAAGAAACTGTCACGCATGACTGGCATCTCGTCGATGCTAGCAAGCAAATTTTGGGGCGCCTCGCCACCCAAATTGCTATGCACCTCCGCGGTAAACATAAACCTATTTATACCCCCCATGTGGATACCGGCGATTATGTTGTCGTCATCAATGCGGAACAGATCCGCATCTCAGGCAAGAAAGCAACACAAAAATACTACTACAGCCACTCTGAATATCCCGGCGGTATTAAAGAAATCAGTTTCGAAAAATTATTAGCGAAAAATCCTGTCAAAATTATTGAATTGGCTGTGAAACGCATGTTGCCGAGAACGCCGTTGGGTCGTCAAATGTTGCGTAAATTAAAAGTTTACGCAGGCAATACCCACCCGCATAGCGCGCAAGAACCCCAACCCATCAACCTCGTTAAAATAAAAGCAAATAGGGAAGAATAATATGCCAGCAGCACATTCACAAAAAAATCTTAAAAATAATTACTATGGCACGGGGCGTCGCAAGACTTCAACCGCTCGTGTTTTTTTAAGACCGGGTCAAGGCAAGATTGTCGTCAATGACAGAAGCATCGATGAGTATTTTGGTCGCGAAACCGCTCGCATGGTGGTGCGTCAGCCATTGGTACTCACCTCAACTGCAGAGCAATTCGATATTTTAGTAACAGTTAAAGGCGGCGGTGCGAGTGGCCAAGCTGGTGCCATTCGTCATGGCATTGCTCGTGCATTAAGAGCTTATGAAGGCGTTGATGTCAATCAAACAGAAGATGACGAAGGTGGCACCAGCAGTGGTGGCCCAATCAAACAGGCGCTACGCAAAGCGGGCTTTTTAACTCGCGATGCACGTGAAGTCGAACGTAAAAAAGTCGGCTTACACAAAGCGCGTAGAGGAACGCAGTTCTCCAAACGATAGTTAAGAGGTAAGGTGTAATGGGGGTTGTTACCAACAAACGGTCTATCATGACGTTTTACATGGGTGTCGCGGATGTGTTGAGTCACCGCATCCGTATTGTCATGGCAGAAAAAGGTGTCGCATACGATCCTGTACAAGTCGATAGACATACTAAGCCAGAAGACTTATTAGAACTCAATCCCTACGGCACTATTCCTACTTTAGTCGATCGTGATTTAGTGCTTTATCAACCCAATATCATCATGGAATACCTTGATGAACGTTTCCCACATCCACCGCTGATGCCGGTTTATCCTGTCGCAAGGGCGAAGGCGAGACTTGCAATGTATCGCATGGATAAAGAGTGGTTGCCGCTCATTCAGCAGCTTGAAACACCTTATACTGAGGGAGATAAAGCGACCGCCGCCAAAGAACTGAGTCGTTATATCGGCCAGCTCGCCTCTCATTTTAATACCTCTGCTTATTTTTTTGGTGATGAATTTACCTTGATTGATTGCTGCCTCGCTCCCATTTTGTGGCGCGCATCTGTCTGGGGGCTCAATTTTACTGAGCGTGATGCGAAAGTACTCAACAAATACAAGCAACGACTTTTCCACAGAGATGCTTTCCAAACCAGCTTGACCCAGGTCGAGGCTGATTTGCGCAGCGAGACGTTGGTGTCCTAATGTTATCAAATAGACCTTACCTATTGCGTGCCTTCTACCAGTGGATTGTTGATAGCGGTTGCACACCTATTTTGGTGATTGATGCGACCAACCCACACTGCCAAGTACCACAAGAACATGTGAAAGATGGTGAGATTTTATTCAGCATTGCCCCTGCTGCGGTGCAAGATTTAAAAATTACGCAACGGATGGTGTTATTTAATGCTTCTTTTTCAGGTGAAGTCAAAACCATTGCTGCACCAGTCAAAGCCATACGCGCGGTTTATGCAGAAGAAAACAACGAAGGTTTATTCTTTGATGCAGACGAAGAAGAAGTAGGCGATGGCGGTGACAGTGACCCCTTTGGTGGCGAACCCGCTGTTATCTTAAGCGTGATCAATAACCCTACTCCGCATGTCAACAATGAGTCTAATCATGCGCCAACTTACAAGCCGCCTGTCCTTAAATTGGTTGAATAGGGCCGCGAATCGTTCCCACGAAAAAGCCCATCCTACGCCTGCCGCTGTTTGGCGAAATCCCCTCTATTTTTTTGGCTTTGGGCTAGGCACTGGCGCCATTCCTTTTGCGCCTGGCACATTCGGCACGCTGATGGCCGTACCCTTTTACTTGCTACTCCGCCCACTCCCCCTCTTCGCCTATCTCATCTTCACCTTACTCTTTATTGCAGCGAGTAGCTGGCTTTGCAGCTACTTAAGCCGCAACATGCAAACGCATGATGATCCAGGCATGTGCATCGATGAATTCGCAGGCTTTTTTGTGACGATGATTCATACGCCAGCGCATTGGTGGGTGGTCGTCAGTGGTGTGATCCTGTTTAGATTCTTTGATATCTTTAAACCCTGGCCGATTTCTTTCCTAGACGAGCACGTCTCGGGTGGATTGGGTATGGTGCTGGATGATGTTGTCGCAGGGATTGTCAGTTGTTTGATTCTGCAGCTGTTTTCGCTTTAAACGTTCGATTTCTTCTCCCGCAATGCCGTCGCCTTCACCAATCGGTCCCGCACTGCATCCCATTCCGCTGTTTCAGGCACTTGTTCAATCAAAATCAGTTGATACTCACCGTGATCCACCCGTCGCAGTACGTCATATAAACAATGCGCATAGTCAGCGACAGCCGTTGGCATCGTCACATAATGGCAATGTGCAAGCGTTTCGCCAAAAGCAAGCACTGCTATCGGCACAGCATGCGCTGCAAGGTACTCACGGATCAGCTCACGAGGTAGCAAGATCGCCTGCGTGCGTGGCGCATAGTGTAGCGCGTGCATGCCGGGTGCGCGGGTGGTCGCATGCTGACGCGTATGAATAGCACTGCCAAGCACCGCTTCAAGTTGCGCTTGGCTAATCATGCCTGGGCGCAGTAACACAGGCACATTAGCAGAGAGATCGATAATGGTTGACTCAAGCCCTACAGCGCAAGGTCCGCCATCTAAAATGAACTCTATTTGATCGCCCAACTCATCACGTACCGCTTGCGCAGTTGTGGGACTCACATGCGTAAATAAATTGGCAGAAGGCGCAACGCAGCCATCACCAAACTCCCTTAGTAAAGCTTGGGCGATTGGATGTGCTGGAATGCGCAGGGCAACCGTCTCCTGCCCCCCTGTCACAGCGGGCAGCACGTCAGGCGCTTTCGGTAGCACGATGGTGAGTGGTCCTGGCCAAAAATGGCGCGCCAATAACAACGCTGCCGGCGGCACCATGCTCGCCCATTGGTTGAGCTCAGCGATATCAGCAAGATGCACGATCAAAGGATGCGTCGTCGGACGTCCTTTCACAGCAAACACGCGTGCGATAGCTGCCGGATTGCGTGCGTCAGCGCCTAAGCCGTAAACCGTTTCAGTCGGAAAGGCAACCAGGCCACCTGCACGCAAAATGGCAGCAGCTTTGTTGATGTTGGCGGTTATTTGTGAGGTCATGGGTGCTATTGTGCAATAGGTTCTGGTCAAAATCGACTAGGTCCGGTAAGCTATTTGCCATGACAGAAGCTGCTACCCTCGAACAACCCGCACTACTAGCGACGCCCATTGCCCTGGTCAAGGGGCAAGTCGTGCTCGATGTGCCGAAAGATTTATACATCCCACCAGATGCGATGCGCGTGTTTCTGGAAGCTTTCGAAGGACCGCTTGATTTTTTGCTCTATCTCATCCGCAAACAAAATATTGATATTCTTGATATCCCCATTGCTGCCGTCACGGCGCAATACATGCAATATATTGATTTAATGAAGGAATTATCGTTAGAGCTGGCAGCAGAATATTTGGTAATGGCAGCGATTCTGGCTGAGATCAAATCGCGCATGCTGCTGCCGCAAATGCTAGATACCGAAAATGTCGAAGAAGATCCGCGTGCGGAGCTGATCCGCCGTTTGCAAGAATATGAGCGTTTTAAACAAGCCGCCGAGGCACTAGACCAGCTGCCGCGAACAGAGCGTGATACGTTTGTTGCCAGTATCAGTCGCGATAGCATACAGGTCGAGCGCAAGTGGCCAACCGCCTCATTGCGCGAATTAGCCAAAGCCTTTGCTGATGTGCTAAAGCGTGCTGAACTTTTCGAAAGTCACCATATCCAGCTCGAAACGCTATCCATACAGGAAAAGATGACACATATTCTGGCAGCGCTCCAACAACGCACGCATTTTTTATTTAGTGATTTATTTAATCTGGAAGAAGGTCGACTGGGTGTGGTCGTGACTTTTTTAGCAACACTTGAACTACTTAAACAAGGCTTGGTAGAAGTGGTACAAACTGCTCTCTTTGGCCCTATCTATTTGAAAGCAATAGGAGAACCCTCATGAAGTTGTACTATACAAAACATACTTGCGCCCTTGCTGTGCGCATTGTGATCAATGAACTCGCTCTCCCTTGCCATTATGTCGCAGTCGATCTGCGCACTAAAAAGACCGAATCTGACCAAGATTTCCTATCTATCAATCCCAAAGGGTCTGTGCCTGTGCTTCAGCTCGATGATAGTATCATCCTGACTGAAAATGCCGTTATCCTGCAGTATCTAGCTGATTCAAATCATGATGCGACCTATTTGCTGCCACCCGTCACCGACTTTGAACGCTATCGCGTGCTTGAATGGTTGAATTACATCACGACCGAATTGCACAAAGCCGTTGGCCTCTTTTTTACCTCTTTAAGCAATGAGGTGAAACAACAATTTGCTATGCCTTTTCTGAAAAAGAGACTGGATTTCATCGAGAAACATTTAACTCGCCACAAATCCCTCTGTGCGAGCCCCTTTACCCTGCCCGATCCTTATCTATTTATAATGGGCAGCATGCTCCCTAAAATTGGCTTGACGCTTGCTGACTGGCCACATTTACAAGCTCATTTGCAGTGCTTGAGCGCACGCCCTGCGATCGTAAAGTCGATGGCAGAAGAAGGACTGGTCCTTGATTTAGGCTAAGTATGGTAGAATGGCTTCATGGCACCTAATATTACATCATCACATCTCGAGCAAATAGTAGCGCCAGCTGCCCCTCAGTCTACTGAGAGTAGCAAGCAAACCCCTCTCAGCAGCTCTGCGCTTATTATTCAAAGACTGCAAAGTTTGAAAAAGCAGGACCCCAATATCCAACCCCAAGTGACTAGGCTGTTACAAGACTATCGTGATCTAGATCAGTTTGACGATTTACCCATTGATAAGGATATCAAGGCAATGGATACCCTCATTACCAAGCTGAAAGATGATGCCTATAAGACTGACGAATATGATGCTCGTACACGAAAAGTAAAGCTAAGTGAGGAGCTTGAGCAGGCACAGGCTACTCTCAAAATGAAATGGAACACGGAACTCCCAACAGAGCGAAAAGAAGTAGATGACCAGAGCCGCGCCATACTAAACACTATGGAAAGAACCAGTGAACTCTATCAATCAGTTAACAATCAGACATCCAAAACGCCCGAAACAGATCTAGCCACATTAACCGCCTTGCGCGAGTCAATTGACCGAAAATTAACAGAATTCGAGAAGATCAAACGTACTCATCTAGAAAAAATGGTGGCATTCCACAATGAGCTTAGAGATCTCAAAGAGAAAATTTACAAACAAGCCCCACCAGCCGAACCCACAGAATCACCACGCTTGCGCTCACGATAGTGATCTCCGCTTAAGTAGCGAATTTCCTTTGCACATTGCCTGATTCTGGTTTACCCTTATGCCCCTCCTGGAGAGATGTCCGAGCGGTCGAAGGAGCACGCCTGGAAAGCGTGTATACGGTTTCCCCGTATCGAGGGTTCGAATCCCTCTCTCTCCGCCAGGTTACCACAGTTTAATTTCTTGCATTTAGAGAAAATATCAAAAACTCGTTTCAAATTAATTAATTTTCGATCTGTCACGTACCATACATCAAACAAATCCCGTCCTTTGCGACGCTGGTAAAGAGCACGTAACTTAGTTGCCATTAGTTCATCCATTTCATAGGTAATAATATCTGCTGCTCCTTTGAACCAAGCTGAATCCATAGAAAAAGGCACTGTTTTAAAAGGTAAGACCTGAAAATGTTCAGTAGTATTGATTTCAATTTTTAGTTTTGATGCAGACTTATTTATCGATTCATATTTGTAAATCAGCT
>Ga0207129_1096_pt1 | contig 12999 bp, 8 predicted proteins | sample Alteio_BWMinHeat_15_FD_153517 | JGI IMG/M metagenome (GOLD analysis project Ga0207129, IMG submission 153517) | Enriched cells from forest soil in Barre Woods Harvard Forest LTER site, Petersham, Massachusetts, United States -... | ecosystem: Environmental > Terrestrial > Soil > Temperate forest >... | reverse complement strand
CCAGATCTCTCCGAGATTATCTGAACCATTCAAACCGTCGAAAGACGAAACTCTTTATTATGATTTGGCAGATTTGCGTTATGCGGATGCAAAAGCCCAGTCCAGCGCCGCTGCAAAGAACGCCTTGAAAACCCGGTTGATGGAAATGGCCGATCAGATCATACGGAACGCCGGACCTGCGGAAGGACAACAAGAAACCGGGAGAACTCAAGTCATGGTGGCAATGCCCGTTTCTTCGGATATAAAAGGAACCGTCAAAGAGTTAATGGACTTGATGAGCGCCTATCAGATCCGCACCGAGGATCAAGCGAAAATCCAACTGGGTCTTGCCAATATTATCTATCAATCGGTGGATAAGGCCGATCCGGTGGCAGCGGTGGAATTTTTGAAGACCAATAGACAAGTTGTGAATCGCTTGGTTTATTTCCCAATCGATCCGGCAAATTGGGATTTCCACAATCTCGAAGCTCTTCGCATATCCGATCCTGGTCTTTTCGCTACCATGATCGGCGAATACTTGGACGTTGAAACTGGCCAAGTCTATCGTGTGGAAGATCAGATGCGTAATTTGGTGGAGTCACTCGAGTTCGCTTAGTCTCAAACGCCGTCCAGTTGTAAAACCATTGTCACCCCGCCGCCATGGACAAATCCAGCCAAACTCTGTTACTATCCCGCACCCCCTAACAAATTTATAAACGAAGTCCCCGATTTTTATGATTCTCGAATCTCCTCCTATCGTCCGTCCTTCGGTTCAGCGCCCTTCTGGGCTGAAGCCACGATCCAAAGTGGAAAGGGACCAATCCGCATTTGAAAAATACGGACTGACCTTCCTCTTGCTTTTGGCGTTCATCGGCTCGCTTGGGATCCTGAATTGGGACCCGCCTGTTTTTAAAACGGGATTTCCATCTCATCCTTCAGGCATGCGGGCCCGGAAAATATACGCGCCCGTCCACGCGCCCACCTTGCCGACATTAAATGAAGATATTTATCGCGAACACATTCAAAATGTCTTGAACATCATTCAACGAAACATCAACCCGGACACTTACTTGGCCTACAGTTTTACCGGCGACAAACGTCTTGAGTATTGGAGCGTCGTTTACGACAACATGATCCGGGCCCTTGTTCATTTGCGCACGGGCCGCGTTGATTTGGCAAAAAAGGCCGTCGATTATTTTATTGAAAACACGGCCATCCAAAAATTTGGCTGGGTTATAAAAAATGGGAAACCATTCGTGCGTGCCGGCTGGGTCATCAATATCGTGGACGCGTCCGAAGACCGGCCCGGTGGACGCGGCATCGAGCATATCGCGCACACGGGCCCCAATGTTTATTTGGGCATCGCCGCGATCCACATCTATAACGCGACCGGAGAGAAAAAATATCTCCGTTTCGCGCGCAAGCAATGGCTGATCGTGAAGGACCTTCAAAATGAAAATCCGTCGGACCCGAATTTTGGCGGCGTCCGCATGGGTCCCATGGGAAATCCGGAGAATCCTCGAGAGCAAAAATTGGATTTCAATCCCAAAAACCCTTCCTTCTATGAGTTTTATAACGGCGAGCACGCTGCCGACTTCATGGGATTTTGCAACCTCATGGCGCAAATCGACGTGACTTACAAAGAACGCTATGAACACGCGTCCGAGTTGATTGCGCATTGGGACAAACGCATCTACGATCCGGTCAAGCATCTGTTCTTTATTGGGACCACTGAAAAGCGATATTTCGACGCGAACATTGGACAATGGGTGAACCCCGGCGTCATTCCCATGTATCCATTGGATACGTCGTCCTTGAAAATATCCGCGTACGGCGTGGACGGCTTGGAACGGTTTGAGCCGAATGCCGCTGAAAAAATCCGTCACGCGATCGACGAAAATTTCAAAGTAACCGTCGAGATTCCGGGCGCCGACGGAAAACTTCAAAAAGTGACCGGTTACGATTTCGTCACGCACGACCAACGCAAGCAACTGGTCCGGTTTAAGGAGTTGGGTCCTTATGGTGACAGAAAGGTGAAAAAAGGGATTGGGCGCAAGCCACTTCTCACCGACGAGTGGTCCAACTGGGTGGCGCTAGCCGACCTTCGTTTGTCGGATGACTTTCTCAAAAACGGTCAAAAGAACAAATCGAACCAGTATTTGAGTTCCTATTATCAGAACGCGCTGGTGGAAGGCATGCGCACTGCGATTCCCGTCGATGGTGGATTGGCGTATCCTTATTGTCATCCGTTGCCGGACGCGCTCAATCAACCGGTCGGCTTTGGTTGGAACACGCATCACGTTCCTTATGCCGTGATCGGCGGTGAAGCGCGCATTCTAGGAATGCTGCGATTCGATCCTTTCCGGTTGAATGGCGGAGATCGGTCTACCACGATGGACATTCAGATAGAAAATTTGGCGCAAGCTCCGGGCGATAGAAGGGACAAAACAATTCTCTATACCGAGGCGGAATTGTATTTGCGCGATGCTTGGCGCGATGTGCGCGTGGCGCAGATCAACGGGCCCAACTCGGCCAAGTACTGGGGACGCGCACTGGTGTCGGTTGAGAAAATGCTCGCCGAGCACAAAGATTGGATCCAGGTCGCGAAAAACCAGAACATCCTGGCACGGAATTCGACGGAAAAATTCCCGTTGAGCGGCATCGGAAATTTAACAACGCGAGACTTGGAACCCGTTTACAGAAAGTATTGGGCGCTTTATCACATTGGGACAGCGGAATTTATCGTGGTCATGGCCAATGCCAGTCTGCGCGATTTGGCCCGAGAGAAAGGCGATTACGCCGTAGCGGATAATTTCAACAAGCAAGCAATTGCAGCGGCCCGAACAATTACAACCGATTTCAATCAAGCCCAGACATTTGACGAAAATGGATGGCTGTGGCAGCCGGCCGAAGCCATTAAAGAATACGTGGACCTCTCCTAAAAAAATTTACACTTCGTTTACAGTTTCTTAAGACCAATTTAATACACCGCCGATAGTATTGTCACATGAATCGGGCCCCAAACAGGACGCAACGAAGCGTCAAATTCATTTCTGTCGTCGTCAGTCTCTCCATTCTGGCCAATCAGGTTCTCTTCGCCCATGCTCCCGCTACAACCGTTTGGCAGGAACGCCGCACATCCGCTCCGTTTTTCTCGCAGCTTCCTTCGCTTGACCGAATCACCGATGTCCGTCGTCTGCCCGCTTTCGCTTCAGAAAATCCGCTTTTAAAAAACCTGCCGCTTCAATTTGGAACACTTCGCGATTCCTACAAAGGTGTTTCCAGGCGACGGTTCCTTATTATTCAGGATATTCATTTGAACACCGAAGCGCAGGCCAATGTGGCAGGTATGCTTCGTGAGCTGGCGACGCGGAAAAATCTTGCATCCGTAGCGGTTGAAGGCGCTTCAGGTCCGTTTAACTTTGAGCAGTTCTGGAACGCGGCGCCGTCAAAAATTGTCAATGAAGTGGCGGATGCGTTTTTTAAGTCCAATCGGATCGGAGCGGTGTCATACGCAGGAATCACCGCGGGCCATACTGACATCCCGACAGTGGGTGTGGACGATTACCGCCTTTATCAAGCCAATCTCGACGCCTACAAGACCAGCTATCGACAAAAGAGTTCGGTTTCAAATTTGTTGGCGCGGGAGAAAGCGGCGCTTGCGTTAAAAGAACAAACCGTTTTTAATCCATCGCTGCTCAAATTCAACCGGCTGGTTGAAAGCTACCAAGCCGGGTCGTTGCCGCTTGGAAAATTTGTTGCTGCTGTTTTTGACGCGAATAGCCAAGCCAAATCAAGCCACCCCGTTTTGGCCGCGTATTCGCAAGCGTATCGATTGGAACAGGGCATCGATTGGGCCCAGGCCGACCATGAACGGAAATTGATTTTCGAATCGCTTGTCTCGAAGCTCGATCGTGGCGGCGTTGATGAGCTGATTCAGGCGAGCATCGCCTACAAAGGCGGCCAGATCGCTTGCGTCGACTATTACCGCTATCTCTCGTCGCTGTTGAGCCGCCATTCCATCTCGTTGGACCGCGCTGCCGCTTTCAACGCGTATCTGCGCTACACCGCTCTTGCCGACGGCATCAACGCCGAGCACTTGCTCGGCGAAATCCGCGCCGCCACCGACAAAACGTTGCTCGCACTCGCCACGACAGACGAAGAGCGCGCTCTGCTTCGTCAGGCGCGTTCCCACGGTCTTCGGGAAAAACTGGCCGGTTTCACGCTAACGCCCGAGGAATGGGAAGACTACCGATTGAACAATTCGCTCGGCGGCGACCTAAAATCTTTCGAAGCCTTCTACGAAAACGCACATGCGCGTAGCGAGCGGATCGTTTCAAACCTTTTGGCTTCTGGAAATAGCACCGGCAAACTCTCGGTGCTTGTGGTCGGTGGTTTTCACGCACCGGAAATAACACGGTTGTTGAAGCAGAAAGGTATTGGTTACGCGGTGATGACGCCGAATATTACGAAGATCAATACGGAAGGCGGTTCGGCTTATCTCTCCATTTTCACCCGCGAAAAAACCCCGCTCGAAAAATTATTTGAAGGTGAGAAATTAACGATGTTGCCCGCCACCGTCAACGCGGGTGGCGAAGGTGCCTTTGGGTCGATGACGGATGGTACAAACCGTGGGTTGCGAGTTTATCTCAGTGCCTTAAGACAGCTGGAGCTTGGGAACGAATATGCCACGGTTATCGATGGGCCAAACCAATTTTTCGTGGTTGATGGGAATGCTCCGATGCCCGCAGGATTCCAGGCGATTCCCGGCACCGCCATGACGATTGGTTCTCATCAGCTTCTGTTTGTTCGACCATCCCAACCGGATGAGGTTACATGGGTTTCGCGCAACACTCCTCAACTTCATGATTGGAAATTGGTTGAAGCGACAATGGAGATGGCATTGCCCGGTGCTGCTTTCGAGTTGCTGCAGGATAAATTGCACCTGCCAGACGGTCAGATGCGGGCCGTTGCAATGTCGAATTCCACTGGCGGGATCGGGCCTCTTTTGAAGGAGCGTGTGATCGCTGAGGGTGAGTTGGGCGCGGACAATTATGGATATTCTTTGCTTTACGACGAAGTTTGGGTGCAGGAAGAAGTGCCGAACAATGACGGAACCGGTAAGAAACACCTGGAATGGGAAAAGGTTTCCGTGGGTGATGATCTTCGAAAAATTTTGATACTCGACGGAACCCTTCGTCTGAAGATGCACAATGGCCAAGAGGTTGACGTCAAAGTCTGGAAATCACCGGTTGGTATGTTTGGAAAAGGAACGGTTTGTTACTTCGATTGTCCTGAAATTACAACTGTTGTTTACCCAGGCAAAAAAGACCACAAGGGGAGCGCTGAAGCCGCCGAAGCCCAGCGCTTGGCACAAAGTTGGCTTTTGGGACGAGGTATTCTCGCCAATCTAAAAAGGACGATTAAAGAAGAAAGTCCTCGCGTTGTTGTAATCATGAGTGAAACGCCAAGTGTTTTCGCCGACCATCGGCTTTTCGAAGACGAATTCACCAACGATCCATTTTTTAAGAATTTCATTTATATTTTTAACGATCATACGCCGTTGGATTATGCGCATCCTTTCTGGGAGCGCGTGATGTTGAGTCTGACGAAGCTTATGCCCCAGTATTTCCAAAACCCCTCTGTTTGGACGTGGATCAAGGTACGCGATGTAATGATTAATGTAGTCGACGTTACCGCCATGGTGATTAACATGGCGCACGGCGTTTTTGGCGTTGCTAAAAAACACGCTGAAGTGATGAAGATGATGCCGCTTTTGCGTCAATTTGCCGGGAAAATCAAATCCGTAACCAATGGCGTTAGCGCCGCCTATTGGCCCCATCCGGATCTTCGCGATTTCGAGAATCAAACAGATGAACAGCTTCTTCAACATAAGGAAAATGAACGGCAAAAGCTCATGCATTGGCTCGAAAAGCGCGGAAATATGGATGAGGGCTGGGCGGAAAAGATGATTGCGGGCGGCAATCCCATCGGTGTTTGGATTCGCCGATTGGTTGAGTACAAACGTGCCGATCGAATTGTTGATATCTTGTTGGACCCGAAAATGCGGGAAGAGTTTTTACAAAGTGGGATCGTTTTTGTTTTGGGTGGCCGGATTCACCAGGACGATCCTTTTGGAATCAATCAATACAACCGCCTTCAAGAGGCTTTTGTACAGGAACCTCTTCTAAGAGAGCGGCTGGTATTTCTCACGAACTACAATATTTGGGAAGCCCCGCATTTGTTTCATGGGCAAAATTTTTCAGTCATGTTGGCCAATGATGGGCGTGAAGCCTCCGCAACCGGTTTCCAAAAGGCCCAAATGAATGGCGGCTTGATTATTGCCAGCAGTGATGGCGCCGTTCCGGAGTCTGTTTCCTTTTTTAAGGAAGGCGAACCTCTTGGCGATGCCAATGGTTTCGATGTTCCCTATGAAAATTTTCCGCATGCAAACGAAAAACGGCAGCCCACAGCCCGAGGGCTTCTCGAAGCCTTAAAGAGTTTTCGCAAGGTTTATAACGACAAGGTCCTCTACGGACAAATGGTTCGGAACGCGATGAGCAAAACAAGTTTTGTCGATGTAATGCGGACCGCGAAGGACCAGTTGAAATTCATAGATTCCGTCGTGGAAAGAACAGAGGACGATCGCAAACTTTATAGGGATGCAAAACTCGAAGCGAAGCATTTGATTGAGTTAGAAAAACCTTCCAGTGATAAGGCCAGGGCAATTCTCGTCCAGCTTTCGTTGATAGCGCCATTTAAATGGAAGTTTAATCACAACTTATCAGAAGAACGCGAGATTAGAACGAGTAATCCCGGCTTGGATGGATTTGTTGAGGGCGGTAAGTATGTCCGGGATTCCGGTACGCTCGGCGAGTGGATTATGTTTTTCCACAGCCATCATCAAAATGGAAGGGGTGATATTGCCGCGTATTTGTTGAATGCTCTAAACGGTATTGACGAGTTGGCCAAAATTAAAGATCAGATTGAAGAAGTTGCCCGTTTCAGCGCAAGGCACGGGTCAGAGAATGTATGGCGTCGCAATGGTTTGTATTTGATTGGATTGATAGAAGGCCTGCAGGAAACGTTGAAAGAGATCGCTGCACCGGATATCACAGAGTCATTGGTGATGTCGGTCCCCGGCGCCTCAGGGTGGGCCGCCAAAACCAATTTGAGCTTGGTCGCCGTCGGATTTTGGGAAGGAATGATGGTGCTCAGTGTCGCAGTGCCGGTCATCTTGTTGACAATGTATGGGATGCCACCAGCCATTGGGAATACGGAAAAAATCGTATTGTTGAGTTTCCCTTCGCTCTTAACAGCTTTTGTCTTTATTTATTGGATTCACAATAAGTTCGGCGTTCTGCTGGCACGCTATTCGAAGCCAAGTTTCAAGAATGCAGACATTCAAGCCGCTATTCTTGTGGCGTCTTTGAGTTTGATCGGAATTCCCTTCGTCGCGGCTGCTTTTGTCTGGCAACAGCATGCGATGGCTTTGGTTTTTACCGGCGTTTTCTTGTCCACAGTTCCGCATGCCATAAAAAATTATTCCACCTCGCCGCTCTTTTCGGATGAACTTAAGCTGGCGACCGATATTCATGACGCGCGCGAAAAAGCGACCGACGACGGTTCTCTGGCAAGCGCGTTGACGCAACTCAATCCTCTCGAAAACATGCAGTTGGATCAATACAGCACGGAACGGCAGGAATTGATTAAATTCGCAGCAAAGAAAACGGTATCGCCGGCCCGTCTTTTCCTGTCGCGTTCGGTCCAGAAAAATCGCCGGGATTTCAAAGTTTCTCTTCTTGCTTCTGAACTGAAGCCCGGAGACGATGTTCTTCTCGTCCCTCAAAGCACGACAAAAAAAGACTTGCTGCTGGAGATGGGCATGGTCAAGAACATGATTGGATGGAACGGTCAATTGATCGTGGTTTTAAACGACGTCAACGGGCATTTGATCGATAACATGCTTCCTATGAAGGAACTGGGTGTCCAATATATCTTTGAAAAAGATTTAAATTCGCGGCAGCAAATTGAAAATTTGATCTTGGGCCCGGCCAAGATTCGAAGCGGCAATCTGAAGCTTGTCGTTAACGTTGATCAAGTGGCTCCCATTCAATGGCTTCAATGGTTGGTAGAGCTCGGCCAAGAGACGAAATATGCCGACATGGTTATTCGATATATCCTCGTCAATACCATCGGGCGAGAAGAGCCGGCGGTCTTGGCAAATGGAAAAGACATGCAGGCCCTGCTTGTGTTCCTTGCACAGGCGTAATTGATAGACTCGTCCGCGTGAAGCGGTCTTTCCTCAAATCCCATCAATCCATTCTCAAATTTCGCCCGTTGATCGTCGGCACGCTGACCAACGGCTCATCGCTTGCCGCGCAGTTGAAGCTCGCGCGCTCCTCGAACATCGACCTCATTGAACTCCGTCTCGATGGCTTCCCAAAAGCATATGGCGCTTTTCAAAAAGCCTATGACTTCGGTCGCGCCGTCATCCGTGAAATCAAAATCCGCACCAAGTTGCCCGTCCTCTTGACCTTCCGAGCCGACGACGAGCGCGGCCGCAAGATCGAACGCGAAACCATCGACGATAAACGGCGCGCAGAAATCCTCGCCCGTTTGCTTCCGTCCGTGGACATGGTGGATGTGGAAATTCGTCATTTAAATTTCGCCAAGCGCATGACGGTGGTCGCGCACATCCACGGGGTCGACGTCGTCCATTCCGTTCATGATTTCAAGGGCCCGGGGAATTTCAAAGTCCTCGAAACTTGGGCTCGCCGTTCGAATGATCTGAAAGGGGATCTATTTAAAGCGGTGGTGTCGCCTCGAATGAACGACGATCTGGAACGCTTTTTGAATTGGGGAATGACTCTCTCGAACCCGCGCAAAATTTTGATCGGCATGGGGTCCGTCGGCGTCGTGTCGCGGGTGGTGGGATACAGTTTTGGGTCGCTTTTTAGCTTCGGACATTTGGGAAAGTCCGCGGCGCCGGGACAAATGGCGGCAAAGGATTTGGCGGCGTCGGTCCATCATGTTTATCGCCGAGACTGATTTTTGCGTCGTCGACACGGAAACGACCGGCGGCAACGCCGCCTTTAACCGCATCATCGACATCGCGGCCTTTCATGTTCGAGACGGGATCGTACTTGGAAAATTTCAGTCTTTGCTCAACCCCGGTCGTCCGATTCCCGAATGGATCACCGCGCTTACCGGCATTGATGATGCGATGGTGAAAAATGCGCCGACATTTCCCGAGATCGCGAATGATCTGCGACGATTTCTGGACAAAGGCGTCTTCGCTGCGCACAACGCCGGTTTCGACTACGGTTTCATTAAATGGGAATTCAATCGCGTGGGACATTTGTGGGAGCGTCCAAAAGTTTGCACGCTGCGCATGGCGCGAAAACTCTACCCGGAATTGCCATCTCGGAGCCTTGGCAACTTGTGCGATCATTTCCTGATCGACATCTACGACCGCCACCGCGCCGCCGGCGACGCCGAAGCCACGATTTATCTTCTGAAGCACATGCTCAAGGAATTTCAGCGGCACCACAACGTGGAGACGCTCGAAAGCCTCGAGACCTTCCTTAAAGTCCGCCGGAAAAAATCCGTGAAAGCCGTCACCACCGTTTAGTCCGGATAAGTTACAATTTTCACTCGTCGCCGAAGAAATCTTGCTGCCAGAGGAGTTGGACCCGCTATGAAAAAGTTATGCCTTGTGATTGCCGGCCTCATCTTGCTTTCCCATTCTGCGTTGGCGTTCGATAGGGACGCTTTTGCCGTGCATTTGCGAAAAGCGCTCAACTTGGATACGCGGGCGGAAATTAAAGTGACAACGGATCCCGTTCCGGCCGGTGTCGGCGATTTGATGATGGTGAATGTCGTGCTGGGCGGCGCACCTTATCCGGTCTACATCACCAAAGATGAGAAGCAATACATTTGGGGCTTGTTGGTCGACGCTAGCACCGATCCGGACCAAGTTCGAAGCAACCAAATCAGTCTCAAAAAAGTGCACGGACAAGGATCGCCCACGGCGCCCATTACGATTGTTGAATATTCCGATTTGGAATGCTCCCACTGCAAGCAGGCGCACGATACGCTCAAGACAGAACTCTATAAGGCCTATACGACCCAGCAGGTACGCCTCGTCTACAAACACTTTCCTTTGAACGGCCACGACTGGGCGGAACCGGCGGCGGTGGCGTGCGAATGCGCGGCATCCCAAAAAGAAGCGTCGTTTTGGGACATGCAGGATTTCTTTTTTTCCAACCAAGAGAAAATCACCAAGGACAACGTTAAAGAAAAATCCATCGAGGCCGCCAAAGGCCTTGGGTTAAACGCGTCCGCTTTCGGGACTTGTTTGGGTTCCGAAGCCATGCTCGCCAAAGTGCAGGCGGACAAGAAGGAAGGGCTCGCGCTTGGCGTCAATTCGACGCCTTCCATTTATATCAACGGACGAGCGCGCCGCGGCTTCCGCGATTTCGACGACATCAAGGTCGTCATCCAAGAGAAACTCGCCGACAATAAAAAATAAAAATCATGGCTGACTTGCATCCGGGCGCGCCGCTGCCGCCGCTTAAGGCCGGCATTGAGGCCGTCCAAATCGAACATGAAGGGCAGCAAATGGTGATGCTGCGCGACCAAGAAGGGCTTAATCCCAATTCCATCGCGATCACCATGGCTGGTTTTTTGATTGCGATGATGTTGGACGGCCAGAACACCGTCTCAGACGTTCAGACGCTTTTTTCAAAAAATACGGGGGCTTTGATCAAACCGGAAGAAATTCAAACGCTGGTGTCTCAGTTCGAAAAAGCGGACTTGCTTGAAACGGAAGCCCTCCAAAAAAAACGCCAGCTTGTGCTCAAACAATTCGCTGACAATCCCAATCGCCCCGCCGTCCACGTAAATACGGGTTATCCGGAAAACACGCTCGACTTGGCCGCCATGCTCGGAAAATTTTTCCAGGATCCAAAAGGCCCTGGGAAACAGGTCCCATCCGCGCCGACGGAACCGGCGCCTTTGGCGCTCTTCGCGCCGCACATTGATTTTCATCGCGGCGGTCCCGCTTATGCCTGGGCATATCAGGCCTTGGGAAGCTGCCGTCCGCCGGATTTGATCGTGGGTTTGGGTGTCGCGCACATGTCGCCCAATTCGCCTTGGGTGATGACGCAGAAAAATTACGAAACACCCTATGGCGCTGTGCCCTACAGCAAGGAACTTTATGCGGATTTTCAAAGCGCGCTTTGGTACGACGCCTCCGTCGACCAATGGGCGCATCGGACCGAGCATTCCCTGGAGTTCCAGGCGCTCTGGCTGAAATATTTGTGGCGCGACAAAACGCCGGCCTGGCTGCCGATTCTTTGTTCGTCGTTCGACCGTTTCTGTCCCGATCGTGCGCCGTCGACGGTCCCCGCCATCGAAGACGGCATCAACAAGATCGGCGAAAAATTAAAGGCGCGGCAGGCTGCGGGACAGAAAATTTTAATACTCGCGGGCGTCGATCTGGCGCACGTGGGCCCGCGCTTCGGAGACGAAGAAAAATTGGGGCCTGAACTTGAGAAGCGCGTTGAGGAAGAAGACCGCAAATCGTTGGAATTGGCTTTGAAAGGGGACGCGGACGCGATGTATCTTTCCGTCGTCAAAGGCGGGCACTGGAGAAAATGGTGCGGACTCTCCGCCATCTACACCGCGCTGCGCTTAATGAAAATTTTGTCACCGGAGAAATTGGAGGGAAAGCTTTTGACCTACGGACAAGCGCCCGACCCGATGGGAGGACTGGTGTCTTTTACCAGCGTGATTTTCCCTCGTGGTTAACCGGGTCACCGCCGCCTTCCGCCAGGCCTTTAAGATTTGGCACAAGGACAATCCCGCTTTGTTGTCCGCCGGTATTTCTTACTTCACACTTTTTTCGATTGTTCCGGCCTTTGTTATTTCTATCGCTTTGGCCGGACATGTATTTGAAACGTATGTGCCCAAACAAAGGATCTTCGGTGAAATCGCCAATCTCTTCAATCCGGAAGCGGCCGCCGCGGTCCAAACGATGCTTTTCGCCGCGAACAAATCCGCCGCTCCCGCCACTTTCTTTGGAATTCTCCTATTAATTTGGGGCGCTTCACGCGCATTCTGGTCGCTCCAGTCGGCGCTAAATATTATCTGGGGTGTGGCGGACAAGCCGCGCAAAGTGCACCACTTCGTGATGGATCGCGTCAAAGCACTGCTCATGATCGTCGGCGCTGGCCTGCTCTTCGCTATTTTCTTCGCTCTTGATTTAAGCCTGACCTTTGTACGCCGGCATTTGCGCGTTTATTTGCCGCACTTGGCGGTCCGGCTTTTCGTGGTGTCCACAAGCTACGCGCTTTTCTTGGGTCTTTTCACGCTGCTCTTTGCGATGACCTTCAAGTTTCTTCCAGATGTGCACATCACGTGGAAAGATGTATGGGCCGGCGCGTTTGTGAGCGCCATCCTCTTCGCCTTGGCGCGTTATTTGATCGCGCTCTATTTTTTGTTCAGCATGATGGCGACCGTCTATGGCGCGGCGGGTTCCGTCATCGTTCTTCTTGTGTGGATCTACTTTTCGACGCAAATCCTTCTCTTCGGCGCCGCCTTTGCCCGCGCTTGGTCGCGTCCCGTCACCACCCTAAAAATTTTGTAAGGTTCGCGCCTTCGGGTCGGTGGCAGAGCGGTCAAATGCACCAGATTGTAAAACTGAAAACGCCCCTTTTGGAAATTTCCTAAAAACCATTCTCCGTCGGAAACAGTAGGAACCCGTTGGGTTGAGTTAGCAGCTTTTGAGCAATTTTTACTACGTATATACTACGTTGGCTAAAGCCTCAAAAACACCGAAAAAATCCTGCGAGGACAACCATTATCCGTCGATAATGATTCTTTTCTTGAAAAATTGAAGTAGGGTTTCGAATGAGGGCTAGCGGACCGATTTACTACGTAGTAGAACCTGCTTGAGGGCTGGGGAAGACATTTTAAGAGTAATCAAGTAAAAGTGTTTTTCGCTTTTCGATTTAT
>Ga0207129_1114_pt1 | contig 13092 bp, 12 predicted proteins | sample Alteio_BWMinHeat_15_FD_153517 | JGI IMG/M metagenome (GOLD analysis project Ga0207129, IMG submission 153517) | Enriched cells from forest soil in Barre Woods Harvard Forest LTER site, Petersham, Massachusetts, United States -... | ecosystem: Environmental > Terrestrial > Soil > Temperate forest >... | reverse complement strand
GCAATGTTCCACACCATAACGCTTCATCATCACTGGCACTTCAGAAATTTTACAGAAATCCCGAGTCACCTCAGCATTAAAGCAGGTCGATAATTTTGTTTCCCAATTTACTTACGAAGGTTTTGGGAAAGATGCAACGCAACCGAAGACCCTAAAGGTCACTTTCAGCGAGAGAGCTACCAACAATCTCATCAAAAGTCTGGGATATTCATTATGGAATACCCCGCGGGCTGATACCTTAGTGTGGGTTGCCATGGAAAAGGATGATGAGCAATATTGGGTGAATGCAGAAACCGAGGTCAATATCTGGTCAACTCTGCAACAGGCGCTGGATGACATTCGGGTGCCAGTAGTGTCCCCTTTGTTTGACCTGATGGATGAGAGCGAATTCCCGATACAAAAGGTGTGGCAGGAAAAGTTTGCCACCGCAGTGCCAGTGATGATGAAGCGTTATGGTGTGGAAAATTGCTTATTAGGATTGTTGCAAGAGCACCCCGGAGGCTGGCATGCGGAATGGTTCTTGTTTTCTAAGTCTCCCGCCAGTACTAATATCTTGCAACAAACTTGGCAAGTAGCGCGTTTGGAGCTCCCGGAACTCTTGCAGAATAGTATCGATCGCTTAGGGGTGTCACTCGCCAAAGGGGTACCAGGTAAAGTGCTGGCAACGGATTTAGCACCGAGTGAATCGACTGAGGAGGAAGCATCAGAGCCTACCAATATGACTGGCACTGAAGCAATACTGCCTAAAAATCCGGAGGATGGTACGCAAATTGCCATTTCGGGTATTCAAAACGGTACGCAATATGCCGAAGTATTAAGCTATTTGAAAAATATGAGTACTGGGGTGCAGGTCGAAATTGTGCGTATCGCACCAGAATTTACCGTCTTTAAGCTGAAACCAGCCATCGACAGAGAGACGGTGCTTCGAAAGATATATCAGGATGCACTGCTGATCGAAGATACCCGAATCAGATCACCAGAAAATACGGCAACCGATCAGAGTACCGTAGGAAGCGAGCCTGATCCTACGATTTATGTCAAATTAATGGAAGTTGAAAAATTGTGAATCAGAAATATCAGGCCTTTCACCTCGCACAAATGACGCTGCGTTTAGAGCCACAGCTGCATACCACCTTGGCCAATTTTTTCCCTGGCGAAAATAATCGGGGATTGGTGCAAGTGGTTCGAAATGTTGTCAATCGTCAAGGCGAAGGACAAGTGCTGATTGATGGCGCTTCTGGTACGGGTAAGACGCATCTATTACAGGGAGCCTGCTTGGCCTCGCAGGACAGCGGTGTGCCCAGTATGTATTTACCGCTCGAAGAAATCATTACCATGTCGCCCAGTGTGTTGCAGGGCCTAGATTACTTGGGATTACTCTGTATTGATGATATCCAGGTTATTGCGGGTCAACTTGCTTGGGAGGATGCACTGCTGGAATTGTGTACACGTATTAAGGCGCGTGCAGGACGGGTGTTATTGGCTTCTGGCAAGCATGTTGCCGATTTGTCCTGGGCATCCCCAACACTAGAGGCGTACCTAAAATCTAGTTTTCTTGTCTGCCCTTGTTCTCCTCTTTCCGAAGGTGAGAAGGTGCTATTAATGGAAGAAAATGCCATGCTACGAGGGGTATTATTGGGTCGTTCAGTGACCAAGTTCTTGGTCAAACATTACGCCGAAGATACCGCTGCGTTACTTCAATCCCTGGAAATACTAGAAAAATTCACAGCGGGTATGAAAAGAAAGCTAACCCTACCGCTTGCAAAAGAGCTGTTGGCACTGTCCTAGTGCCGAAAATACCCTATTATTTACGGCTAATTCCCCAAAATGCTTGAACGCTGCCGATCGATTGGCTTTTACCCGCTTAGGTGTTAGAATCGAGAGTAGAATTCAAAAATAGTTGGGTTGATGACAATGTTAAAGAAAACAATAAATCAGAAAGAGGCCATAAAAGACAAGCATAATGGTGGCTCAAATAACAGTAGCCCAAATAACAGTGGCTTAAGTAAACCAAGCGTCCCTGCTTCGGATGAAGAGACCAACTTTTGGGACAGCCTAGGACCTATCGCTAGACCCTACACCCCTCTTTTTCAAAGAGGCGCACCAGAGATGTCTCGGGAAGAACTTGCCTTGTTTTTGAAGATGCCGATATTTGAGGACGAGTCTGGGGTAATGCAAAATATTCGATCAGCTTACTATGCTTTCTACCAAGCAATGTTAGTGGAAAATTGGCTTCTGATGAAAATGGCATTGGCGTGCATGACATCAGAGGGGCACTGTGAGGTGTTGTCAAAAGCGGCCATGGGTGCTATCCAGCATCGAAGAGGTGTAGGATTTGTGTACACATTGGCGATGGCCGAAATATACGGGATTTTTGATAGGGTAAAATTGCAGCTCGAATTAGGTGCGGAAAAAGTTGAGACAGCTGAATGTTTGAAGATGGTCCTGAGCGCCATTGTGTGGCGATCTTTTCGGAAACGAACCTCACAGTCCCCTATTGCATCATCAAGTCAGCGGCCCATGACTGGAGAATGTGAGGGAAACCATGCTTTCAAGTTGACGATGAGATTCTTCAGTGACACCTTGGTCGTAGTAGCGGCAAATCAACCCAGTATGATGGATATCATAAGAACCTTATTAGATCAACAAATGCTGGACAGTCTTATGAAAGAGATCGATGATGGATTGGCGACAAAAGAGGAATACGCTTCACAGTGGCATAAAATCGTCGCAAATTTGCATCATCGAATTAGTCGGTCTTTATTAGCACATGAGAAACGTAATACATTATTATCTAATAATACAAGTTTGTGGTCGGAGTTGGTAGCGTATGATGCTGAGCAACGGCCTCAGAACCCTCCTGCGGTGGCGCCTGTTGCTGCTACGCCAGCACCAGCAGTGTCTTCTAGCCAGGGGGGACCTATGGAAACTCAGGAAAGCGAAGAAGCAGAAGAGAGAGTAAAAGAAGACGCACCGATTAAGAAAAGGACGTACAGCCGGAGAAAAGGGTAAGGGGATAGTATCCCTAGCACTAAAAATCCCCCTGCTCGCTGACGCTCACTTCCCCCTTTTATAAAGGGGGAGTTACGGGAGGACGTTTGACGAAGATTGGTGTTAATATTCCCCCCTCTTTAAAAGGGAGTTATGGGAGGAGTTTGACGAAGATTGGTGTATTAAAATCCCCCCCTTTGTAAAAGGGGGGTTAGGGGGGATTTTTATTCGCTGAATTTTACTGAGGCCGAACGATTACGTTTTTTCTTACGCTGCCTTTACCCCGCACCCAACAACCTCAACGCAATACCCCCCAATCGCTTCCCCAAAGCCAAACACAAGTCCTTCTCATCCTTGGTAATGGGCAAGTTACTCTCACCACCTGCAACATGGGAAGCCCCATAAGGCGTCCCGCCCGACTGTGTGCTAGTCAGCTGCGGCTCTGTAAAGGGGATGCCGACCATCAGCATGCCATGGTGCATGAGTGGCAACATCATGGAGAGTAGGGTACTTTCCTGCCCACCATGCATCGAGGCCGAAGAACTAAATACGGCAGCCGGTTTTCCCGATAGCGTGCCCTGAAACCACAAATCCCCCGTTCCATCTAAGAAATACTTCAGTGGTGCGGCCATGTTACCAAAACGGGTAGGGCTGCCCAGGACAAGGCCCGCACAATGCCTTAAATCGTCCAGGGTGGCGTAGGGTGCCCCCGTATCAGGGATACTGGGTTGAGAGGCAGGCTCGGTAGCTGGGGAGACGGGGGGCACGGTTCTGAGACGGGCTTCTAGGCCGGTTAAGCTCTCCACCCCCCGGGCGATAAAGTTGGCCATTTGTTGTGTCGCACCAAAACGACTGTAATATAAAATCAAAACATAAGGGGCTGATGAGGGTGTGGACATGGGGTAAACCTGTGCGTTATTGAGCTTAGATGCGCCAGTATGCGCGATAATGCCCCACAGCGTACCCGATGGTGATAAAAGCTGTCAATTAAAAATAGGTAATCATCCACGCCTTGATAGGTAACTTTTTGGGCCCTTGGTTCACAGCGTGGCACTGATTTAACTGATGTGTCATGCCAGCGCCTCACTGCTGCACTTGTGCGGCAGTAACGCTGGCATCCAGGTCTTCGTCCAAGTTAATATTCCACTTTCCCCAATTTCACTTCTTCTAGTGGGCCTACTTGTTCCTAGGATTTTTCGGAACGTCTAGAACCTTAAGTGGGGTTCAACTTTTTTCCAGGATCAAATTTTGGATTGTTAATCACCTGTTGTACTTCTATAGGCAAACTTCCGACAAGGTCCTTGATCTGTAGGGCCTCTCTTTCGTGTGACCTTAAAACGAGGCCAGGGGTTTTTTCTTGGCAACGAATGAGAACCTGACTCACGCCAGGTTCTCGTAGCGTTTTTAAGATAGCCTGAAAATTTTTTGATTTTTCTTGTTCAGGAAGCGTTTCATTGGCAAAGGTGCTAACGAGAGATTTAAGAGCAGTTATTAATTGTTCTCTCCCGTTTGAACCAATTATGTCTCTGTTACTTTCTTTTTCGCCCAATTTTTCTAAAACACTTAATGCTTTTGTCGTACCCATCGTGCTGGGTGTATGGCTACTCAGTATCAAGCTTGCTTTTTGAGTTGCTTGTAGACCCTTTTTTTGAGTTGGTTGTGGCTTTGGCTCAAGTGGAGCAGGCTCTTTCTCTGTTGCGACGGTGTTTTCTGGAATCAAAGAGGTTGTTGACACCAGTGTGTTAAAAACGGCTCTCACTTCCGCGTGAACATTTGGAGAGTTTAAATCCCCAAGGGCCCTAAAGCGATCTCGGTCATTTTTATCCCAAGGATCTCTTTCGTTGATGGCCTTATTTCCTAAATAAACAATTTCATTGATAAGTCGCGCATCGGTGGCAGAAATGGCACTAGATTTATGCGTGTTTTTGCCCAATTCTGCCCAATTTTGTTTTGCCTTGGCCATAACGATGGCTTCTATGCCAGGAACTTTATCCTTTTTTAAATCGTTCAAATGTTTAAATGCTTGTAACAGGGATTCTTTTTCAGAGTTACTCAGTGTTCCAGCGAATCCTTTTTTTTGCAAAAGTTCAATACGTTTTAAACTTGATCCTAATATAAAATATTGCTTATCCTCATCCGTTAATCCTTTTTTTATTTTTGATTCAGTAGGTTTAATTAATTTTTCTTTGGCTTTTTCTAAAGATTCGCCAGTGATTTTTGCTTTAGAGGCTATTGTTTCAGAGAATGTATTTTTGTATGCTTGAACTGTTTCTAAGCTTGGTCTGTTTTCAGGTTTTTCATCAACCATTCTCAGCATAAACGCATCGATATTGTCAACGGTCATTGGTCCAGCGGATTTCAATTTATTCCTAAGTGCTAATAGCGCATTTAATTCTGCTCTATAGGGGCCCTCCAGACGATCGGACATCTCCTGGATGTGGGCTATTCTAATCGACCTAATCCAGGCTAGACAGACTTCAAGCGTTGGTCTTTTTTCTGATTTTCCAGTCATGCTGAAAATAAGTTTAGAGAGATAGATTTTTCCATCGGATAATTTTTCTAATTTTTGATGGCGAGGGTCTTCTGCGGCTAAAATAACCGGCGCTATCCCTCTGTTAACCATGTCTCCGATTTTTGGGAAGTCCGGGTCGTTTTTTCTCAAGTGTTGAAAATTTTCATTAATTTGTTTACCATAGGCGTTTCTTTCTGAGACAGAAGGTACGGTAGAATTTTGAATGGCGTCAGGGTTCACGGAGTACATTGTGGAGGCTAAAAGTTCTGCAGCGGTAAGGCCTATAGCATAGATGTCATCTGAAAATTTGGGTTGGTAATTGTTTGCAAATTTTGATTGAATAGCCTCTGGCGGCATGTAGTAGGGTGAGCCTCCAAATGTTTCCGCTAGTTGGTTCGCTGCTGAAACAAGCCCAAAATCGATCGCAAAGCACTTTAACTGAGACATATCTATCATCACATTAGCAGGCTTAATGTCTCGATGAACATAACCTTTGCTTTGGAGGCTTTCATAGGCTTCTAAGAGGCTCTGGATGATGGCCAAAGTCTGCTCAAAAGATAGGCTTTTGTCTTGGCTATTTTCATCGACGAGCTTATCTAAGCCCTTGCCATGAATCAATTCTAAGAGAAATACATCATTATCATCGGTCTTGGGGTTTGAACGATACATGCCTTCTTTTTTTAATATGTCGAGCTCGATGGGATCAACGGCGCCATTTGTCAATTTTTTCATGCATGACCACTGCCCAGTGGTAACATTTTGGGCAATGAAGACTTCCCCAAATGCACCCTTTCCTAATTGTGGACCTAGTACGAATGCTTCTCCAGGCTGTTTTTGTTGATTGATATAGACCTCAAATGCAGTATTCCCATTCTTTAATTTAAGAATGCCATTTTTTCCTGATTTTATTTGTTCCTGGACAGTTTCCCTTAAGTTTTTGGGTAATAAAAAGCCACCATCGTGAAGCTGGTTAGCCCTTATTTTATCTGGCTTTCTTTGAAGAAACCCCATACCCGAACCATTTTTGAAAAAGCACCTTGTGAATTAGATTAAGGGCATGAAGATAAGTTCCTCCGAATTTTGCTAAATTCAATTTCTCAGTGTAACTTTAGGTTGATCTGCACCTAAAAAGGCTAGTGAGCCGTATTGACATTGTATGTATACATGCTACGATTTCTAATACTGATAATTCTTGGTGTATGTCATGAAAGAAACCAAACTGGACGCTTACGAGAAAGATTTAGAGGCTAATTATAATAAAATGCCATCATCCAATAATAAGAAGGTTCTGGAGGACTCTTTACAGGCAGCGCTAAGCGGCACATAAAGGAAACAAAGCCTATCACCAAGTCGTAAAGCCAGAAAAGAGTGGTTGTCTGATTAAGTATCTGACTACCTCTTTTTCTGAAGATAATGTTGATGATACCCTTCCGCTTTGTAGAAAATAACAGCCGGCAAAATATCAGTGACGATAGGGTCTTTCCAGGAAGATTGTTGTGCTTGTTTTGAGGATTCCGCTAATTTTTTTTGGTCCAGGTTGTGGTAAAAAATAGCAGAACGATACTGATATCCGATATCAGGGCCTTGCCTGTCTTTTGTGGTGGGGTTATGAATTGCCCAAAAAGTATCTAGTAAGTCACTATAGCTGATGATGTCTGGGTTAAATAGAATCTGAATGGCCTCAGCATGTCCTGTTTTGTGGGAGCAAACGGCCTCGTAGCTGGGATTAACGGTATGGCCGCCGGTGTAGCCCACTGTGGTATCTAAAACACCTTTCAGTCGACTGAATTTTGCCTGGACACCCCAGAAACAACCGGCTGCAAATATCGCAATTTCTTCTTTCAATCAAGTACTCCTTATTTATGAAAAAAACGTCATTTTCTATCTATCCCAGCGGGTATTCCCTGTGCCCTGCACAAAAATACACTGTCCAAAAGCCCAAAATATTCAATCACTTTATCTAACAGTGACTCTCCCTCAGGGTTCCTAGCTTTAAACCACTCAAAAGGCGATTTTCGGTATTTTTGCTTTAATAATTTGGCAACAGAGTATCCTACCTCCGCGATTAGGGTGCCATTGGGATTTAGATAATGCTGAGATTGCGCCAAAATTTTATGGATAATATCTAACCCATCCTTACCAGCGGTTAATGCGATAATCGGTTCATTTTTAAGTTCGGCTGCTTGCGCCTCGTATTCCCGCTCGGACACATAGGGGGGATTGGTAATAATCAAATCATATTTGTCTTGGACATTGTCAAATAAATCACTTTGTAGACATCGGACTCTGTCCTGTAATCCATAATGATTAATGTTGATACGAGCAACCTCTAATGCATTCGCAGAAATATCCACTAAATCAACGGTAATGTTGGGGTTCAACAGTGCCAACGTAATGCCGATACAACCGGATCCGGCGCATAAATCTAATACGCGATGGTTTTCCCAATGTATGTTATCCAGAAAATCCTGAAATCGAGTATTCATTAGAGAGCGGGGTATTAGCACATGGTCATTCACATAAAACTTGTTGCCTAAATAATGACATTCTTGGGTGATATATTCGACAGGTCTTCTGGTAGAAATTCTTTCTTCAAATAATGCTAAGATTTTGCCTGCATTATCCTTGGTGATGGGGTTATTGGTATATTTTTGATTGTCGCTGGGATAGGGTAAGCCTAAGGCGAAGCATGTCAGGTATAACGCATTGGAGAATAAAGAATGACCTTTAAAGAAATGCGGATGCAATTTCTCTTGACGCATTAGTTTGTATCCAAACTGAGTTATGTCGCCAACGGTCATGTTACCGTGATGACATGCGTCTAAGAAGGCACTGTATTGTTTGTTCCTTTGTGGGTTGTTAGATAATTGACATTGCATGTTGGGTCTGTTGCCTTAGAAAAACGAGTGCTTGTTATGGCGGCGTTATTGTCATGGTGACTGGTCTCATTATACAGGACCAAAAAACGAGGTTACAATGAAACGGCTGCTTGCAGTGAGTTGTTATTAGTTGGGAGTCTCTAAAAGTTTTTACATAGTTAGACAGTTGGTCAAAAAAATATTAAGGAATGAATAAATCACATGGAACATAAGGAAAAGAAGGAAAAAATTGTAATTCGTCAAACAAAAGGGCCAGGAACTGAAAAATCATGGAATGTTCAGAATTGCAAGGGAGATGCAAACTGTAAACAGATAGCGGCGTTGTTAAAGAAAGAGAAGGTAACAGTACTCCAACTCACCGGTACCAAAATGGGGAATGTAGGTGCACAGGCCATAGCAGAGTCTTTCAAAGAAAACACAACGTTAAAAAAGGTATATTTGTGTCATAACGACATGGGAGACGCCGGTACTAAAATCATCGCAAAATCATTAGAACATAATACAACGATGACCTTCCTAAATCTCGCCAGTAATGGCATAGGGGAGGAGGGCGTCAAAGCGATCTTTGAGTCATTAAAAGGTAATAAAACGCTAAGGACGATAGATCTGGGCTTTAATCCTATAGGGGAAGGTGGTGCCAAAATCATCGCCGAATTTTTACAGGAAAACCCAGCGCTCAAAAGTATCAAGCTGATGGATAATGAATTGGGCATTCCGGGTGTTGTCGCAATCCTAGAGGCCCTAAAAGAGAATAAGACGCTTTCAGAAATACAACTGTATGAAGACGAAGTTGGAGAGGCGGGTGCTAAAGCAATAGCCGAATTGTTAACAACGAATAAAGCTATTAAGGTGTTGAGGTCTAGCTCCAATATAGGACCCAAAGGGGTCAAGGCAATAGCAAGGTCCTTACATCGCAACGAAACTCTAGAACTTTTGTCCTTAGAGGGTATGTCTATGAGGGATGAGGGCGCTGAAGCGATGGCTGAGCTATTAAAGAAGAACACAAGTATCACTGTCATCGATTTAAGTAGTAATGGCATACGAGATTCTGGTGCTAAAGCAATAGCAGAGGCATTAAAAGACAATAAAACCTTGAAAGTCTTAGGCCTTACTTCGAATTGGATAGGCAATGAAGGCGCTGCAGCGATAGGGGAATCATTAAAAGTAAATGAAACACTTGAAACGCTAATGCTCGGCCGCAACAGCATAGAAGATGGGGGCGTTCAGTTAATAGCCACTGCATTAGAACATAATAAAACATTGACTGAGATTAACATATGCTCAAATAGAGATATGACGGAAGCTTCGCTTACAACAATGCTAGAATCCGTGAAGAAGAACAAGGCTATTCAAGTGGTGGGATTAAACTGCTATCAGGGTTTTAAGAATGAACAAATGCAGGAGATAGATTCAATAGGCAAACAGAACAAAGAACTAAAATTTTTGTTCGAGAACTTCTGTAACAAGGTAAATATAGAGGCTTTTAACGAAGAGCCTCAGTTTCTTGAGACGGATTGCACCTCTTTAAAAACGGACTGCGTTGGCAACGAGCTATATGAGCCACTCTTATTTGAGCAGGAGTTACCGAAGTTTTTCAGATAGTCTGAATATTTTTTTGCGAGGAGGCGTTACTATTCGGTGTGATAGCTTAGCTCATTCCTAATGTAGTAAATAATGGAGGATTACTATACCGGTATTCGTTGGCTGGATCAGAAGACTCTCTTGAGGGGCTAAAAGTTCTTGGCACGCCACTAGACAGTTTATGTAACAAATTTTTGATCGATTCTGGGGTCTCGTATAATTGAGATATCCTCTCAATTATGTTCGTTCTTAAGTGTGTTTCTGCTGTAAATTCTTTTGTGGTATCAGTATCATTATTTTTATCCGGATGCCATTTTAGTGCCAATGGTCTGTATGAATCCTTTACTTCCCGTTTCGTAATAATCTTGCTTTTTAGACCGAGTATTTCTTTAGCTTGTTCGATAGATAACATAAATTTTAAATTCTTATTTAAAGAGATCCGAATGAGTGCCAGTTCTTTCTAATATGATTTGATGTGAATTCTTTTTGTATATTACCAGCCAATTTGGTTCTAAATGGCATTCTCTTCTGTCGGCATAATTTCCAATCAATTTATGGTCTCGATAATAAATTGGGATACCAAGACCGCTGATTAAAAGAGTAATAAATGCTTTTAATTTTTCTAGATCCTTTCCTCTTTTTTTCATCAGCTTTACATCTTTTTTAAAAGAGTTGGAATAGATAATTTCTAGCAAACTAAATTCCCAATTGGTTGAATAAATCTTGAGCATTTTTTGCTTTATTTAAACCTTTGCCTTTATCGGTTTCCTCAAAGGTTTTTAAGGTTTCTTCATTGGGAATCTTTAATTCGAAAGGCCAGACACCACTGCGGGCAAGCTCTTTATAGAGCATTTTAATCGCTTGGGTTGGCGAAATACCCATTTCATCCAATACATGCTCAGCCTTCATTTTTAGAGCAGGATCAATACGAGCTCTCACAATTTCTGTTTTGTTCATAAATAACCCCTCCAAAATCTAACCTTCTGCCTTTAATTGTAGCCCAAAAAAGACCAAAGGTAAACTTTTGAGCCTTTTTGAGACACAAGACTGGCGTTACTGGATAAATATACAGGAATGGAGGCTGCCTAATAATATTCCCATAGAATTCATGTTGGAGTATTATTATTAAGGTTTAATGCCGCTTAGCCTTTGCCTTAGGCGCAATAACAGCTTCCAAATCCGCCAAATCAACCGGCCCATAAAATGCCTCGTATTCCGTAGAATTCGGTGCAAAGATAAGCGTGGTCGGAATAGAGTCAATGTTTTTAGGCTTTGGGAAGTTCGAAGATGTTACTTGGTGGATCAGTGGGAACTTGATGTTGTATTTGCGGGCCAACTTGAGCTGCTTTTCAGATTTCGGGTCATCCAAGTGTACCCCGCGGAATACCACATTGGGATGTTTTTGGATAAAGGCATTCAAAGTTGGAATTTCCTTTACACAGCTTCTGCACCAATCGGACCAGTAATGGATGATAATCCATTTATCTTTATGCTGTGAAAAGTGAAAAGGGGTTTCCCCATCAATCTCATAGGCATCTGGGGTTACCGCGCTTGAGGTAACGGTAGAAGCAGGTTTCGCATGTGCGCCAGAAACCAACATTACACTACCACCCAACACCAATAATCCACCGACCAACACGCTTAATAAAGCAGGCGGTAGGGCTCGTTGTTTCATTGTCGTATTTATTATCATAACCAAAACTCCTCCTAGGTACTTACTGCAGTTGCTGTTTGTGTTTCGGACTTTGACGATTCATCTCGGTGGAAAATAAACAAGCCCAGACCGAAAAAGGCAATCGCCGCACCCAAATGCCAAGTAATGGGTTCGTTCAAAAAGAACCAACCATATAGAGACGCAAAAATCGGTGTTACCAACCCGGCAAAAGACATCAGTGTTGCGCTGTAACGCTTTAACAAATAGCCATATAGGTTGTAACAGATAATGTTAGAGATTAAGCACATGAGCAGAGTGACTTCGATAAAGGGGATAAAGTCTCTGACAGGGATAGGGTTCCACAGCTCATTGGCCTGATAGGAGAGCAGCAACATCATGCTTCCGCCCAGGGTCATGCTAACGCCATTGGCCACCACAGGGGTATATTTGTGTTCATATACAATTTTCTTCAATAAAATCCACCCAAAGACGCTGGAAACCACCGCACAAATACCAATTAATTCGACTTGGGAGAAAATCCAGAATTCACCGGCCGAGAGTTCCAGCGGGGTACGCTTGAGTGAAATGGGGATTAACCCTAAAAATCCGATAATCAGCCCCAACCACTGCTTTCTGGTCAAAACCTCCTTTAACACAAAACTCATTAAGAAAGCTAGACAGCCGACTGGAAATTGATTGCTGTATCACGTATTCTACCTCGTAGATATCCCAGTCCTTACTCTTCGCCATTAAGTAGTCATCGCTGGTAATCAATTCATCGACCAATTTTAGGCCTAAGGCTTGGGTACCATACCAATGTTCCCCAGTGGCCAGTTTTTCGATATCCACTTCACGATGCTCAGTCACAAACTGTTTGAATAATTGATGCGTGTCTTCAAGCTCTTCTTTAAACTTTTCACGCGCCTTATTAGTGGTTTTCCCCAGCATGGTTAGCGTGGCTTTGTACTCGCCGGCAGTGTGTTGCTCGATATCAATATCGTGTTTTTCTAAGAGGCGATGGAAGTTCGGCAGTTGGGCGAAGACCCCAATGGAGCCAATCACTGCAAAGGGGGCTGCCAAAATTTTATTGGCAACACACGCCATCAGATAACCGCCACTGGCTGCGACCAGGTCGACTGCGACAGTCAGCGGAACCTCACGGCGCTTGATGCGTTCCAGCTGCGAAGCCGCCAACCCGTAATGGTGCACCAAGCCGCCAGCGCTCTCGAGGATAATGAGAATTTCGTCGGTGGGCTGTGCAACTGTTAGAACAGCCGTAATACATTCACGCAGATTATCGGTTTCGGAGGCGTGCATATCGCCGTCGAAATGCAATACAAATATACGATTACGTTCGGGCTCAATGGCTTCTTCTTGGTTTGCCAGCTGTTTATATCGCTTTTTGGCTTCCTTGGCCTCCTCCTTCTCCTTTTTCTTCTTTTGCTTTTGCCGTTGTTTGACCAGTTCTTTGGGCA
>Ga0207129_1016_pt3 | contig 13351 bp, 12 predicted proteins | sample Alteio_BWMinHeat_15_FD_153517 | JGI IMG/M metagenome (GOLD analysis project Ga0207129, IMG submission 153517) | Enriched cells from forest soil in Barre Woods Harvard Forest LTER site, Petersham, Massachusetts, United States -... | ecosystem: Environmental > Terrestrial > Soil > Temperate forest >... | reverse complement strand
CCACTATCAGCTGATCTCTCAATCTTGTATCCTGTTATTGCAGAGCCACCATTACTTGATGGTGCAGTCCAGGAGAGGTTGATCTGTGATGATGATACCGTATTAGCTGCCAATCCTGTTGGAGATTGTGGAATAGTGGTTGTAGAACCAGACAGGGTTGTAACAGAAGATGTAGCAGATGGAGAACTTGTTCCAACTGAGTTGATAGATGACACTCTATAGGTGTAGATTGTACTTGCTGTCAATCCTGTGTTGGAATATGCCGTACTTGTCGTAGCTGTATTTGCTATAATGGTAGACCATGCGGTTCCACTATCAGCTGATCTCTCAATCTTGTATCCTGTTATTGCAGAGCCACCAGTGTTTGTAGGTGCAGTCCAGGAGAGGTTGATCTGTGATGATGTAGCAGAAGCTGTTAGACTCGTTGGTGAACCAGGAGAAGTTGGCGACGGAGGTGGGGGTGTAGTTACGGCTAAAGATGAAAGGTCAGTAAGATACTGATTAAAGTATGATGGAAATACAGCATATGGGTTTGGTTCTGTCTGGTCTGTGATGTAGACCCACTTCAAGTATTTTGTGGCCATATGAAGCCAAGTTGGATCATATGTTGGGGTTGTATGGATTGTAGCTCCAAAACCAACTACATCCTTTGAATATTGAGGATAGTAGGTATTTGATGCAAGTGTTGATTCACTCGGGTAGCCTGAGGACTCGAATATTGCAATGTGGTTGAATAATGATGCATCTGTTTGGCATATTGAACTTCCAGGGTTTGCTCGTATGTAATGATAACCAAGCGATTTTGCATAGTTTGAGATTGTCTGGTAGAAAGTAAACTCTGAACAAGATCCTGACACCTCATCGAACATTATACCATCTAGCACATTTGGATAGAACTGGTTATAGGATGATATCATACCTTCTACATTTGCAACAGTCCTTGTTCCGTATCCTGTAGGCACATAACCTGTAACTACAGCTCCTGCACTCTTGAGCTGTGTAATTGCACTAGCCCAAGATGTTGAAGGTGCAGTTCCAGGTCCTGATGCTGGATTTATGTTTACATTGAAGGGAACGTTAGGGAAAGCCTGTTTTGCTGCAAGTACCTGCGGAAGCTCGCTGAGACTATACATTGGATAGTATATGCCGGTATTAATTCCCCCAAGTCTTGTAGTCAAGTCTTTTAATGTATTTGTAATTAGTGATGTAGTTGCTTCATTTGATTGAGGGGATTCACCAGCTGAGTTTACAGCTGTTACTTTGTAGAAGTATATTGTACCACTTGTCAGTCCTGTATCGCTGTAAGACAATACATTTCCTACTCTTGTAAGGAATGTCTCAGTTCCAGAACTAGTAGACCTGTATATGTTGTAGTTTGTGATTGCAGAGCCACCAGTGTTTGTAGGTACAGTCCAGCTCAGATTGATTTGTGATGATGAAACGGCTGTGGCTGTTAGTCCTGCAGGTAATGATGGTATACTAGTTGCACTAGATGTAGTTATAGAAGATGTACTGGAAGGAGAACTGGCTCCAACCGAATTAATTGCAGAGACACGATAAGCATATGGTGTATTTGGAAAGAGTCCGGTATCAGAATATGTTGTTGTGGTACTAGCAGTGTTAGATACAATTGTTGACCAAGTGGTTCCACCATCAGCAGACCTTTCAATCTTGTATCCGATTATTGCAGAGCCACCAGTGTTTGCAGGAGCTGTCCAGGAAAGATTGATCTGTGATGAAGAGACTGCCGTTGCTGTTAGTCCAGTTGGAGATTGTGACGTGGTTGCTGTAGCGGTGTCAAGAGCACCTACCTCGTTACTAAAATATGACGGAACTGTATCGTATGGATTTGACAAGACATCATTTGTGATATACAGATAACTCACATATGGGGATGCATTTTTTTCTGCCGTTATGTCTAGCGTGCTAACGCCAAATGACACCATTGAAAAGTCTGAGCTTGGATATGTCGAATAGAAGATCCTAGAGCTAAGAGTTGATGCTGCTGGCACTCCACTACCCTCGTATATGGTAATGTTATCCACCGTTCCTACATAACTTGCTAATGTACTTGCACCAGGATTGCCTACCGTCATGGTCATGCTATTAGATTTCACATATTGAGTTAACGTAGAATAGTAATTTTCGTTACCTGGAACGTTTGACATCTCATCAAACATTATTCCATTAACGTTGTACCAAGTTTTGTACGAGTTTATATCAGCTTCTGCTGCAGTAATCGATCTTGCGGCATATGATGTATAGACATATCCTAGTACAGTAATGCCTGCAGATTGAAGATTTTTAATGCCTGTTACATAATTAGAATCAGAGACACTACCAGGACCGCTACTAGGATTGACAATTGCTACGATTGGAACTGATGGGTGTGCATTCTTTGCTTGGATTAGTTGGGTCCAGTAGTTTCCAGGATATGAATACAGTGGTACTATGACTCCAGTTTGTGTTGCTGCAAGTACTGGATGTATTGTTGTTGAAAATGGTACAAAGACCAACAACAGGATTATAAAAATCCCGACAAATGCTCTAGATGATTTTACTTTCAATTCAGTCTAGAACAATCTTCTATAATATTAAAGGGATGAGTAGAAGAAATATGTATACAAACTTCGTTTTTAATTTTAAATAAAATTAATTACGTAATAAAAAATTATTTTGTAAAAATCAGAATAACTTGTTTAAGTTAAATTGCATGTAATAAAACATTACATGCCATGCTATTGATTCATTTAGATAATAATTTTCCCTTCTTTGTTTTTTGAAGAAAGCAATTCAATAATTTGATCATACGAGTGTAAGAATTTGAGACCCTTCTCAGTTATTTTATATTGTTTTGTCAGTTTTTCGTATCTTAGAAGATCGTTTTCTTGTAGAAACGCTATGTATTGTTTAACTAGGGTATAGGAAAGATATGCCTTGTACATTATCTTTGTCTTTGTAGCTCCCGGCCTTACAGCATCTAGAACCATAGCTGAGATTTCGGTTCTGCTACGATATTTCACGTTTAAACATACGCATAATCTGCTAAAAAAATTTGCTATATTGTTAGTAAACAATGTTCTAGTTTACATTGATTATTAAAATTCATGCTAAAAATAGATTTTTCTATATATCAATAGAAATTGAAGATGTTCAAATTTGGATATTCAGTAATTTTGTTTTCTGTGGGTTTATCGTTATGAACACCAGCAGATGTTACATGACATTCAATATAGCCATCTGATTTTCTAGTAGTGTTATCCCATTGCATAGGACGTAGGTTTGAAATGGCATTTGTGCCACCTTCGGATAATGGTTTTATATGATCAATCACCCATCCATATTCCGAATCTTTTCTTCCATAATGACCACGAAATATCCAGGCACCACATTGATCCTTTCGCCAAAAAACAGGATCATTGCCAGCAAAAATTTCGCCTTTCGACCAAACTTCCCAGATGATATCATTTGTGTATTTCATGTTTTATGACTATTCTTATACAGTACTGATTTACTTAAATGACCATGCTATAATCTTCTAGTTTTTAAAAATTAATTACTAGTCTAAATTTTAATCCAAAAGGCCAACAAGAAAATGTATTTCAGATAAAACTTTAGTTTTATTTCCACATCAAATGGTGATGTCCTATTAACATATTTTGTTGTTTTTGACTTAGAGTTTCAAAATCTTCAGATTTATAGGCACACATCAATGTAAATGGAAAATCAAACTGCTTTTCTAGTGTTGATTCATAGAGAAGTAGCTCTCGTACAAATCCATATCTAAAAAATGCAGACATGTCAGTAAATACCCGCACACCATTTTTTCTTTTGATGTGTGGATAATCAATCATTGAAATCCATACTGTGTTTAGCTTATGAACACTAGGTAATCCATATGGAAAGTACCATTCTTGAGTAGTTCTTATGATAAGATATCCATTTCTTTCAAGAGCATCAGCATCCACATTCCATTTAGTGTTAATTTTTTTACGAATTTCATCTTTAGAGTAGTCATCCGTTATTAACATAATAATTTCATTTTTTTCTAGACCAGGTTTTAAGAATTCAAAAGCTTCTTCAAGTTCTTCTTCTTTATCTGAATGTACTACTGCTATATGATTCCCAGTTTCTACTGTGTTACATCGTTTTGTACGTACTAGCATGCTTTTAATTGTAAACTCTATATTTTATTAATTTGGTATCATTCTTCTATCTATTTTTCTATATTTCAGTCAAGTATCTCCAGTAGATAACAATGTAATCATTCTGAATTATTCTAAAAAATGATTTTGACACCTAGCTGATATAAGAAGGACTAGAACAATCTACCATAGTATCTTATATGTAAGAATCTTCTAGGAATAAAGATCAGAAATGTCTCAACAAATGTATAGTAGGCCGATGTTAAACATTTACGACCTAGTAGACAGGATACTTGACAAAGGACTAGTCATAGATGCAAATCTTTCTGTATCACTGGTAGGCATAGAAATACTTGTCATAAGAGCCAGAATAGTGGTTTCAGGTATTGACACATTCCTTAGATATGCATCTGCGTTAGGACTAGCAGCGCCGCCAGGACTTCCACAAAAGTAGTAACGAGCGAGATTTGCATGGCAATCTGTCTAATATGTGGTAAATATGATGAGGTAGACCTAAAAAAAGCTATGAGTAATGGGTGGGTCTTTACACGATGTCCTGAGTGTCAACGTGGAAACCAATTTGATATTATTATCACATATCTTACAAAAACTGTCGGTGAAAAATATCTAGAAGCATTTTGCGATAAACACTGGTTTAAGGACAGCGGCATTTGTAGTTACTGTAAAATGAAGCGTGAGGGATATAACGAAAATGTCGCTTAAGACACTCGCTCCAAAACAATTAACGCTCATAGATCTTATTGATAGAATTTTGGACAAAGGAGTCGTAATAAATGGCGACATTACAATATCTATTGTAGGCGTAGATTTACTTTCTTTAAAAATTAATCTTGTAATCGCTTCAGTTGAAACTGCAAAACGATACGGAATGAAACTTCCTTGGGAAAAATGGGATAAAGAAATGACAAAGCGATCAGAGACAAAAAACATCAGGAGATAATCTTGTTGGGAAATCTTTCTAAAAACCATAAAACAGAGCTGGTAAGTGTTGAAAAAATAAACATTGATGGACAAAAGTTACAAAACGGGCTTGGAAAGCTTGTGTTAACTCTAGTCGAAATACTTCGCCAGATTCTCGAAAGACAGGCACGACGGAGAATAGAATCAGGCACACTAACAAACGAAGAGATAGAGAGACTAGGGCTTGCTTTTATGCAAACTAGACAAAAAATAACAGAGATTTCCAAAGTGTTTGGGTGCAGTGCGGAAGAACTTGATCTTAATCTTGGCTCTCTAATAAAATCCGGAGATGCATCTTTGGACAAGATTTCAATTGTAGATGTAGTTGACAAGTTATTGGACAAGGGAGTAATGGTTACAGGTCAGGTAACAATTTCTGTTGCTGATGTGGATTTAATAGCATTAGACCTTCTTGCAACGCTTTCTTCAATACCTTCAAAGAAAAATAAATCAGTAAAAACTATCGATATGGTTAGCAATGATTAATGGAAGATACGTTTACTGCATATTAGAAGGGGAAAAAAAGCCAGATATTGGAAATATAGGATTATTCGATACTAGCGTATACACAATAGGCCACAAGGACCTTAATGCAATAGTAAGTGTAATACCATTTAAAGAAACACAGGCAAATGTAGACAACATTGTAGCTCATCAGAGAGTTGTTGAAGCATCAAGAAAAATAGGAACCACATTACCGGTAAGATTTGGGGTAATCATAAAGACAGAAGACGGAGTCAAAAATTTACTTGTAAAATCATACAAAGATTTCAGATCAAAAATAACCAAGTTCAAAGATAAAGATGAATTTGGCGTCAGGGTAATTTTTGACAAAAGCAATACAGAAAAAATCAAGCACTCTACGCATAACAATGATGAAATTAAAAAAATTAAAAAAGAAATGTCTGGTGCCGGAGATGGTACAGCATATTTTCTTAAAATGAAGATGGATGAGGCAATCAAAAATGAGAAATTAAAAAAAATTGACACCATGGTTGGGGAGATTCATAACTATCTTACAATTTCAGCTGATGACAGCAAATTATTAAAAACTGACATAGACCAAGTCATCTTGAACGCTTCCTATTTGATAAAGAAAAAGGATCATGACAGCTTTAATTTAAAATTGAAAAAACTGCAAGAAAAATACAAAAATGACGGTCTAACATTTCATCTAAGCGGGCCGTGGGCACCATATTCATTTTGTTGAGGTGAAAGCTGATTTTCATAACATACCTCATAGTAAAATTAACTCTTAATACGATTTTAAAAGAATGCAATCGTATTGCAACAGAACAGATTTCACAGGAACACATACGATTAATAAAATCAAGACTAATGCGATTAAATTTGGAATATCAAAGCGGTGTCATAGATGAAGAAACATATCACAAAAATGAAGCTGAAATTTTAAAAGATTTGAACAGCATATCAGAACAAAAAAAGGGGTTTAATTGAATCATCCAAAACTAGCAGATAGAATAATTCAGCATGAACATCAGGTAACAAATATTCAGAATCATATCAGAGAACAAGTAGAAAACATACAAGTTAGAACCTTTGCTGCAAGAGAGGAGATGTTAGAACAAAGAAGTAAAAAAATAGAACAAGTAAGAGAAAAGCTAAGAGAAACTACCAGAATCATTCAAACCAAACATGATGTGATAAGAAATAGACTAAACCAAGAGTCAATTCACAGGGAGGCAAACATACGGGTCAACAGAGGTCTTGAAGCACTTGAAAAATTTATTCAAATTTTGAGAGAAACCAACCTAGAGGAAGAAATGCTCAAAAAAGCTATCCAAGATCCAATAATTTTTAGTTCTGCTGAATCTGAAGCAAGGAAGATCATAACGTCAGACTTTTTTAAATCCATTCAAAAGCAACTCATAATGCAGACTGAATTCATCAATATTGCAGCTCATGAGTTGCGCACTCCAATCATGCCCATCTTGGTAAATATAGAATTATTAGAATCAGAGATTGGCAGTGATAGAGAAGAGATAAAAACTATTATACGAAACGCAAAAAGGCTACAGCACCTCACAGAAAACATACTTAGTGTATCAAGAATTGAAAGCAAGACATTAAAACTAAACAAAGAGACATTTGAAATCAATGATGCGTTGTCATTTGCCATAAGAGATGCAAATACTCAGATTGAAAATAACAGCGTAAACCTAAAACACAAAGATACCAAAGACAAAATGTACGTAGAAGCTGATAGAGATAGAATAATGCAAGTCATTTCTAATCTGCTTCATAATGCAATCAAGTTTACAAGCAATGGTACTATTATGATTACTTCAAAAAGACTTGGAAATGAAATAATTGTAAGTATTCATGACAATGGACATGGAATAGATCCGCAAATATTGCCAGTTTTGTTTTCAAAGTTTGTAACAAAATCATACAAAGGAACTGGATTAGGACTCTACATATGTAAAAACATTATAGAGACACATGGTGGAAAAATATGGGCAGAAAATAATACTGATAAGAATGGAGCCACATTCTCCTTTAGTCTGCCTGTAACTTAGAGATTTTTCAAACTTATGAAGAAATCATAATATAAATGAAAATAGCTTTTGACGGAAAGGTGAATGAATCATATCTATTTCAATGAATTATCTTATGGAAAACAAGATTTGATCTTATGGAAGTGTTGGTGTATTTGCTATTGATGCAGATGCAGTGTTTGATGGATTTCCAGTTCCAACATTATTTATCGCAGAGACACGATAAGTATACTTTGTAAGTGGAAGAACGTGCGTATCAGAGTATGCTGTTCCTGTACTGCCAGTGTTTGCAACAAGAATTGACCACGTGTTTCCATTGTTAGTTGATCTTTCTATTTTGTAACCTGTAATTGGTGTTCCTCCATTATCACTTGGCGTATTCCAGCTTAGGTTTATCTGGAGAACTTGGGCGGAAGCTGTAAGACCAGTTGGAGGTGATGGTACTGTATTGAAGGTAGTAGCAGACGCAGTGTTGGATGTAGAGCTTGTTCCAGCTGCATTAATAGCAGAGACTCTGTATGTGTAAGTGGTACTGTGTGCAAGCCCAGTATCAGAATACGTTGTTGATGTTGAAGCTGTATTGGATACAATAGTAGACCACGTACTTCCACTATCTGTTGACCTCTCGATCATGTAACCAGTAATTGCAAGACCTCCATTATCGCTTGGTGTAGCCCATGATAGATTTATCTGCGAAGATGACACGGATGTTGCAGAAAGATTAGTGGGGGATGATGATACTGTATTCCAAGTACGAGCATATGAGGTTTGGGATGGTAAGCTAGTTCCAAGTGAATTGATTGCTGATACCCTGTAATAGTATGTAGTACTGTGTGCAAGTCCAGTGTCTGAATATGTGGTACTTGTATTACCAGTATTGGATACGATTGTATTCCATGTTGAACTACCATAAGTTAACCTTTCAATCTTGTATCCTGTAATTGCTGAACCGCCGTTGTATTCAGGAAACCAACTTACATTGATTTGTGATGAAGAAACTGCCTCCGCATCTATGCCGGCTGGTGGTTGTGGGGGTCCAAGTGGGATTGCGCTTGCTTCATTTGATTGAGCTGATTCGCCAACCGAGTTTACTGCTGATACCATGTAGTAGTATGTCTGCTCGTTAGTTACCGTAGTATCGTTATATGAAAGGACATTTCCTATTGATGTAAGAAATGTTTCTGTTCCAGAACTTGTAGACCTGTATATCTTGTATCCTGTGATTGCAGACCCTCCATCACTTGATGGGGTAGTCCAGCTTAGGTTGATTTGTGATGATGATAAAGCTGTTGCCACAAGGTTTTGTGGTTGAGCTGGAACACCTATCCACTGAACGTTGAATGTTATGAGGTTAGAAAAAGTTGCAGTGCTAAACTCAACTGCTTGAGGTCCTTGGGTTGCAAAATTGCCAGGATGAATGTAAGACACATTTACTGTAACATTTTGATTTGGACCTATGCTGGTAGTTGTTCTATCTGGTAGACAAATTCCATTTGCAAACCCAAGAGCAGTACTTCTATACCACGTAGTACCAGGATCTGAATTGCCCTGAGAACTTGTACTTGGAGTATGTATTACAAACGTTACACTATAAGCGCTGTTTGAGTTCACATTAAAGGTCACACCGGGATTCGCTATTGCATCAAAGGTCTGGGTACCATTGTTTATTATAAAGGAGGTAATTGGACCGTCGTATCTATTAGTGCATGTACTTGGTGCGTCACCCATAGCAAATACTTGGTTTGTTGATGTGGAAAGAACCACTAACAATACTGAAGCAAAGACTATGGTAAGAAAATACTTGCCATGATAGTTTCTGTATTCTTCAACCACCTATGATCAATTATGATCATCTCGCATTACCTATCTGAATATGCTAAAAGTATTCTATAATATCAATACAGACAAAACTTCATTATGATTTAACCAATTTACAACAAATCATAACCTACATCATAACGCTAGTTGTAGCGAATTTTTTATGAATAAACAGGTAGACCAAAACAAAAACCATAGAGAAAAAGTGTTGATTCTAGATTCAGAAAATACAGGTTGGTTAGATAAAATACGTTTGACTAAGCACTATTTTCAATAAATTAATTTTCAAAAATTAGGAATCTTTTTGGTGAGCACATTTATTTTTACAGAGCTTTGATTGCAGATACTCTGTATGTCTAAGTGATACTGTGTGCAAGACATGTATCAGAACATGTTGTTGAAATAGAATTAGCCAGGAGTGTCATTAAATATTGCAGAGTGTTTGTTGGTGCCATCTGTTGCTTTGACCTCGTGTGGACCAACTGATCCTAGAGGTACTTGGAATGTAGCCTTAAAGCCTCCAGTTGAGTTTGTAGTTATATTAGCTGGATTTTGTATTTGAGGGGCAACACCATCATAAGTTAAAGTGATTGCGGTGGAGTTGGAAAATGCGGTACCAGTTACAGTTACAGTAATATTTGCAGGTCCACTTGATGGACTCAGTATTAGCGGTGCAGTATCGTGATAAACAGCAGTAATCTGAGTGTTGTTTATTATCGACATAGATCTTGTCTTGTTTGATGAACCTGTATCAAGCCAGTGATCAAACACAAAAGTTTTGTAATTTCCCATCCCAACTGTATATTGCGCTCCATTCTTTAGATTAAACGTAGTAGGAGAGAAACCTGTTGCGCTCACTTGCCCGGTAGAATTACGTAATTCAGTATACATACCACCAAGAGATCCTCCCGTTATCAGCTGGGTTGTTACGGTCAACTTGCATATGGCACATTGCGTTGTTGCAGATGCGGTGTTAGATGGCGCACTTGATACTCCACCAGCATACAGTGCAGATACTCTGTATGTGTATATAGTACTTGTAGACAATCCAGTATCGGAATATGTTGTTGATATGGAACCAGTGTTGGGTACTATGGTGACCCAGTTGGTGTTACTACCAGTTACTCTTTCTATCTTGTATCCTACTACCAAGCTACCAATGTTATTTGGTGCTGTCCAACTTAGATTGATTTGTGATGATGAAATCGTAATAGCTGTAAGGCCGGTTGGAGAGAGCGCACTTCCAGAACCTCCTCCACTTGGTGGCGAACTTGTTCCATAGTTTAGTACGTTAACGCTCCCAGTCAGGTCAATGAAGTAGAGTCCTCCGTTCCAGACTTCTAGATCAACTGGTGCAGTAGATTTATCATAGTATATTGGTACAACCTGTCCTTTTGGAACTCCACTTGCTGGGTCTGTTGTAGGTGGAGATGTACTTGATGGTAAGAGTGCAGCAATATAGTGTGCTCCATAGTCTGCAAAGAAGTAGGCACCATCGAGATTTGGATAGTATGCACCATGGTAAAATGCGCCACCTGTAATGGCCTGAAGGCCCTCTGGTGTTGTCTGTGATTCTATTCCTTCATGTGGGAACCAGTATACCGGTGGCGTATAGCTTGCCAAGTTTTGTGGATTACCAAATGGTGGGCTCTCATAGTTTGACCACCCAGCATTTGCACCAGCAGCAGTAAAGTTCTTTATGCTCTCCCATGCGTTGTAACCCACATCTGATGCGTATATTCTGCCTGTCTTGGAATCAATATCAAATGTAAATGGATTTCTCGCACCAGAGCCCCAGATCTCTTTTTTGATGGATGTATTAGTTGATGATGCAAATGGATTTGTACTTGGAATCGAGTAGAGTTTTCCACTTGCGTCAAGAGATGCAAGTGGAGTAATTCTGAGTATCTTTCCTTGCAGTATTGTCAAGTCCTGTCCTTTAAACGTCCATCCATCGCTATCAGCTATGTAGAGGTTGCCTGCAGAGTCAAACTTTAGACAGCCTCCGTTATGACCATCCTGCCAAGCTGGAGAAGTAAGTACGAGCTGTTCACCTACAGACTGGTCTGCAACTATATTTCCAGATGAATCGGTTGTAGCATTATATCTGATAACCTCACCTACTACAGATCCTGATACAGTTCTTGTAATGTAAAAGTAAACTAGCTTATGGCTTGTCGAGCTTGCCCAGTTTGGATCAAAGGCAATTCCCAACAGTCCATTGTCTTCAGATCCTGTTTGCAGGTTTGGTATAGTTACAAAGGGTGTTGCCTGTCTTGCAAATTGACTGCCTGTATTTTTGAATACGATTACATTTCCAGTATTCTTTTCAAGAACCATAAATGTTCCAGAGCCATCTACGCCATAACCGTTATCTGGAATAAAGGCCATTCTGTCTGGAATACTAAGTCCTGTTGCGATAGGTTGAATGTTGTATGTAGGAGTCGACGAGCTGACAACAGTAAATGAAATAGAGTAAACGTTACCCTTACCATCTGATACTTGAATCTGGTGTGTACCAAGTGAAGCTGTACTAGGTATCGTGAAGCTTCCTCCAAAGTTACCAGTGGTGTCGGTAATTATGGTACTTGAAGTGGAAACTGTTGCACCATCAAATGTTATAGTAATTGCAGAACTTGCTGCAAAGCCATTACCATTGGAATCTGGAATCAGTACTTGGGAGCCAGCAGCTCCTGATGTTGGATAGATAAATACGTGTGGTGTTATAGTAACGGTGGCAGTAGCTGTATTTTTTGCTGCGTCTTGAACGATGATGGTGTGAGTTCCTGCAACAGAGTGCTGTGCTGCAATTATTCCAACAAAACCTCCATTAGAATCGGTTTGAATAGTGGATGGAGTGGGTGCGTCGTTTGCAGAGTTGAATGCATATGTATAACTATCATATGATATCGTAATCAGTGAGTTTGGTGCAAACTTTGTACCTGTGATTCTTACGGAGGTCCCTACATTAACAGAATTTGTATTAAGTGAGATGTTAGAGCCAGATATAGTTGCACTAGATGTTGTTGCAGATGCAGTGTTTGATGGAAAGCTTGTACCGACTGAATTTATTGCAGATACTCTGTAGGTGTATGTGGTGCTTGCTGTCAGTCCAGTATCAGAATATGTTGTAGCTGTAGAACCAGTGTTAGCTAGAATAGTAGACCAGGTGGAACCATTGTCAGTTGATCTCTCAATCTTGTACCCTGTTATTGCAGAGCCACCATTGCTTGATGGTGCAGTCCAAGAGAGGTTGATCTGAGATGATGAAGTGGCAGTAGCTGTTAATCCAGTTGGCGGTTGTGGAGCTGTGGTAGCAGCTACAGGTGTTGCACTTGCCTCATTTGACTGTGCGGACTCACCAACAGAGTTTACAGCTGTTACCTTGTAGTAGTATGTCTGACCGTTTGTTAGTCCAGTATCGGTATAAGATAACGTTGAACCGCTTATAGTGCTAACAGGTGTTGTATCTTCACCACCTGATGCTGTTCCACGGTATATTTTGTATCCTGTTATGGCAGAGCCACCATTAGATGATGGTGCAGTCCATGAGAGTGATGCCTGAGAGTTTCCAGCTGTAGCTGCAAGTCCGGTTGGCGGTTGTGGAACAGTAGTTGCACTAAACGTAGTTGCAGATGCAGTACTTGATGGAGGACTGGTGCCTACACTATTGATTGCTGATACTCTGTAGGTGTAGGTTGTACTTGCAGCAAGTCCTGTATCAGAATATGTTGTTGATGTGTTAGCTGTATTTGATTGAACGGTAGACCATGTTGTTCCAGTATTATTTGATCTCTCAATCTTGTACCCTGTTATTGCAGAGCCACCATTGCTTGATGGTGCAGTCCAAGAGAGGTTGATCTGAGATGATGAAGTGGCAGTAGCTGT
>Ga0207129_1116_pt1 | contig 13360 bp, 13 predicted proteins | sample Alteio_BWMinHeat_15_FD_153517 | JGI IMG/M metagenome (GOLD analysis project Ga0207129, IMG submission 153517) | Enriched cells from forest soil in Barre Woods Harvard Forest LTER site, Petersham, Massachusetts, United States -... | ecosystem: Environmental > Terrestrial > Soil > Temperate forest >... | reverse complement strand
CGTTCATTCGTTTCAAGGAAAGTCATTACCCGCAGACCCACTTATATTGTTGCACGACAAAGGCGACCCGTTTATATACAGAGGCATCCTACCAAGCTGGCGATTTTTTCTTGTTTGGTCCTGAGACCCGAGGATTACCAGCCAGTATACTGAGTAGCTACCCTACTACTCAGCATATCAAAATTCCCATGCTGCCAAACTCTCGAAGCCTAAAGGGGTGAATCAGGTGCAGGTGGCAACCGGTATTAGCGCATAGGCGAATAATATTGCCGGTGTTTGGGGGAATTTCGGGTTCAAATAAAACAATGTGAAACATAATAATTTAATGATAATCGCTCAGCCTTGGTAAGATCCACCGAATAAAAACCCCCCTAACCCCCCTTTTATAAGGGGGGCTTGGTAGACTAAATATCCATAGAAATCTATATGTCTAACTCTCTTTGTATTATCCCGTCTTCAGGCGATTGTCTAATTTCCCCCCTTTATAAAAGGGGGGTTAGGGGGGATTTTTATTCGTTGAACATTACTAGGCCTTCAACACTAGGCCTTCAACCCCAAATAAGTCAGCAGCCTATTCGAAAAATGAAACCGATCGAGCAACGCCGAAACCACTTTCTTCTGCTTCGACTTAACCGCCGCATGCAACGCCAAACTCCTATCCGCTTTGGCATAGAGCAGGGGAAGTGCCTCGGCATTTTTCTCAATAGCCAAGCCAATTAAAGTGGACCCATACATACGGTAAAAGTTGATGTCTGGCACAGGGGCCATATTAAGTGTGAAGGTAACCAGCCCAACGCAAGAATATTGGATGGCATAGTACAGGACACTGGCCCTAACATTGGAGATTTCCTCCCGATTAGACTGCAGCATCTGTTTGTTTTGTTTCAATAACGCCAACGCCGCAGCTCCATCCGCCTCGGTAATCGCCTTGATAACCGCGCCCAGCAACTGTTTAGGGGTAGGTACACTGTGCATAAAACTGCCTACACATTTTGGGTTAATAGTTAATTTGATTGCTTAACTACCACTATACCACCTACGGTTACTTAAACACAAACCCAGAAACTACCTTGGTGAGGTTCATATCAAATAGGGTATCATCCGCACAATCTGCGATGATCGGCGGCTGCGGCTGCGTAGGGTCCGCAGTCACTTGAGCAGTCTTAACACCCGAAAAAGCAAATACAACAGGTACCATCTGGTGCCAGCGTAATTCTTTGAGGACCGCTTCGTCCCCCTGTTGTTCGGCAAATTCCAAAGGCGTTTTGGGATAATGGTCACTCCTTTTCTGGTGCATGTTCGCCCCATAGCGCAACAGTATTCCGACTAGATCGGCACGTTTTTGGGAAATTGCCTCAACTAAGGGAAGTTCTTTGGCGAAGGTGTCATTGGCATCCGCGCCATGTTTCAACAATCGCTCGGTCAGCTCGGCAGACCCTTCGGAAATCGCACGACTGAGGGGAGAGGCGATTGAAGCAGTGTTTATTCTAGGATTAACCCTATAAGTTTCTAGCAGGGCAGTGATAACTTCAGATTTTTTAAGGCTCATCGCATAAAGTAAGGGCGTTATCAAAACTTCTTCACATTTGAAGGGATAGCTTAAATCGACTACTTCAGATAACATATGCAACAAATTCAAGTCACCTCTCTGAATTGCTGTATATAGCAAACGGTCATGAATAATGTTATTTTCCGTAGGGGCAGACATCAATAGCGTTTTTAGCTGATCCAAAGGCCATTGATCAACCCTCGCTCTAGCCAAGAGGTGTTTAATTCCCGAATCACTATTTGATTTCCTAGCCAAACCCAGCAAGCGCACAATAGTACTTTTATCATATTGCTTAAGAATGTCGAGCTTATCTAGAAGATAGGTTGTGGCTATATAATTGTGGCTGGAAACAACATACTCGACCATTTCAAGTGTCACCGCGGTTCTGTCCGGCACTAACGCTTTAAAACGTTCTAGATCCCAGTTATCTAGAGCAACCTTAACGGCTGCAATCTGCTTAGCCTCATGAGCCGTCCTCCCATCACGATCTACTGAATAATCAATGAGTCTTTCTTTCTGCCTGGAAAAACTCCATGCCATAGCTGCGTCATTGGGCGTCATATGGGCATTAGGATTTTGATATCTTGTAATTCTGGGTTTATCGCCGCTTGAGTAATTTTTCATGGCATCAACTTCACAAGTCGCATCTTTTTGTACGCCTGGCCGTCTAAATTCTCGGTCTATGCCAAATAACAGTAGCGTTGCACTTTGAAGCGCATTCTCGGGTGCATCATTATCATTGGCATCCATAATCATAGGGGAATGTTTACCAAATGTTCTCGAAATCCTTGGTAAATGATAAGCACTCGAGACAATCGCAACGACCGAATAATGTTCTGACTCTAAAAGGTCTCTGAGTGATTTAGCCTGGCCAATCGTATTTTCTGGAGAAATGGGTTTAATAATAAACAATTCTTTTGGGTAATCAAAAATACCACGCTTTAAAGCTTCCCTAAGATGTTCGTTTTGTAGAACACCGCCATTGTACAAAATAGGTACACCTGTACCCCTTGCTCTGGAAGCTTTTTTCGCAATCTCAATACCGTGCAGCATTCTATGATAGTCATCTTCTGGATCGTCAACTTCAGGAAAATCAATCGGTTGTTTGAGCGCTGAGCCCCTGCCCGATAGCACATGGACCAATTCAATGGTCGGATATACTGGTGTGAATGCCTCTAGTGTATGCGATTGGTCATGTACTTTTCGTATATCATCGATGAAGATTCGCTGATGTTTATGTTTGTGTTGCGTGCTGATATCAAAATCGATGATGTCTTCTTCTGGCAAAGAGCGTTTTGGCATGGGTGTTCTCGCTATGTTCTTATGAGGTAGCGTAAACTCTATATGATTGATAGGTCCTAATCAAGGCCGCCTTAGATATTTTGATAATTAAGAAATTTAAATAACTAATCCACGCACCCCACATTGTCATGCCAGCGTAGGCTGGCATCCAGGTCTACACACTTCCTAATCTCTCCATTGTTTGATGTAATGAGACATGGCCGTTTCAACAAGGATAGGGAATCCCATATGCCTAATCATATTGTTATCTTCGATACCACCCTACGTGATGGCGAACAATCACCCGGGGCTACCATGACCCAAAAGGAGAAGCTCACGGTTGCTGAGTTACTGGATAACATGGGTGTTGATGTTATCGAAGTGGGTTTTGCTGCCGCCTCTCCAGGAGACCTGCAATGTATCGACGCTGCGGCCAAGGTAATCAAAAATGCCACCACTTGTAGTCTTGCTCGGGCCATTAAGTCGGATATCGAAGCCGCTGCTAAAGCCTTAGAAAAAGCAAAAAAGCCCCGCATCCACACCTTTATTTCCACCAGTGCGATTCACATTGAACAGCAGTTCCATATGAGTTTTGAACAAGTGCTAACCTCGATAGACTCGACCGTTCGTTACGCCAAGTCATTTTGTGATGATGTCGAATGGTCAGCCATGGATGCTACGCGCAGCGATGTTAATTTTCTGATTCAGGCAGTAGAGGTTGCGGTTAAAGCGGGGGCAAAGACCATTAATATCCCAGATACGGTCGGCTATATCTTACCGGAGGAGTACCACAAGCTGATGTCGACACTGTCTCAACGGTTCCCGAGCATTATCTTATCGACCCATTGCCATAACGACCTTGGACTGGCCACCGCCAATTCCCTCGCGGGGGTACTGGGGGGTGCAAGACAAGTGGAGTGCACCATTAATGGCATGGGAGAGCGCGCAGGCAACGCAGCCATGGAAGAGGTGGTCATGGCGCTCAAAACCAGAAAAGATATCTTTGATTGTCACACCAACATTGACACTCGTAAAATTTATAACATTTCCCAGGTGGTTTCCAAAATCACAGACTTCCCTATACAAAAAAATAAAGCAATTGTGGGTGAGAATGCTTTCGCCCACGAATCGGGGATTCATCAAGATGGCATGCTCAAAAATCGTAATACCTACGAAATTATGTCACCAGAAGATGTCGGCATCCCTAAGTCAAGCATCGTGTTGGGGAAACACTCTGGACGTGCTGCCCTAAAGAACAGACTGACAGACTGGGGTGTCACTGTTAACGACACCGAGCTACAAAATTTGTTTGATCAGTTCAAGGCCTTGTGTGATCGTAAGAAACACGTTACCGAATCGGAGATATTCGCGATGGTTCAGAAAAAGTACCCCATGGCCAAAAGGGGGGCGCATAATGCCTAAAACACTCTATGACAAAATCTGGGAACAACATGTGGTTCATCACTTTGAAGATGGCACCTCCTTACTTTATATCGATCGGCATATGGTACACGAAGTGACCAGTCCTCAGGCATTCGAGGGATTAACACTGGCACATCGTCCGCTGCATCGTGCGGACAGCATTTTGGCGACAGTTGACCATAATGTGCCTACTACCCATAGGAAAGAGGGTATTCATGATCCCGAATCCAAAATTCAAGTAGAGACCTTAAGCGAAAATTGCGACCATTATAAACTTAATTATTTCGGTCTCAACGATAAACGACAAGGCATTGTTCATATCATCGGGCCAGAACAAGGGTTCACCCTCCCGGGTATCACCTTGGTTTGCGGGGACAGCCATACCTCAACGCATGGTGCGTTTGGTGCACTGGCGTTTGGCGTAGGGACCAGTGAGATTGAGCAAGTATTTGCGACACAAACCCTGATTATGACAAAAGCCAAAAATATGCGCGTTTGGGTGGATGGGCATTTAGGATATGGCGTAGGCGCTAAGGATTTAATTCTCTACATCATATCCAAGATTGGGATTGCGGGTGGCACAGGGCATGTGATTGAATATGCGGGACCTATCTTTCAGAAGCTTTCGATGGAAGGACGGATGACGGTATGCAATATGTCTATCGAGGGTGGCGCCAGAGCAGGTTTAGTCGCACCCGATAATACCACCTTCGACTACCTGAAAGGTCGCCCCATGGCCCCAGCAGGGGCACTATGGGACAAAGCGTTCCAGCATTGGCAAACGCTGTATTCAGACGACAAAGCAATGTTCGATAAGGAAATCAGGTTTCATGCGGAAGATGTCGCGCCTTATGTCACCTGGGGTACCAACCCCGGCATGGGGGGCTCGATTTCTGATCACGTACCTGGTCCCGACGCCATGTTAGATGCAACCGGAAAACCCGATAGCATTAAGCAAGCCTCTCTGTTACGTGCTTTAGAATATATGGATTTAAAACCGGGTACTGCGTTGGAGGGGCTTAAGATAGATCAAGTATTTATTGGTTCTTGTACCAACTCACGTATCGAAGACTTAAGAGAAGCTTCGCATATTGCCAAAGGCCGTAAAGTATCTTCCAGTATTAAGCGTGCCATGGTGGTACCTGGCTCTGGTTTGGTTAAGGAACAGGCCGAAAAGGAAGGCTTAGATCGTATCTTTACCGAGGCTGGGTTCGAGTGGCGTGAACCGGGTTGTTCCATGTGCTTGGCGATGAATGCGGATAGATTGGAGCCTGGAGAGCGTTGTGCTTCAACTTCCAATCGAAACTTTGAGGGCAGACAAGGACGCGGGGGGCGTACGCATTTGATGAGTCCTAGTATGGCGGCTGCGGCGGCTATTATGGGGTGTATTACGGATGTTAGAAAGTTAAAATAAAAAAGAAGGTAAGGCAGACTCAAAGGAGAAACCACCCAAATGGAAAAATTCACAACCCTAATAGGCAAAGCCGCCTACCTACCCATTTCGAATATCGATACCGATATCATCATTCCCAAACAATACCTAAAGACCATTAAACGAACAGGTCTGGGCAAATACCTGTTTGCTGACCAACGTTATGACCTAAAGGGCACTGTCATCCCCGATTTTATACTCAATAAACAACCCGATACCAAAATCCTGATTACCGGAGAAAATTTCGGGTGCGGTTCCAGTAGAGAACATGCGCCCTGGGCATTACTAGATTTTGGGATCAGAGCCGTCATCTCTCCCAGTTTTGCAGACATCTTTTATAACAATTGTTTTAAAAATGGCATATTGCCTGTCAAGCTGCCACAAAATGAGATAGACAATTTGTTAAAAGGGGGCCTTGACAACTTAAGTATCGACTTGATGGCACAGATTATCTCTAGTAACTCGGTAAAGTGTACTTTCTCCATCGATCCACACCGTAAGGAAGTGTTAATTAACGGGCTTGATGATATCGAAAAAATTCTGACCATGAAGCAGGCCATTACAGACTTTGAGAAACAACATTTTACCAAATACCCATGGCTGGTAGGGGGCTCTCATGCATAATATATTGCTACTGTCTGGAGATGGGATCGGCCCAGAAATTATGGAACAGGCAAAAAAAGTCCTGCACCATTTTAAAGACATCATCCACTATGAAGAGGGTCATATCGGGGGCATTGCCATAGACACCTTGGGCAACCCCTTTCCCGAAGAGACGCTGAATAAAGCCACAAAAGCAGATGCCATATTGCTGGGCGCTGTCGGTGGTCCCAAATGGGAAAGCCTGCCGCTTGCAGAGCGTCCCGAAAAGGGACTGCTGGCCATACGCAAGGTGCTTGGACTGTATGCGAATCTGAGGCCCTTAGACATATGGCAACCACTGGTTCATTTTTCTCCCCTAAAAGAAACACTGCTGAAAGACGTGTCGTTCGTCATTGTGCGAGAACTGACCGGCGACTTATACTTTGGGACGCCTCGCGGCGTAGAAGGGGAGCCAGGTAGCCGTAGGGCTTGGAATACGATGCTCTACAGCGAAACCGAGATTAGACGAATCGCGCACACCGCCTTTCAATTGGCAAAAAAACGTCTCTGCAAAGTATGCTCTATAGATAAGGCGAATGTCTTAGAATGTATGGTGCTATGGCGTGAGGTCGTGAGTGAGGTGCAAAAAGAATATCCAGATGTTGCGCTGAGTCACATGTACGTGGACAATGCGGCGATGCAGATTATAAGAAACCCAAGCGAGTTCGATGTGATGTTAACGCCTAATATGTTCGGTGATATTCTGTCTGATGAGGCTGCCGTGCTGGCGGGTTCTTTGGGTTTATTGCCCTCTGCTTCGTTGGGTGAGAAACATGGCTTGTATGAGCCTATTCATGGCAGCGCGCCCGATCTGGCTGGTAAAGGCCTCGCGAACCCTATTGGACTCCTATTAAGCATCGCAATGATGATGGAACTGTCTTTAAATTTGCCAAAGCTGGGGAATACCATACGCTTGGCGGTTCAAGCGGTGTTGGAAGATGGCTATCGTACACAGGATATCTTTTCTGAAGGGATGATTAAAGTTTCTACGGATGAAATGGGCGGTTATATCGCTAAAAGGTTAACAAGTAATTGATTTTGAGTAGCAGCGATCTAGATTATATAGATTAAGGATAAGCATTATGCCTTTAACACGATATCAAGTAAGAACATATAGTCGGGAAGAACGTCATATTCAGGATAGACTTCGATGGGACCCATCGTCGACAGAACCTCCTCTTATGCAGTGTGGAATGCGTAATCCCGGTGCAAGATTTTTGGCGAATGAACTTAGAACTAATCGAACCATAACATCGTTAAATCTTTCGTTTAATTATATTGGACCCACGGGTGCAGAAGCACTGGCGGAGGCACTTAAATCCAACAAAACGGTAACCTCCTTAAATCTTGAGAACAACAATATTGGTGATAAAGGTGCTAAAGCGATTGCTGATTTGCTGGCGAAAAATCAGACCCTAAAATCAATAAATATTGGCTGTAACTACAATATTAGCATCACAGGCGTAAAATATATTGCGAATGTGCTTAAAACTAATCAATCGTTAACGACTTTAGATCTTAATGATATTGTTGGCCCTAATGACGCGAAAGAGTTGGCTCAAACACTTAAAATAAACAAATCGCTCACCGCCATAGTTCTGGATTGTAATACACGTGACGAAGTGACTATGGGCCAAGAAGGCATTGAGGCAATATCCGATGCGCTTAAAAATAACAATACCTTAAAATCAATCAGCCTTTGGGGGCACGATCTGAGCACTCGGGGCATCAAAATCATAGCCGGTGTGATTAAAGAAAATAGATCTTTAACATCCATAGATCTTGGCCACAATGATGTTGTTGGTGAGGGTATGAAAGCCATAGCAGAGGCACTTGAAACCAATAAATCTCTAAGCTCTATCAAACTTGACAATTTTCATGATCGTCGTGATGCTGGGGTTGCGGTAAAAAATATTCTGTTTAATACTATTATGCATAAAAATACTTCCTTATCAGAAGTAGTACTGGAGAAACCTTTGCCTGAAGTCGTTTCTGAAAAACTTAAAAGCAACCTTCCCAGAGAACAAAAAATGCAGTGCGTATTAGCTGCAATCATAGGGAATGGCACTAATGAGAAAGCGGTGATTGAGGAAAATGAGAAATCTGAGGAGCCAGTAGCCATACTAACGTCGTTTCATAAAAAAAGGAAGCTATCGCATAAGCCGGAAGAATCTAAGGAGAAGGAGCCTCATGAGGAACCAACAGCCATACTAACGTCGTTTCATAAAAAAAGGAAACTGTCTCACAAGATTGGAGAACCCAAGGAAAAGGCGCCTGAGAAGGAACCTCGATCTCAGCCGCCTATTAAAACAGCTTTTGGCGATAATGAACTATGCGATTTCAATGTGTTTCACACGGTATTTAGGCTTTTGTAGTCTGATATTTAGATACCTAAAACCAGATGGTTTAGATAACTATCTTGCTTTTTGTATTTCAATACCAAACGGCACTATAATTTCTTTTCCTTTAAACCGTACCTGAACAAATATTTTAATAAATCCAGAATTTTTAGGCTCAATATGGAATTCGAATTCTGGACCACTTCGGTCAGTTTCGCTTGTCGGCTCTTTACCCATGGGGTGAATGTGTACGACGTTTGTTAAACCATCGCTAAACCCAACAATATGAGCAAAAGACCCCATAATTGGTTCTAAATCTTCTATTGGCATCCCTTGAGCATCTGAAACATCAATTCTCCCCATATAGGCTTTTCCAGCTCGTAAATCCTTGCTATCGAACGACAACTTGAACGTTAGTCCTTCTACCGTATTTTCCATGGAGACAGTATGGCTACTGTCGGGCTTGTTTGACTTGTTATTTTTCATGAACATTAGATCAGTCACCGCATACTCTGTAGTATTAGTATTTAGTGGCACTAATTCCGCCCATACCCTATAGTGGCCTCTTGCCTTAGGCGTCCATTCGAATTTGTAAACCCCAGGATCTGTCGTTTCTAGAGGATGAATATGGGCATAATCTTGTAAGCCTTCATCAAGAATCAAAATATGGATTTTTTGTGTATGCACTTCTTTTAGCTTGTCGAGCGTCATAGGTCTGTTATCTTGGGTTCTTTTCAATTTAATATAAACAAGCTTTTTGTCACCTCGATCTTCTATTTTTTTAATAGATAATTTAACGGTTGACCCATAACTCTTCAAGTTTTCTATTTGCCTAGTATTTGATGGCTCTGTAAGATTTTTCTGGGAGGCCAACACTACTGTACTAAGCAATGCTAGAAAAACCATAGTGATCAACGTTCTTATCATATCCGCTCCTACAAATTAGTATTTTAAGAATTCTATAATATATCAGTAAATCGGATTGAAATCTTCATAGCCATTTATCCTTAAGACACTCTATTATCATTTGCCATCGGAAAGCCCACGCCCTTTTAATTTGATAATTTTTTATATTTGATTTTGTTAAATACTGGATAAGGTCTGATTCCGTAAATGATCGAAGTACGGATACCGGACCATCGTGTTTTGCCATTGTGGATAAATTAAAAATGTCAGTTATCCACTTAATGGCGTAATAAGCCACTGGGTTTCTACGAAGATCATTAATAATGATACACAAATTAATCTTTGAATGCAGATCTATGAGTAATTGAATAATTTCATCGTCTGTAAAATGATGGCACACATTATTCAAACAAATGATATCAAAATTATATGCTTTTATTTTTGAAGATAAAATATCGACCTGTTCATATTGAATATTAGCAGTATTGTTCCTTGCATATTCTATAATGCTTGCATTTGAATCCAAGCCCCATAAATCGACTTTTAATTTATTTTCATTAGCCCAAGATTGAATACCCAGTAATAGATCTCCTCCCCCACACCCCAAATCTGCAATTCTAATCTCCTTACTCAAAAAATAAAGTGGATATTTTTTGTATACTTTATTGAGGCTGTCAATTAAAACCGCTTGACTGCCAAGCCAGCGGTTTATTATTTTAAATTCTCTCAAGTTCTGATGGAGCCCTGCATTATCTAGCATGGGGTTATCCAGCATTTCACTCTGAGTGCTTCTTTTTTTAAACATGGCGATTATTCGTTTAGATGAAAAGATCACAAATCGTTTATGACTCGCTCCAATCGTTTTTTTGCTTCAACGGAGAGTTCATAAATTTCAGGTTTGTTTATCAATGTTGAGATAATATTCGGATCCATGATTTCTACATGCACCATATCTTTGTCATCTACCCGTACAACAACATTACAGGGTAGCAATAAACCCAGCGAAGGTTCTATCTCAAGGCCACGATGAGCCAGCGTCGGATTGCAGGCGCCAAGGATACGATAGGGAGGGGACTCAAGATTGAGCTTTTTTTTCAAGGTAGCAGCGACATCAATATCTGATAAGACACCAAATCCCTCCTTTTGCAGTGCATTGATTACTTTAGTAACCACGGAATCAAAGGGGCCGGTCACTGTTTTTCCAAAACCGTATTGATAAGTATAGTTGCTATCCATAGCTTCTCCTTTTTGCCATCCGGCACGGGGTTCTTAAGCCCATGCTTACACAATGTAGGACGTAACTATAGATAAATCAATTGTGTTAGGTCAAATGTGCTTGGCTGATTTGAGGACTTTTGGGTGTGATGTTGCGCTCGAATTGCGCTCATGTTATCCTTAAATTGAAGATTGTGAGTTGCAAGCCAGCTTACTTCTACCTGCCACACATTACGGTTGTACAAAACTTTTTACAATGCCCATAACATGGAAATCCATTATCCAATCTCTGTTCAAATCTTTTTGTATTGATACCTGACTATTAAAGAGATTTAAAATTTTAGGAGGTTTATACAAATTCAGTGTAACAAGAAACATTTTTTTTCCATCAACAAATTTCTGGACGGCTTGCAATAGATTATCACTTATGGGACCCCCCACATATTTGTTTTCATGCAGAAAACTCGCTAATTCTTCTATGCTAAGATAGTGTTCTTTTTTAGTCTTGTAATTGATTGAAGAATTGTAAAACTTGGCATTCATTTCTTTCACAGGTATTAATTGTTGAAAATTTGCATTACGTGCAATGAAAAAATTCACCAGTGATTCTTGATTTAAAAAAATAGCATGTACTAAAGGAGTGGATTCTTCTATAATATAAGATCCTTTTGGCATCAATTTTGATTGCTCGCTATGTATTACAGGATACGAGATTGTAGATCGTGCGACATGGATAGCGTACTTATCATTGATATCTACCCCCGCATGTATGAGAGAATCAAATATTGATAATATGTTATGTTTAATTTGTAGCTCGTCTAGATTATTGTTGACATTATTAATTTTCGCGTATACATAGCATAAATTTCTAAAAGCATCCCCTCTGTTTTTTAAGTCTTTCAGTCGATTTGATAATGAAGTATTTTTATCACAAGACATGCAACCTGATTCAGCACAGGGTATAGACTCAGTGTAATCGCCTTTAATTATTTGCTTAGATAAAACTTCTATTTGTTTTAGAATATCTTTTGAGATCTCGCGTTTCATATTACGTAGCTCCTATTATATTTTTTTACTGTCAGGCCCCAAATATTCCGCCATTACCCTAAGGCAATATAGCTCACATATGTCACTTTCCAAAAAGTCTGTCCGGAAGGAATTTTTAACCTTCCATGAAAAAAATAAGAATTTTTTAGTCATGGTTTCTGGAGGATTCATAATATTTGCAGAAATAATATTCTTTAATTTCTCATTATAATGTTTAGAAAATTCCAACTCTTCTAAATATTCGTCCGCTTCCTCTACTTTGGCTTGATAGATAGCGAGCAGCCGAGAATCCAAAGTTTCAATCACTATTTTTGCTAAAAATTTCGCTATAGTTTCGCTTCCGCCCCCACTGAGGCAGAATTTTAGAGCCTCGTTAAATATTTTTAACTGTAGGTTGGAATCGACATTTGAATACGTCGTTAGAAACAATAATTCCGATTCCGACTTGTTATCATCATTAAACCGGTCAAAAATTCTTGAAACACATTTTTTATATAATATTTCAGTTATGGTTTCCACTGTGTCATCGTAATACTCTTTGCTATAACTACAAGTGGAATTAAGATCTATTTGTGACAAAATCTCTTTTAACCGTTTTACATCCCCAGCATCTATGGAACTAAATAAATTTTGAATAACTTCATTCTCTTCCCAATAAGAAGCAGGCATTATATTTTTCTTCCGAAAATAATTATTATAGTGGGAACAGGAGGGGGAGTATGGAAGTTGTTAAACTGATTCATAGACTAAAGTGGACTGAGGTTTGTAAATACTCAAGCATTGTTTGGTGCCCGGGGCCGGAGTCGAACCGGCACGAGGTTTCCCTCGAGGGATTTTAAGTCCCTTGCGTCTACCAATTTCGCCACCTGGGCTCTCAATGTATTGGAGGCTGAGGCCGGAATCGAACCGACGTCTACGGATTTGCAATCCGCTGCATAACCACTCTGCTACTCAGCCATCTAAATGCGGCGACTATGTACCTTAGTAGGTTTTTAGATATCCTGGAGCGGGAAACGAGACTTGAACTCGCGACCCCAACCTTGGCAAGGTTGTGCTCTACCACTGAGCTATTCCCGCACGGGTTATGGGTGCATTTTACCGGATATGAGTTTATTGTCAAGATTTTTTTGATAAAAATGATAGGGAAGGGGGGCTCGTGGATTGGCTTAAAAGTGGGCTTAGAATAAGGGGTAAAATATCCATCAATTTTCAGAAAAAATAGATAATTTATGATTTATAAAAAGTTATATAACTTAACAAATGATGTTTCTGTGGAATCCAAAGAAAGTATGTTATCAATCAAAACCGATTGCTTATTGTTGGATTAAATCAGGATTAGCATACATACACTTATTGCCCTAACGATACCAAGATGGGAGAGTCTCGGCACATACCAGGTAGGGCCCGCTATTTACTTTAACTTAGCTAGCTGATAAAATTCATAAAAATACCTTATTCACATGGCAGGACAAGACAAGCAATGCTTAGTTTATTACAGTTAAAACAGAAAATGGCAGCCTTGTCTTT
>Ga0207129_1115_pt1 | contig 13372 bp, 11 predicted proteins | sample Alteio_BWMinHeat_15_FD_153517 | JGI IMG/M metagenome (GOLD analysis project Ga0207129, IMG submission 153517) | Enriched cells from forest soil in Barre Woods Harvard Forest LTER site, Petersham, Massachusetts, United States -... | ecosystem: Environmental > Terrestrial > Soil > Temperate forest >... | reverse complement strand
CCTCTACTTTAACGAAAAAATATGGATGTCAGGTCTTTGACTTGAGGAGCTAAGTACATTGAAAAATATAATCAGCGGAATCGATACGGATTGCACCTGCAAAGCCGCACTATCACTGTCACCCCGTGTCACCCCGTAAAATTTTCGTCAGCCATACCTTAATAAAAACACTACATTCGCACGAAAATTTGTGCGGGGTCTGGTAGCAGACTTAATAGTATTCTAAAAAGGTCGTAACCTAGCCCCGCACAATTTTTTGTGCGGGGTTTGTGTTTTTCTCAAATATCGTTGACGAAAATTTTACGGGGTGACACGGGGTGACAGTGTTAGTGCGGCTTTGCAAGCGCAATTCGTGTCGATTCGTCAGCGGTTCCCGCTGACATTACGTGATGGGGGATTCTTAAGGGGGAGAATCGCGATTCTCCCCCTTTCGTTGCCAAGCATAAGCTTGTGCGTTGCGCAGCATATAAACAAGAAAGGAGTTCCCGCGCTTCTTGGCGGGAACTCCTGTCGATCTGTCAGTCTTGCAGGGAGGGGAAGGTAGCTGAAGGCCAGAAGGAGGGGTATAAAATAGAGTTATTCCCCCTTCCGTCGCTTCGCGCCACCTTCCCCCTGCGGGGGCAGGCGTGCTAATACGGGAAGTTATTTAATTTACCGCTTTTTCTTATGTTAATGCGCTCTTGCTCCATCATCACTCTTACGAGATTTCTTAGCGCTACCGACTGACAGGGCGGCTCTGAGGCGCTTGCTTTTGGCGGGTAAGCGTTCAGGGAAGCCATTAAGAGCGAATGTAAGGACTTCATCAATCCAGCGAACAGGTTTGATGTCTAAGTCTTTTTTAATGTTGTCGGGTATTTCTTTTAAATCTTTGACGTTTTCTGCTGGAATGATCACATGCTTGATGTTACCGCGATGAGCCGCCAATAGTTTTTCTTTAATGCCGCCGACCGCCAGTACTTCACCACGCAGGGTAATTTCACCCGTCATCGCATAATCAGCACGTACAGGTAATAGAGTGAGCATGGATACTAAGGCAGTGCACATGCCAATACCGGCGCTTGGGCCATCTTTAGGTGTTGCACCTTCAGGCACGTGAATATGGATATCATTTTTGTCAAAATAGTTTCTTGAAATACCCAGATAAGGCGCACGAGCACGCACCACCGTAAGCGCTGCTTGAATAGATTCTTGCATCACTGAACCCAATTGGCCTGTATTGGTGATTTTACCTTTACCAGGTACCGTCACTGCCTCAATACTTAGCAGTTCGCCGCCCACTTCTGTCCAGGCAAGACCTTTCACTTGACCGACTTGATCTTTTTCATCAGCAACATCATGGCGGAAACGGCGTACACCTAAATAATTTTCTAAATCGGTAATTTTAATAATTTTCTTTACTTCTTTTTTCTTGCCTTTATCCTTCAATAAAATTTCTTTAACTACTTTACGACAAATTTTAGAAATTTCTCTTTCTAAATTACGCACGCCTGACTCACGTGTGTAATGTTGAACAATATAGCGAATAACATCTGTTGAAATTTGAATTTCAGATTCTTTTAGACCATTTGCTTTCATTTGTTTAGCTAATAAATGGCGCTCGGCAATTTTGATTTTTTCATCTTCGGTATAGCCTGGAATGCGTATGATTTCCATACGATCGCGCAGGGCGGGTGGAATATCAAGGCTGTTTGCCGTTGCCACGAACATCACATCTGAAAGATCATAATCGACTTCTAAATAATGATCGTTGAAAGAGTGATTTTGTTCGGGATCTAAGACTTCCAATAAAGCCGATGCAGGATCACCGCGAAAATCTGCCGACATCTTATCTATTTCATCCAATAAGAAAAATGGATTGCAGACATCTGTCTTGGAAATTTTTTGCAAAATTTTACCTGGCATAGCACCAATGTAGGTTCTTCTATGTCCGCGAATTTCAGCTTCATCACGGATACCGCCTAATGACATACGCACAAATTCTCGACCGGTGGCATGGGCAATGGATTGACCTAAGGAGGTTTTACCCACACCTGGAGGACCCACTAAACATAAAATAGGGCCTTTGGATTTTTTAACACGCTTTTGCACCGCAAGATATTCGATGATGCGTTCCTTCACTTCTTTAAGGCCGTAATGCTCTGCTTCTAATATCGCTTCTGCTTCCGCTAAACTGACAGCCAGCTTAGAATGTTTTTTCCAAGGCAACGCTAAGATCCAATCTAAATAATTTCGCGATACAGTGGCTTCTGCAGACATCGGCGACATCATTTTTAATTTATGCAACTCGGCCATGCATTTTGCCAGTGCTTCTTCTTTCATGCCGGCATCTTTAATTTTCTTTTCTAGTACATCAAACTCATTGTGCACACCGTCTGTTTCTAACTCTTTTTGAATTGCTTTCATTTGCTCATTTAAATAATACTCGCGTTGTGTTTTTTCCATTTGTCTTTTAACACGACCGCGAATTTTTTTCTCTATCTGCAGAAGATCAATTTCGGATTCCATCACGCCCACTAATTTTTCAAGGCGTTGTGCTAAATCAACAATTTCTAATATTTTCTGTTTTTCATCGAGTTTTAAAAACAAATGCGCTGCAATGGTATCAGCAAGACGTGCGCCATCTTCTATCGCTAAAACAGTCGCCATAATTTCTGTGGGGATTTTTCTATTTAATTTTACATATTGTTCAAATTGAGATTTTAACGAGCGGATTAAAATTTCTATATCACGCGAATCGGTATTGATATCTGCCACTAACTCTACATCAGCAAGAAAATACGATTCTTTTCCTACAAAGCGAATGATCTTTGCGCGTTTTACACCTTCAATTAACACTTTCACTGTGCCATCGGGCAATTTTAATAATTGCAGTACCGTTGCAAGCATACCTACTTTGTAAATACCGTCTTCAGTCGGTTGATCTTCCGCGGCACTCTTTTGTGTAGCCACTAAAATTTGCTTGTCTGCCGCCATCGCTATCTCTAGCGCTTTGATGGAACGTTCGCGGCCTACAAAAAGGGGCATGACCATATAAGGAAATACCACAACATCTCGCAAAGGTAAAACTGGAACGTTTAAAATAGCATTCGTTTTATCTTTTTTACTCATAGTCATTTCCTTAATAAACACTTAGGGTGGTGGGCGCTACTACAGATTAGTATACACAGATCATTCAGCCACTGCGTATGTCTGTTTATTATTTTCAAATAATATCACAGGTGTTGATTCACCGGTAATCGTGGCCTCATCTACAATGACTTTGGTAACGTGGGTTAATGAAGGTAATTCATACATGGTATCTAGTAATACTTTTTCAAGAATAGACCGCAGACCACGTGCGCCGGTTTTCTTTTCTACACAACGGGTCGCAATGGTTTGTATTGCAGACTCTTGAAATTCAAGATCGGCACCTTCCATTTCAAATAACTTGCGATATTGTTTAACAAGTGCATTTTTAGGCAGCGTTAAAATATTAATTAACGCTTCCTTGTCTAATTCTTCTAATGTGGCCACCACAGGTAAACGACCAATTAATTCAGGGATAAGTCCGTATTTAATTAAATCAGCAGGCTCAACTTCACGCAAAAGTTGATCGGCTGATTTGCTGTTTTCTTTGCTATGAACTTCTGCTGAGAAACCAATACCCGTCTTTTCTGAACGATCGCGAACAGCTTTATCTAAGCCGGCAAAAGCACCACCGCAAATGAACAATATATTTTTGGTGTCGACTTGAATAAATTCTTGCTGTGGGTGTTTGCGACCTCCTTGTGGAGGAATGGAGGCAATGGTACCTTCAATGAGTTTCAGTAACGCTTGCTGAACGCCCTCACCTGATACATCGCGTGTAATGGAAGGATTTTCAGATTTACGAGAAATTTTGTCGATTTCATCAATGTAAACGATACCGGTTTGTGCTTTAGCCACATCGTAGTTACATTTTTGTAGTAATCTTTGAATGATATTTTCAACGTCTTCGCCGACATATCCTGCTTCCGTTAACGTGGTTGCGTCTGCCATGACAAAAGGAACATCCAGTAATCGGGCTAATGTTTCAGCTAACAAGGTTTTACCACAGCCTGTGGGACCAATCAGTAAGATATTGCTTTTATTAAGTTCAACATCACTGGTGGATTTATTGCGTAATCGTTTGTAATGGTTATAGACAGCAACAGACAAGGTTTTTTTTGCTTGCGTTTGACCGATGACATAATCGTTAAGGATATTGCAAATTTCAACGGGCGTAGGCAGCTTAGGCATGATTTCTGCAGGCGTTTTTTGTTCGTTAGTTGCGCCTTCATGAAGCATTTCAGTGCATACTGTAATGCATTCATCACACACATAGACGGAAGGGCCCGCAATCAATTTACGCACTTCGCGCTGATCTTTGCCACAAAAAGAACAATGCAATACTTTATCCCCAATGCCCATGTCATATACCTCGTTTAGTCACTTTATAATCTAATAAATGGTGACATTTTATTAAATATCAAGAGTCTTTTTTAACTTCGCCCTTACGATGATCAAGAATTTTATCCACGAGACCATACTCTAGTGCTTTATGTGCACTCATAAAGTTGTCTCTTTCTGTATCTTTTGCGACAGTCTCTTCAGTCTGACCCGTATGTTTTGCTAAAATTCGATTAAGTTGGGTACGAATTTTCAATGTTTCTTCTGCATGGATAGCAATATCGGTTGCTTGACCTTGCACGCCCCCATGCGGTTGATGAATCATGACACGAGCATTCGACAGACAAAAACGTTTTCCTGCCGCACCGCCCGCTAATAATAATGCGCCCATGCTAGCCGCTTGCCCCATGCAGATAGTGCTGACCTGCGGTTTAATAAATTGCATCGTATCATAAATAGCAAGACCTGCAGTGACGACACCACCCGGTGAATTGATATAGACTGAAATATCTTTATCTGGATTTTCAGATTCTAAAAATAGCAATTGCGCTACCACCAAATTAGCGACACCATCTTCAATGGGACCGGTAATAAAAATAATACGCTCTTTTAACAACCGCGAAAAAATGTCATAGGAACGTTCTCCACGCGCGGTTTGTTCAACCACCATGGGAACCAAATTTGAGTTCATGATATCGTTAGCATGACTATGTGACATGGCCACTACCTTCCTTTTTTATTAAATCAATTAACCCGCAATCAGCTCGTTATACGTTAACATGTTATCGGTCACTTGCACATTCTCTAACAACTTTTCAATGACCTGCTCTTCCAAAACTTGCATCTCCACTTCAGACATGGCTTGCTGATTTTTTTCATACCAAGTGGCGACTTCGGTTGGGTTTTCATAAAGTGAAGACAGGTGTGCAATGTATTCTGTGACACGTGCTTTATCAACGACCAGCTGATGTTGCTTTATTAATTGCGCGACCAATAATCCCAATGCGACATTGCGTTTTGCAGGAGCATCAAACGCAGCCATTTCTGCAGCGGAATGACCATGATCTTTGCCTGCATGATGTGGGTGCAATTCATCGTGAATACGTTTACCTTCTCGCTCAATCATCGCTTTTGGAATGTCTAATGGGTTTTGTTCTAATAAATGATCAAACACTTTATTTTTTAACTTGGCATTGACGATGCGATCTAATTCGCGATCTAAGTTTTTGCGGATTTCTGCCGTTAGATCTTCTAGTTTTCCACTTTTGACACCCAATTTTTTAATAGCGGCTTCATCAAGCGCGGGTAATTGGGGTTCTGATACTTTATGTACGGTGACTGCAAATTCAGCCGCTTTGCCAGCAAATTCTTTGGCGTGATAGTTTTCTGGGAAGGTGACTTGTAATACTTTTTCAGCACCCACACTTAAACCGATTAATCCTTCTTCAAAGCCAGGAATCATTGAGCGACTGCCGATGATAATAGGGAAATCATGTGCTTCGCCGCCTGCAAATACGGTTCCATCAATACTACCGCGGAAATCAATCACGACTTGATCTTTTTCTGCAGCCGGGCGATCCACCGGATGCCATTTGATATCCCGTTGACGTAGACGATTGAGTGCATTTTCTACGTCGCTGTCTGTGATTTTAGCCGTTTGTTTTTCAATTGATTTTAAATCGAAATGAGCGGCGTCTACCGTAGGAAATATTTCAAAGGTGGCAATAAATTCTAACGGTTCGCCAGGCAAAATATTCTTGGGCTCAACCACAGGCACACCGGCTGGATTTAATTTTTCTTGATTCATAGCCGCATAAAGGGAAGATTGGATGACTTCGCTCAAGGCTTCTTGGCGCGCGGTATCGCTGTATCGTTGTCTTACATATTCAATGGGGGTTTTGCCAGGACGATAGCCGTTGGCTTTCACTGTTTTTGCAAGTTTTGCGATGCGCTTATCAAAGGCGTCATCGAGTGTGTTTACGGGAACGGTAATGGTCATACGACGTTCTAATTTTGTGGTTGCTTCAACAGATACTTGCATAAAACCCTCAATGAAATGTAAATTTTATAAATAAAATCAAACAGTTATTAATCAAATTAGTTGTGTTAGCGAGCTATTATACCTTAGTTTTGTTTAACACTATAGAATCTGTTGAAATTTCTTCTAATCAGCAGCAAGAAAATGTCAAAAAACTCTAGAAATTGGTGCGAAGGGAGAGACTCGAACTCTCACGGGTTACCCCACTGGAACCTAAATCCAGCGCGTCTACCAGTTCCGCCACATTCGCATTGATAGAAAAGGCACGGTTGTTGGCCTTGACATTAAGGATGGTGTTATAACTAAACTCGGGGGGAGAATCAAGCATAAATCGGTAAATATTTAAAATATATGGAATTATAGGGTTAAGTGAGCGTTTAAAAACTCTATCAACTTTGCTGGCATCCGTATTATTCTCCGCACAAGCAAGCTTATTCTCCGCTAAACAGACAACAATCCATGCCGATGATTCAATACCCGCATCACATCCGCCATTTCCACACCGCACGCCCTCAATAACACACACCAATGAAAAATCAAATCGGCCGCTTCATTGATGATTTCATCGCGTGACCCCATCACGCTTGCCAATGCAACTTCAACACCTTCCTCCCCCACTTTCTGCGCAATGCGTTGCACACCCTCATTAAATAATGTGGCAACGTAACTTTCTGCAGGTCGATCTCGATAACGTTGGTTAATAGTCGCTTCTAATTTAGCAAGTATGCCGATACCTGGAGAATCCTCTTTGCCAAAACAACTGCGATTATTTAAATGACAAGAAGGGCCAGAAGGTTTAACGAGTATTAACAACGTATCATTGTCACAATCCGGTATGATGTTAACTAATGTCAAAACATGGCCGGATGTTTCTCCTTTAGTCCACAATCGTTTTTTTGTTCTACTAAAAAACGTCACTTGCCTCGTTTCAATTGTTTGCTGAAGTGCTTCTTGATTCATATATCCCATCATCAACACTTGCAATGTGGCATCATCTTGAATAATAGCGGGTATCAAGCTATCCCCTTTTTTCCAGTCTAACGTTTCAGCTGTTATCATCATAAACGCACCTCAATACCTTTTGCATATAAATCATTTTTTAACTCTGCGATAGCAATATGACGACGATGAAAAACACTCGCGGCTAATGCGCCATCCACATTTGCAACTTTAAACACATCATAAAAATCAGAATAGCTACCTGCACCACCGGACGCAATCAATGGAATGGATGTGAACGCTCTTATATTGGCAAGTTGTTTGATATCATAACCTTGTCGAGTGCCGTCTTGATTCATGCAATTTAATACAATTTCACCTGCCCCTCGTTGTTGCACTTCGCTAACCCATTCTTCTGTTCGCCGTTCTGTTATTCGTGTTTTATGGATATCCCCGGTATATTGACAAACAAAATAATAGTCTTCTTTTTCATAGCTATCAATACCAACCACAACACATTGACTACCCAATTCATTGGCAAGATCATTGATCAACTGTGGATTTTCTAGCGCGGGTGAATTAATAGAAATTTTATCCGCTCCTGCATTTAAAATATTTTTCGCATCTTTAACCGAACGAATACCACCGGCAACCGTAAAAGGAATATCTAAAATCTGTGCGACTTTCTTTATCCATTCCTTATCAACTTTACGTCCATCGCTGCTGGCAGTAATATCATAAAATACTAATTCGTCTGCACCGGCATCACGATAATAATGAGCATATTCTAAAATATCGCCCATGCGTTGGTGATCTTTAAATTGAATTCCTTTGACGACCACGCCGTCTTTGACATCTAAACAAGGAATAATACGTTTAGCTAGCATGATAAAACCTCCTGCAGAGTGAATCTTTTTTCATAAAGCGCACGACCAATCACCGCACCACTTAATCGTTTTTCATTGAGCATCGTGATATCTGACAATGACTGAATTCCACCCGATGCTTGCAATTTAAGAAACGGATAAATATGAAGTAACGAATCATAAAGCGTATAATCGGGGCCGCTTAGTGTGCCATCCAACGTAATATTCGTACAGAGCAGATGCTGCAATCCTGCAGGGTGATAAAAATCAATAAGATCATAGAGGGAATAGGTGCTGATTTTTTGCCAGGCATGCGTCGTCACTATCGGACATTGATATTCATTAATAACGATATCTAATGCCAATACTAATCGTTCAGCACCAAAATATTTAAACCAGCTTAAAACATCTGCTGAGTGTGTGACGGCCATGCTGCCAATAATCACGCGCTTTGCGCCTTGCTCTAAAAGATTTTTAATGTGTGATTGAGTACGAATGCCGCCACCGGTTTGTACATTCACATCCAGCGTTGTTATTATTTTTTTGATGAGGGCGCTTTGATTATTTTGAGGATTTTTAGCACCGTCTAAATCAACAAGATGCAACCATTTTGCCCCTTCATGCATAAATTTTTTAGCCATCACTAACGGATCACCATGATAAATAGTTTCTCGTTGATAATCGCCTTGATAAAGTCGTACGCACTGACCATTTTTAATGTCTATCGCGGGATAAATATTCATATTATAATTCCAAAAAATTTTTTAATATTATAGAACCAACCACACTTGATTTTTCTGGATGAAATTGCGTGCCATAAAAATTATTTTTTTGTACAACAGCAGAAAAATTTTCTCCATAGAAAGTGCTGGCACAGGTAAATTTTCCAATAGAGGCAGCATAACTATGCACAAAATAACTATAAGAATGAATAGGTATATTTTTTAATAATCGATTGCGTTCAAGTATAGTTAACGTATTCCATCCCATGTGTGGCACAATGAGTTTTTCATGTTTCGATGTCAGTTTATTAATTTTTCCCGGAATAATACCTAGGCATTCGCTGTCATTTTCTGCTGAAAAATCAAATAATAATTGCATGCCTAAACAAATACCCAACACTGGCTGAGTCAGTGCAGGGATAACGTCAACTAATGAATTTTTTTGCAACTGCTGCATCGCATTCCCTGCAGAACCCACACCCGGAAGAATAACATGGCTCGACTGCCTAATCGTATTCGGATCTCGGCTCAGTTCAGCATTCACACCCAGCCTTGCCAATGCACACTGAATAGAAGCAATATTTGCACCACCACTTTCAACAATCGTAATCATAAAACACCTTTTGTCGTAGGTAAATCATCCCCTTGTTTTAAAAATGCTTGGCGTAACGCACGGCCTACGCCTTTAAAAATACTTTCAATCATGTGATGCGCATTTTCTCCGGTGACTTTAATATGAATGGCGGCACGCAAACTTTCAGACAGTGAACGAAAAAAATGTGAGATTAATTCTGTAGGTAAAGTACCCACATTTTCTCTATTAAACTGCCCCTCAAAAACAAAATAACTCCGCCCGCTAAGATCAATAGCAATCGTGGCAAGCGATTCATCCATGGGTAATACAAATCCATATCGATGAATGCCACGTTTTTCATCTAATGCACGCCGCAATGCTTCGCCCAGTGCAATGGCGGTGTCTTCAATCGTATGATGCTCATCCACCCTAAGATCGCCAGCAACCTTTAAACGTAATCCAAAACCGCCTTGTTTTGCCAGTTGTTCTAGCATGTGATCAAAAAAACCAATGCCTGTATTAACATGAATATCACGCAACTGATCTAAATCAACCGCGACTGTTATTTGAGTTTCGGTGGTCACTCGATTTAACTCGAAACAACGAGGCTGCATTCGCAATGTTTTTGCGATGGTTAACCAATCTTTTTGATCATCATATAAAATGGATTGTATACCCATGTTTTCAGCTAATTGCAGATCCGTAATTCTATCACCGATGACATATGATTTTTCAAAATCTAGGGTACCGCTTCGCAGATAATCAATCACCAGTCCTAATTGAGGTTTTCGACATTGACAATGATCATTTTCGAAATGAGGACAAATAAGAACCGTTTCAAAATCGATACCTTGAGTTTTAAAGATTTCCATTAATATATTGTGCGGTTCCTCAAAATCATTTTGCGTAAAAGCACTGGTTCCTAACCCATCTTGATTACTGATCATCACCAATGTATAGCCTGCGTGCTGAAGCATAAGTAATGCAGGAATAATATTTTTTTTAAGTTTTAATTTTTTAATACTATCCACCTGTTTATCTTGAGGCTCATCGATCAAAGTGCCATCTCGATCTAAAAAAATTATTTTCTTAAGCACGATTCAATACCTCCATCAAAAATTTATTTTCAGATTCCAAACCCATTGTCACGCGTATACAATTATTCAATTGATAATCAGCACTTCTATTACGCAGTACAATGCCATAATTTAAACAAAGATTAATAATTTTTTTTGCATCCACCACTTCAAACAATAAAAAATTGGCATCGCTTTTCCAGACTGTTTTAACCCATGGCATTTGAGATAAAAATTTAAATAATTTTTCTTTTTCATCGTTTATTTTTTTTATTTGTCTATGCATCTCATTGAGGCATAGTTGATTCGATACAATATTGACGATAGGTTTTGCAATAGGATAAGGTGCAATAATTTTTTTAAGAAGTTGAACAATAGTCGGATGGGCGATCGTGATTCCACAGCGGATACTGGCTAATCCATATGCTTTAGATAAAGTACGTAACACGATGAGATTAGGATAATCATTAAGATATTCAATGATGCTTTCATTACCTGAAAATTCAATATAAGCCTCATCTACCACAATCAATGATTGATTATTCATTTTTTTGCATAGCGTTAAAATATCTGTCATGGGGATACTATTTCCCGTTGGGTTGTTTGGCGAACATAAAAATAATAATTTAATACTGGGTTGCCACACTTTAAAAATAGTGAGAATATCTAGTGAAAACCCTTGTGATTTTATCAAAGGTACTTCAACAATTCCCGCCCCCTGTATAGTCGCAGCCACGCTATACATCCCATAAGTGGGCGGAAAAATCATCACTTGATCTTGCTCTGCACGACAAAAAAGACGAATTAATAAATCAATACCTTCGTCACTGCCTCGGGTCACTAATAAATTATCTTCATGGATACGATAAAGCGCCGCTAACTTTGAAACTAATGCATCGGGTTGTGGCTCAGGATAACGATTATATAATCCATCACCCCAAGGATTTTCATTCGCATCCAACCAAATATCTCCTTTCACTGCCTCACTTCTAGCAGAACTAAATGCTTTCATCGCAACAATTTCAGGTCGCGCTAACGCGGCTACTTTATTTTGCATCGATATCTTCTCCCAATCTGATATTCACTGCATTTTTATGTGCATCTAATCCTTCCAGTGTTGCCAGCACATTGATTGTATCCGCAATATCATTCAATCCTTGTTTTGTTAACTCTTGAATTGAAATCGTTTTCATAAAATCTCGCACTGATAAACCACTTAAACTCTTTGCATATCCTCCCGTCGGCAATACATGATTAGTACCACTGGCATAATCGTCTGCGGATTCAGGTGACCATGGACCCAAAAAAACAGATCCCGCATTTTGAATATTTTCAATATAACGACGTGGATCTACGATATGCATAATTAAATGTTCAGGGGCATAATCGTTAGCCATATCAATCGCCTCCATCAGTGTGTCTACCCAAATGAGATGGCTGTTTTTCAATGCGTGCTCTATCGTGATGCGTCTTGATAACGCCTTTATTTGACGCATCATCTCAACAGTGACCTGTTTTGCTAAATCCATATCGGTGCAAACTAAAAATACTTGCGAATCGTGACCATGTTCTGCTTGCGATAATAAATCAGCCGCTATAAATTCAGCATTCGCATATTGATCTGCAATAATCATGACTTCAGAAGGTCCTGCAGGTACATCATAAATAGCCCCTGCTGCATTTTGCGAAACAAGTATTTTTGCTTGCGTCACCCAGGAATTTCCTGGACCAAAAATTTTATCCACTTTGGGTATCGTTTCAGTCCCATACGCCATCGCCGCTATCGCTTGTGCACCGCCTAATTTATAAAGTTGCGTGATGCCACACAATTCTGCAGCGACTAAAATATGGGGATCAATCTCGCCTGATTTCTGAGGGGGTGAACAAAGTATACGAAGAGGACAATTAGCCAACATCGCAGGCACACCTAACATGAATACGGTTGAAACTAAAGGTGCACTTCCCGCTGGAATATAAAGACCGACTCGTTGAATAGGTCTTGAGACACTTTCACAAACAATACCCGTTGCTGTTTCTACTTTGATATCACCGATTTTTTGTGGTGCATGAAATGCATTCAGTTGCTTCATCACTTTTATCATGGCGCGACGAGTGTCTTCACTCACTTTTTCACGAGCGACTACAAATTCCTCTTTTTTTACTTCACAGCTTGCAAGATCAACACCATCGTATTGTTGCGTCATTTGCAAACAAGCACGATCTCCTTCTAACCGTACGCGATTAAGAATATCTTGAACTTGTTTAATCCAATCCACATTATTTTCTTGCACGGGTCGTTGCAACAATTGAGATCGTTCATTTTTTAATAATTTTTTCCAGATAATAGGTGTCAGCATCTTCAGCTCCTCAATTCATCATTTTTTCAACAGGCAATACGAGTATTGAACTGGCACCGGCTATTTTTAAATTTTCCATCGTTTCCCAAAATATGTTTTCTCTACACAGTGCATGAATGGCTACCTTTGTCGTATCTCCTTGTAGATCTAATACCGTAGGACATTCTGCACCTGGCAATAAAGTAACAATAGTGGATAAAGCCGATTTAGGTGCATGCAACATGATATATTTGCTACCGTTTGCTTGCTCTGCTCCTTGCACCCGATTTTGAAATAACTTTGCAATCGTTTCTTTTTCTTTTGAAAATGAATGCGATGATTTAATCAACACCGCCTGGCTTTTAAAGATGGTTTCAACTTCTCGTAAATGATTAGCTTCCAAGGTCGCACCCG
>Ga0207129_1113_pt1 | contig 13648 bp, 12 predicted proteins | sample Alteio_BWMinHeat_15_FD_153517 | JGI IMG/M metagenome (GOLD analysis project Ga0207129, IMG submission 153517) | Enriched cells from forest soil in Barre Woods Harvard Forest LTER site, Petersham, Massachusetts, United States -... | ecosystem: Environmental > Terrestrial > Soil > Temperate forest >... | reverse complement strand
AATCAGGGCAAGTCTGCCACGCGGAGAGGCTGCCCAGTCAGTCAGTTTATTTTGTATCGCTTGTTCATATTCATTTTTATAAGTATCCACCATTTGTTTTTTTAATTGTTCGCTTTCGCCAAACCAAAGGTTGGTGCGATCGCTGGTAGGCAGATCGGCACGGCCTAAATCGCCAAACCACGCGGTGAGTATTTCATGAATTTTATCAGTCATAAGGTTAATATATTACCATAGAGTAGCGTGTAGAGTCAGGGTGTAGTCGCATTATTTTCCTAAGGTAATGGCACTGACAAGTTTTGTAATTAACTTTTCTGTTTTCTGATCTTGATCACGGCCAGGATCAAATTCGGCAATTTCTGCGCCTATTAATCGTGTATCTGCTGCAAAAATTTGTGCAGCTTGACACAATTCTTGGCCAGATAAGCCATTTTCTTCGGCCACATCGGTGCCTGGCGCATCCTCAGGATCAATACTATCGATGTCGATACTGAGTCCATAACCGTGGGTGCCTTGAGTCGCAATGTCGATCGCTTCTGTTAAGACATCCGCTAAACCACGATGCTGTACTTCATCCATGCCAATGATTCTGATATTGAGCTGTTTTAATAAATTAGCTTCTCCTTCTTCAAAACTGCGAATACCGATCATGCAAATATTTTCAGGTTTAAATTTAGCAGTGGACGCCCCAATCTTGGTTAAAATAGGCTCACCATAACCTAATAAGCAGGCGATGGGCATGCCATGGATATTTCCTGAAGGTGAGGTGAGTGGGGTATGGCTATCCATATGTGCATCTATCCAAATTAATCCCAGATTCTGTTCTGGCATCGCATTTTTAACACCACTCCACGTGCCGATTGCACAGGAGTGATCGCCACCTAAAGTGATAAAAAATTTTTTATCATGGACTAACTGGCTGACTTCATTTGCAAGACGGGTACACTGCCTTTGAACAGAAAGAAGCTTTGATTCATCAGTGGGATTCGGCGTGGTAGTCAGTTGCCAGTGGAGTGAAGCGCCTGCGTTGGTGAGGTTGGCAAATAGAGAGGAGTGTTGTAAAAACAAGGGCCCTTCACCACATCCGGGTCCAGGTCCGCCGACACTAGATGCATAGCTGAGTAGGTATACGTCCTTGCGAGCATTGTTAATCATAAATCCTCAATTGCCGGGAACATCCAGATATGTTACAAAGGATTCCGCATAAAATAAACAAATTTAAATTATGAACAACCTTCCCGTAGATTCTGATCAGCTATTAATCGCCCCTTATCAATTAATAGAAGCATTACCTCAAGATGTCGGTGTCTCTGCTCATGTTCAATTAGCACGCCAACACATCCATGAGATGATGGCAGGTAACGATAATCGCTTATTAGTGGTTGTGGGGCCGTGTTCTATTCACGATGTCGATGCAGCGTTAGAATATGCAAAGTTATTAAAATCAGCGGCAGATCATTTTATTAATGAACTGTATATTGTAATGCGGGTGTATTTTGAAAAACCACGCACGACGGTGGGTTGGCGAGGATTAATTAGTGATCCTTATTTGGATGGCAGTTTTGCTATTAATGAGGGATTATTTTTAGCTAGAAAATTATTACTCACATTAAATCAATTGGGTATGCCTACAGCGACAGAATTTTTAAATCCTATTATTCCTGCTTATTTAAGTGATTTAATTGCATGGTCTGCCGTGGGTGCGCGAACCGTTGAAAGTCAAACCCATCGTGAAATGGCATCCGGTTTAGCAATGCCGGTGGGATTTAAAAATAATACGGATGGCAATATTAAAGTTGCTATTGATGCTGTCAATGTAGCACGTTATCCTCATGCCTTCTTAGGTGTGACTTCACAAGGCATTCCCGCTATGATTCGTACGGAAGGCAATGCGGCGTGTCATGTGATTCTGCGTGGCTCGAATACGGCCTCTAACTATGATGCACGCACTATCAAAGAAACAGCTAATTTATTACGTGAACTGCAATTATTTCCGCGCGTGATGATTGATTGTAGCCATGGCAATAGCATGAAAGATTATCAGCGCCAGCAGCAAGTCGTGTTTGATATCACCCAACAGCTATATCAAGGCTCTCGTTTGATTCAGGGTGTGATGCTAGAAAGTCATTTAATTGCAGGCAAGCAATCCCTTTCAAAAAAAGAAGCGCTTGTGTATGGTCAAAGTATCACGGATGGATGTATGGGATGGCGGGATACGCTTTTGTTGTTAGAGAAATTGGCAGAAGCAAAGATTTCACGCTCTTTATATCAAACTTGAGTCTCGCTTGCTCATCGTAAGTTGCTTATCTTATTAATAACATTAATAAAACAGTGATATTCTTATCTTGTCGGTGAGGCACAAAAAGAAAGGGAACAATGGTATACTAGTATAATAAAATGGCTAGGATGAAAAAAATGGAAATTAATCAACTATTGGAAAAGAGCCTAACGCTAAGAGCATCGGATTTGCATTTATCTCCAGGATTGCCTCCCTTAGTGCGGATTGATGGTGAATTAACACCCATTGAAGGTGAGGGTATTATTGATGCGGCGACCACTGAAACGTTAATTTATAGTTTCATGGATGCAAAGCAGCTGGAAGAATTTAAAAGAACGCATGAGTGTGATTTTGCGATTGGTATTAGTGATTCTGCCCGTTTTAGGGTAAATGTTTTCCTGCAAGCCAATGGCGTTTCTGCAGCGTTGCGTGCTATTCCTCCTGTGATTCCAACGTTCGAAGATTTAGATTCACCACCGGTATTTAAAAAAATGTTAGAAGCGCCTAATGGGCTGATTTTGGTAACAGGGCCGACCGGCTCAGGTAAGAGTACTACATTAGCGGCGATGATTAATCATATTAACGGGACTAAACGTAATCATATTGTCACCATCGAAGATCCGATTGAATTTTCGCATAAAAGTAAAAAAAGTTTAATTAGTCAGCGACAAGTTCATCGCGATACTATTGATTTTAGCGCGGCATTACGCTCGGCGTTAAGAGAAGATCCGGATGTGATTTTGGTGGGAGAAATGCGAGATTTAGAAACGATTCGGCTAGCACTCACGGCAGCTGAAACGGGACATCTTGTTTTAGCCACGCTGCATACTAGTTCCGCTCCACAAGCTGTTAATCGAATTGTCGATGTCTTTCCCGCGGCTGAAAAAGATATGATTCGTAATATGATTTCAGAGTCGTTGCAAGCGGTGATTTGCCAAACACTCATTAAAAAACCGGCAGGTGGACGAGTAGCAGCGTACGAGATTATGGTGGGAACGCCAGCGGTGCGAAATCTCATAAGAGAAAGCCAGATCGCGCAACTTTTTTCTGCGATGCAAATGGGGAGTGCTTTTGGAATGTGTACGATGGAGCAGTATCGTCGAGGATTAGTTGATAAAAAAATTATTACTGAACCGACGGCCAATGAATCTTCGGAGAGTGCTTCCCACTCACATTAAAGTGAATGCATGGAAAGTCATTTTAAGTTAAACTAATGAAGTAATCAGTCAATTTTGCGCATATTTTTAGCTTAAAAACGAGTTTAGTACCATGCCTACTTCCATTCAGCATTCCTCCATCTCTCAAAAAAAATCGTTATCATTTATAGAGGTATTGCGATTTGCTGCGGGTTATTGGGTTAAACAGCCTGGAAAATTTATTATTATTTTAGCAATCACTTTATCAGCGGCTCTGATTGAATCTTATCTACCCAGTGCGCTTTCATCCTTTCTTGCCACGCTGCGTGAGAACGTTGATAGATCACTTGTGCTGAAAAATTTGGGTATATTTGTGGGTGCTTATACTCTTCAAGCGCTGCTTTTTGCAGGAACTTATCTTATTTATAACGTCTTTGAAACTATCTTATTTAAATCCTTAATTGACGATGCATTTACACGCGTCCAATATCTACCCGAGCGATTTTTCGTAAGCACGTTTGCAGGCAGTATTATTTCTAAAATTCATCGTGCGCGACATCAGATAGAAGTGTTTGAAGATCAAGTGCTCATGCGTATTTTTCCGACCGTGGTGATTATTATCGGTAGTTTGATTTTTTTAAGTTTTTTGTTTTCTATGTTAGCGTTATTCATGTTTCTCTATTTATGCATTTTAGTGATCGTAACTGCTTTTTTAGTATTTAGAGTATCAGGCCCCGCGCAAGGTATATATGCAGATGCACAAGATTCGTATAGCGCCAGTTTAGCCGACTGCATTAGTGGTATTGCGACAACAAAAACGTATGCAAAAGAGCAAAATGAAATTTCACGTTTTTATAAAATAACGGATGAATTACGTGTTAAGAATTTACGTGCTTATCATTTAAGTAATATAGCAGGTCTTATTCAGCGGTTATTGTTAGGAGGCATGCTCGCATTAATGATGGGTGGGGGTACATGGTATTATTTTCACGGATTAGCCAACGTAGAAAGCATGGCTTATTTAGCGTTCGCGTATACGATTATGCAATCTTATATACGTGAGGTAGGAGAAAATATTAAAAATCTTCTTACTTCATCGTATGATCTGCATGCAGTTATTCATTTATTGCGAGAAACACCTGAAGTGAATAAGTCGAGTGCGAATCCGGAATATTCTATTAATCGCGGTGAGATCGTATTTGATAAGGTGCAGTTTACTTATCCTGGTAAATCCAAGCCTATTTTTACTGGCTTATCTGTAAAAATTCGGGCTGGCGAGCGCGTGGCGTTGATTGGCCATTCGGGTGGAGGTAAAACCAGTTTCATTCGTTTGTTGCAGCGTTTATACGCTATCCAAGAAGGCCATATTTTTATTGATGGGCAAGATATCGCATTGGGTTCGCTTCATTCATTGCGTAGTGCGATTGCCTTAGTGCCTCAAGATCCTATTCTTTTTCATCGTACATTGCGTGAAAATATTGCCTATGCAAAACCAGATGCGACACAAGAGGAAATTTCTTTCGCTGCCCAGCAAGCTCATATTGATGACTTTATCAGGGGATTGCCGCAGCAATATGAGACCTTGGTGGGCGAACGAGGTGTTAAATTATCGGGTGGCGAACGTCAACGCATTGCGATAGCGCGTGCGATCTTAGCGGATCGTCCGATACTCATCATGGATGAAGCAACCAGTTCGCTGGATTCTGAAAGTGAGCGAGCCATACAAGATGCCTTGCATACACTGATAACAGGACGTACTTCCATTATGATTGCACACCGTCTTTCAACGATTTTGAATGCAGATCGTATTTTAGTATTTGATGGTGGCCATATTCTAGAAGAAGGGACGCACGCTGAATTGGTTGAAAGAGAAAATGGGATTTATGCCCACTTATTTAAATTGCAATCAGGCGGATTTATTTCAGATTAGTTGGAACTCTTTTTCCTTTTGTCATACCAGCGCAGGGGCAAGCATGACATAAGAGATCTATCATTGGCAAAATAATTTAGTTTTTAGCGGGACCGGAACAATAATGAGTCGTAAGTGTGCTTGTTGTCGCAACCATTTCTGTTGAGCCCCCGCTTTTTTTTGATGAAACACTGTAAAAAGCAGAAGAGGCGGTAAACACTGTGTTTGTCTTGCCCTGATTTTCTGCTGTTGGCTGTATTGCTGTGCGTTGTTGTTTCTGTTCTGCATCCTGATTGGGTTTTGGTTCTCCACTGTTTCTCTTTAATATAGTGATAGGAGGAGGCGAAGGAGTTTGTTGATTTGAAGTATGTTTAAGTTGTCTCAAAAGATACGCTGAGCTTTTTTGAGCCTTATTTATTTTAGGTAAGTGCTCTTGCGTTTCTACTAGTTTTTGTTGAGTTGGATTTTTATGTTCTACTTGATCACGATGCCTTGAGCTATATTCGCAATAGATTGTGGGGTTCAAGTTTTGGGGATATTGTGAGCCAAAATAGTATTGTTGGAATCGGTACGACATTTCAGTGTATTGCATAAAAACAGGCGGAGCATATCCTGGAAAAAAGTGATCCGGCTGTGCAGGATAGGGGTAATAAGAACTGACAAACGGCCTTAGATCCTGGGGATGCTGATAAATTGGAAAAGTCATACCTTGTTGTGAACAATGCATTGAATTTTGATATAAGTTCTCTAACATTGTATCTATAGAAGTAGGGAAATACTTTATAGCCTCAGCAAGATTTTTACAAAGATAAAATAATTCAACAAACGGGAATTCTTTTTCAGCATGATCTTTAAGTAGTGGATGATGATATGCTTCGTTCAATAATTGGATAAGGTGCTCGCTACTCAATGAAGCAAAGAAATGGTCAATAATGCTTTTATAATATTGAAAATTATAATTCGCTAAAATTCTGGCGGTTGTTGCAGGTCGATTATTTGAATATTGTTCAGGATTAAATAATTTAATAAAGATTGCATTGATGTTTCCGGCAAATTCATTGAATAATTGCCCATTCTCCAACTTATAAATTTTTTGATTGTGCACTCTAATACCTTCGCTATCGAAGAAAAACTCAATAGGATCTCCTAATAGGGCGGTAGCCGTCACAAGCCATGTCATGCTGAACATGATGTTGTGGAGTTGGGCGTTGTTGAGATGCGGGCCAATTTTTTTTGGTCTATGAAGTAATTGCTGCATAAAAACAACATGTTTTTGCCCTTGCGTGTTTGTAGTGACCGCAAGAAAAAAATCTGGAACATTGATTCCTAATGCTCTAAAAATAATAGCTCCGAGATATTCTTTCGTTAAGTTATCGGTATTTTTAATGATATATTCTTTCTTTTGAGCTTTATCAACGTAGTATGGCCATCTTTTTTTGTCGATGGCTCTATACCCTGTTTTCAAGATACGTGTTTCTCCATTGAGTAATTGTAAAATCAGCCGATTATTTTCGGGGGTTTTTTTAGGGGGGGTAGTTCTGCTGGGGGGCGTTGAGCTGCGCATGATATTTTCCTTGTATTGTATTAGACTTTTGAATTGTATATTTTGATATTAAAGTATCAAAGTACAATTATGAGAATTTTTTGTAATTATAAATACAAAAATCCTTAATAGCTTGACTTATTTTAAATCTTTTTAGTAAATTGTGCTCAATCTGAGAATAGATCATAATCATAATGTTCCAACCTTTGGATTTGTGAAGGCGGCTCAAAATACCCTCTTAGGAATTCCGCGCTTTTCTGGTAACATGGTGAATGTATTATTATGGGATAGTTCACATTTGATAGGAGGTTGGTATGCGTAATATTTGCAAAGTGATGGTAATTCTTGCTGTATTTTGTACGCAACAAGCGTTTGCACACAATGATAAATCATGTATGAAGGTGGCAAAAGCGTGTTTAGATGGGGGATTTACGGCTCGTCAATCAATGACAAAAGGGATGTGGGGGAATTGTATGAAACCCATTCTTTTAGGCCAAATGGTTTCGGGCGTTAAAGTAGAGCCTGCTGTTGTGAAGGCATGTCGTGAGCATAAGATTGAAGAAATGCAAAAAGACTTAAATCAATTTAAAGAAGTTAAATAAATTCGAGTTGACATCGATATCTCAAGTGTTTCCTAGCGTCCTTCTTTGCGAGAGGGCGTTAGGAATTCGTTGGTAACCCAGAGCGCAAATTGCAGGCTTCACCTCTGTAATGAATTATCTTCACTGTTTTAAAATATTTTAAAGCAAAGTGTTGACAAGTATTTTAAATTGATTAGAATGAAATTCGTATTCACTCATATTGTTATCCGCTTCCAGAAAAATCCTCATCAAAATATCGCACTATCTCAATTATATTCATCTATCTAAATTTTTTTAACCACACTGATTTTTATACGGAAATTAAGCATGATTTATTATATAACAAAAATAAATATCCCTGCCTATGACGCAAATAAAAATGGCATTATTGTAAAATTTAAATTAATGGCTAATCTATCTAGCTCTCTTTTAATTAATGCCAGTGGAAATATAGCAATCGCATTACAAAATAACTTTAAACGAACGATAGAAATCATGTCTTCTTTAAAAAAATGTTGGCAGAGTCTGGAATATGCGACGTATCATCTTGAGTGCAGTCATGATCAATTTAGCGTAAAAGATTCAAAAAGTTCAAGCATGGCTTTGAGTATTGCACTTATTAACTGCTATAGGGCTATGAATGCAATGCCGCAGATAACGGACATCACAGGCACTGGAATTTTAAGAATTGATGGTTCTTTTGAAAATAGTCATTTAGAGGATAAAAAATATCTTGCAGCTAAAAAGGAGGTAAAAACATTAAATAAATTTATTACACCGTATGAATGTAAGCATCTTTTTGATTTAGAGAAATTAATCTATGAATATTAATAAAAATGGAGATTTAAAATGAAAAAACAATTTAAAAAATTAGCGATAGCACTCGTTTTATCAGGAAGTTTATCAATGGCAAGTGCAGATACAAATACAAATGTATGTACGTATGATCCTGGCAATGTGAATTGTGGATCTGGCACAGTAGAAAGTTTACAAGGGGCTGGGACCGTGATTATGAATGGTACCACAGTCACAGGAATGACAGTTGTTAATGGTTTATTAAACGCGGATGATGCAAATTTTAATTCACTGGAAGTCAATGGTAGTGTCAAATTAAGCCAATGTACAGTGAATGATATGACGGATATAAAAGGATCATTAACAGCATCTTCAACTAATTTTAAAAAATCGCTAAAAATCTATTCTGAAAAAACGCGTTTTATTAACAGTAAAATTATCGGTGATTTAAGAATTTATCATACAGAAACAAAGAAACAAGTTGTTTATTTAGATAATTATTCAGAAGTCACTGGAAATATTATATTTGATGACGGTGCAGGTGAGGTCATTATGCGCGGTAAATCAAAAATAAGTGGGAAAGTAGTGGGCGGACAAATTATAACAAATTAATTTATTAAGGATTTTATATGCATAATCAACATAATTTACATCAAACGATTGAAATATTTTTTGGAATGTACAGTGATGGAAAAGAAGGAGGGAGTGACGGAAAAGAGGGTAATAAAGATGGCGGCATGGATAATCTCTTTATTTTTTCAATGAACCCTGATGATATAAACCACATGGACTATCAATTTTAATTTCATGAAAAAAAATAAAATATTAATTACAACACACTCATTGAGTGAAGCAATTACAAAATGTGTCATTAATAATAGACAATATTTTGATGAGACAATTGCAATTGTTTCACTCCAAGAGCTAATGACTGATTATACTATTTTTGATGAATTAACTGATTCTAAAAATATAATCAGATGGAATAAAGGTAATGATCTATGTATATCTAATGCTGATTATTATCTTTTAAATAGAGTTCTTTATATGCCTCATTCGCTTTTTAATGATTTTATCAGTCAAGATAAAGAATATGCTCAACGTGAATTAGAAGCTTATATTGGATTTTCCTTTAATGCATTTATAGGTGTTGGAAATAAATCACCTAAAGGGAGTGTAGGCGATATATTATCATTGCCTCAACAATGGGATAGTATTAAAAATAAATTTAATATTAACGTGCCTCATTATTATTGGGGTCCTAATTATCATAATCATTTAAAAAATTGCGATGAATTAATTTATTCATCAATTTATAATTATTTAAATTGGTCATCTTTAAATAATTTGCCATATCAAAATCATGTTTTCTGTTTTAATAAACCTAAAGGTAAACCTGTATTTGTGTTATCAATCGGTAATCAACAGCTAGTGAATTCTGATTTTGAATTTTCATTAGAGATTAAAGATGAATTATGCAAAATTGTAGCGGGTATATATTATCATTATGGATATTTTATATTTGAAGCACTTTTTTTCATTGATGATCAAATTAACTTTGCGTGTATCAATCATGAAATTATTCAATCTAGTAAAAATAGCAATTATGAAAAATTTGTTTGTGATAATTTAATAAGTGAGTTTTATAAATGCATGAATTAAGAACTTTTATTAGCCAGAAATTTCGTCCTGATGTGCTGGGTGGTAAATTAGATAAAACACATAATTCATTATTTACGCTTGATAAGCGTATACATCATTCTATATTAATGGTTAATGCAATCTGCTTTGGCCCAAAGAAAGATAATGTGCTTATCAATTTAGAGCATGCGATCAAAAAATCAGATGATATTCTGGTATTTTATTATGAAGATATTCATCAGCGATGGACGTTTGCTAAATCAAATAAAGATAGCTATTTTTTTTATAAAAAAAATGATCATGAACAGTATATGGTTAAAGCAAAATATTTATATATTAGAGGCTGCTATATTGAGCCCACCGATAAATATTGGACGATGTTAGGCGATTTTTATAATTTTATTGAGATTTATGACGGTAAAATTCTTTGTCATCCCAAAAAACAACTTCCTAATGAATCTAAATTATTTCAGCTTAAAAATAGTTTAAAGAGAGCAGCTAAAAATAAAAATTCAATTACGATAGGTCGAAGCTATGTTATAAAAGATTCGCAATTATATGATTCTTTAGATGCTAAGAAATCTTATATTGTTAAATCACTTTCGGGTGTTCGATCTATTGTTGTAGATAAAAAAAATTATGAGAATTGGGATAGAAAATGTATTAATTATATACCCGTACTGTTTCAAGAAAAAATAGAAGGCTATGATGTGAGAGTTCATATTATTGATAATCATATTTTCGCAAAAAAATCACATGCAAAGAAAAATATTGATTATCGATATGATGATAATTTTTTTAAATTAACAGAAGAAAATAATCTTAATCAAGAAATGATTGATTTTTGTGCTGCAATATCAATTGAAGAGGATAATAAATTACTGGGCGTTGATTTTATTCAAACTCAGTCTGGATATGTGGTATTAGAAGCCAATCCTTCACCAGGCTGGTCTGCTTACCATCCCTTTAATGGAATTGATGCGGAACCCTTTATCACCGAATTATTGCGAGTTTTAAAAAGTGATTCATTTTAGAGAGATAAAAAAAATAAAATATATTTTATCTTTGGTAATTTTCATTAAATATTCATCATGGACACTATTTTTTATTTTACAAGGAAAATCAATCACGCTAGCTATCAACAATCACACGATATGCAGACAATTAATGGAAACTCTCATTGAGTTTATTTTAATAAAAATTATAGTAATGATGTGTGATGTATTGCAAAAATTCATTATGGAATATTTTAAAAATATTGTTATAAAAAATAAATGGGATGAGCATTTTCCAATGCATTTATATAGCGATAATCAAGATAAAATTAATGAAGTGAGTCAGCTATTTTTTGATATACTACCCAAACTATTTGAATTAGAAATATCGATGGTGATTAATTGGATTACAGTTATTTTCATCTTTTCATTATCTATCGCTGTTTTTTTATATAATAAAATTTATATAGGCGTGTTTATTTTAGCTGTCATATTCTTTTTAAATTATCTGAGTAGGAATATTTTTACCAAGAAAATCGATTTATATCAAGAAAAATCGTATACTCAAAATATTAAAATAATGAATTGGATCGATCAATACTTTGCATCTTATAGGGAAATTTCAAAAAATTGGTTGGATGTGTCTAATTCCTCTTGGAAGTACATGATATACGAAAAATATTTTTTTGCAAAAAAAGATCAAATTATATTTTATCTTTATCGAGATTTATTATGTCAGCTACTAGTAGAGCTTCCATTCTTAGTAACGATGTCAGCTGCCATTGTGGGTGTTTATTTTAATTATCTATCAATAGCCCAACTTTTTATTTGGACTGGTTTTTCTCAATTTATGATTACTGCTTCAAATGCGTATTTAGATAATAAAGTGAAGAAATTACAGCGCAGTACATTATATTTTAAATCTAATGAAATTTTAAGCCGCTTTCAATTTCATGATGCCAAGCATGTTGATAACAAAATTATTGATGATTCAATTTTATCTGTCGTTAAACTTAGAGACGGTACAGAAAATTTGATATCACTTGCATCCGGTATTTATCCTATCAAAGGTAAAAATGGATCTGGAAAATCAACTTTAATAAATATGATTTTAAATTTTGATCGTACATCGCAGCCCTTTGAAAATACTCATTTTGATGGATTGATGGTTGCTATAAATCCAAATAATACAAGGCTTATTGAAAGAGAAGCGGTTGTTTTTGAATGCTTCGATGATTTTAACAGCCAAATTTTGGGACCAATAAATGTCATGTCTGCTCAATGGATAAATAAAATAAACCCTGCTATGGATCAATTACTTGATAAAATGACATCCTATCAATGGAGAAAAATTTTCACTGCTTTAGAGCAAGAATATATTGCTAGAAGCCAAAAAATATTATCTTCAGGAGAAAAAGTCATTCTTTCCATGATGCGATTTCTTGCATCCTGGAATGATAAAGTTAATTTGCTTATCATCGATGAGTGCGATTCTTTTTTAGATAGCCATAAAAAATCAATTTTCATAGACTCCATTAATCAACTTGCATCGCGCATGGCCATCTATATTTGCACGCACGATTCATCATTATGCGCAAGCTTATGCGACAAAAAAGGGATAGAAAAATCGAAGTCGCGGAGAGCATAGAATCATCTGGCGGTGACTGGTTTGCTATCAGTAGAGCCGCTAGCCCTGGGTCTTCAATAAATGAGAGGAGCGTTTATTAGATTAGCTCATTGCTTTTATTAAAATATGCACGAAATACAGGGTTTTGATTTGATTATTTACAGATCATATGCTACACTCAGTTGGAAGAAGCGGGCATCCTAAAATCATGGCAAACGCACTCAACTTAGCATAAATTGCTCTTTTTCTGATTAAGCTCCAAATCCGCTGCTAACACTTTTAAAAGATATTGGTTATTCCAGCCTGCTGTTTTTCTTCTACATGTTATTCCATTTTTATGTGTTTTCTCTTGTTTTAATAAGTTCAAAGCTATTCGACGAACAACCGCCAAATTTTCTGCTGCATAACCGCTACGAGTTCGATTTAAATCTTCAAGAAATGATACATCGAGTGTCCAATGTAAATTAATCTCAACATTCCAATGCTGCCTTGTAGCACTTACAAAATCATCAATACGGTCGTACTTTAAACTTGTTAAAAAATAACGTGTCGATCTTTCCACTTCATGATTCACTGTCCGCGTAGTTTCAAGCATTCCAATGCCTTCTAATCCAGGCCATCGCAATGCAAACATCAATGGATCACGTGCAGAAATCAATGTATAACGCCGTGTTTCAACGCGACCATGATCATGTACTTTTTCAACTTTTCTTCTATTTAACATTTTTTTAAATTGACGCTCTTCCCCTTTGACAAATATCGAAGCTACATCTCGATATAGAGTTTCCTGATTTTCTTTAAGAGACAACACATAATCTGCTTCTTGGGCTATAATTTGTTTTGCAATTTTTTTCTGACACCCCATCGCATCTATCGTAACAATACTGCCTTTGACATCAATTATCTGAAGTAACTCCGGTATCGCTGTAATTTCGTTAGATTTTTCATCGGTTTTTATTTGGCCTAGCAAAACTCTATTGTTTACCGCCCAAGCGCTAACAAGATGCAGTGCTTTTTGTCCTTTTTTTCGATGATGAGAGCCGCGAAGTGTTTTTCCATCAATGGCTATAATTTCATTATTCACGTCTATGCATAATGATTGTATCCACTTTAAGAAACACTCCTCAAATTTTTCTGAATTTAATA
>Ga0207129_1111_pt1 | contig 13888 bp, 12 predicted proteins | sample Alteio_BWMinHeat_15_FD_153517 | JGI IMG/M metagenome (GOLD analysis project Ga0207129, IMG submission 153517) | Enriched cells from forest soil in Barre Woods Harvard Forest LTER site, Petersham, Massachusetts, United States -... | ecosystem: Environmental > Terrestrial > Soil > Temperate forest >... | reverse complement strand
CAAGGGATTTTTCAAGATTTTATCATGCAGATCTTGTGGAATTATTGGTCAAGTCTCCTGCTTTTGAGCGAGTCATCATATCACCATCTCAGACCATGCCTGAAAATACAGAGGAAATAAACAGAGAAAGAATTAGAACATTGCCCACTGGAAAAAAAGACAATCTGTGTTTTGTGATTAAAGATTTTGATGAAGCATTGTTATTCTTAAGAAACGCCAATCATCCCTCACACAATGTCTTTGCGGTTTGGTCCGAGTCTAGCTCCATGATAGATTCTCTACGAACGTTGTTTGATTATTCGTGGGAACAATCAGAAATCCTCTACTAAATTCCGATATGATGATTATCAAGGAAATGCAGTTGTCTGTCCAGGACTGAGCGCTATGGATTTTATTCAAAAAGAAAAAAGCAATATTTCCATTTTTGGCAGAGCATACTTTTATGCTCAATTGAACAAATTTGGTTCAAATGATGCATTTTGTACCTGTAAAGAAAAGCGAAGAAATAAAAATCAATTACACGGGAGGAAAACTTGATTCATGATAGATAAAGAGCACCCGCACATCCATGTCATACTGCAACTAGAGGAGGCAAGAATAGGTGATCATGACAGATTAGAATCCATAAAAGAATCCCTAAGTACAGGACAAGAATTGCCAGAATCTGACAAGCAGTACCTATCAGAACAGGCTGAACAATTAAAAAAAGCAGTTGAACACCAGATGCTTGCAGACTGGGCTGTGGATTTTATTCAAAAATTAAGAGAAAAAGAAAAGGAAACAAACTCGTATAGAATTGACAGAGAATTTCTTGAACATGCATCTACAAAATTAAGAAACGTAATAGAATCTGAAAAGGAGGTCAAATGGACACAGGATATCATTTCTCAATTAAAAGAAGCAAGGATAGGAAATGCTGAAAAGCTAAACTATATCAGTGAATTATTAAAGAGCGGACAAACCATTGAAGAAAGTGACAAACAATATCTAAAAGAAAATAACATTCACCTCAGGCAAATAGTAGATTGTAAAACAAAGGTCAGACTGACACAAGACGCAAGTAGAAAATTACAAGACCGAGAACAAAATCATTCCAAAAGAGTGGAAAAAATAATACATGCAATTGAAACAGGAAAACTAGTTTCCAAAAGAGATTTTATATATCTTAATGCACGCTATGAAAAATTGCAATCTGCACTAGACTTGCAAAACAGGGCTGACTGGACCATATCCACAATTCAAAAATTAAAAGAATCTGGAATAGGAGATTTTGAAAGACTAGACGATATAAAACAATTGCTAGAAGATGAAATACCTGTTCCAGAAAGCGATGTCAAATATCTCAAGGGAGAATACAAGATGTTAAAACAAATACTAGATCACAAAAAGAAGATAGAGCAGACCATATCCATGGTAAATGAATTGCAGGAAATGGAGATAGGTCATTGTGAGAGACTATCTGAAATTAAAGGATTGTTACAGCAAGGAAAGCCTGTACCAGAATTGGAGACTAGATACCTTGCAAATAAATACAGATTATTAATGATAGTGAAAAAATCACAAGACAATAAAACAAACAAATCAGAGGAAATTGATTTTAATTCCATTTTAAAGGAACTTAGCCACTAGATAAATCAGAAAAATTTCAATCCCCATTTTATAGCCTAAATTAGAGTAACACACAAAAAATAGGCACACTTTTAGATCTTTTTGGCTAGAACCTCACAGTACTATTAACGGTTTAAAAAAACGACGGAGATATTACCTTTCTAAAAATGAAATTGGGATTTTCTTGACATAATCACAACACCAATAATTGAAATTACAACAATCATTCCTGCTAGAGAGCCAAATTCAGGAGTGGTATACTGTACTACCTGAGGTGATATTGATGATGTTTGTGGAGTAAAAGTATTTACTGCAAAAGAAGAAGATGGCAAATTAAAACTAGATGTGGCAAAACAACATGGAGAAAAAGTTCCATATGTGTAATAAGTTCCAGATTCGGATAATTGCGGAACTAACCCTAAATCAAAACTTTTACTAAAATATCCATTACTTGAAACTTGGACAAAGCCCACACTAGTTTTAGTGTTATCAGGCGATATGATCCCAATCCATGCGGATCCATCAGTAGCAGGAACATGACCGCTAAATGTTATCACTGTAGGATTTCCATTTGTTACCACATATTGATTATTATCAGTCATCAATGAACCCACAGTTTGAGTAGGTATTTCTTGCCAAGCTACATGTATGGGCGTGCTTACAGTCCAGCTGTAGTTAGGATCTCCCCAAATAAATTCAACCAAGTATGTGCTATCTTTTTGCCAGCCAGTTCCAAGAATGTTAACTGATTCCGCACAACATCCACTTGTCTCAGATTTTTCAAATAACACAGAACCATCTGTTGAAGAAATTACTCTGAATGTTCCAATAGGATTTTTAAAATTTGGTGAATTTGGATGTATTAGACTAGCATACATATGCAACGTATCACCATAGTTGTATGAGGATTTATCAGTCTGGACAGAAATTAATCCATTGTTTGAATTGGAAGATTTCCAATCACCACATTGCCCAGAAAATGATGCCATTCCATTTGATCCTTGTGCCGATGCTATTCTTACCGTATTACCATTTTCATAGAGATTTATGACAGCATATTGTGAGGCATCTGCTGATGCTGAAAGTCGAACTAGTACGTTATACGAATCTCCCGTTACACAGTTCATATCTCTAGAGGTATCGCCATAGCCGTTAATAGAAATCTGGTTTCCAACAGGTCCAATACTTGCCTGCCAAAAAGTATTTGAAAATATCCTTAATGATGATGCCGCAACTACGTTAATTGCGTAAGTTGTTGTTTTTAATCCTACATGTATGGTTAAAACTTGACCAGTTACAGGAGCAAAGCTGTTAAAGCCTGTCACACTGGTAGGTGTTACAACTCTGGCAGAACCGTCACTAAATGTTCCAATAACCACCAATCCGCTAGTATCTAGTGTGTCCCCAACAGTGTAAGAATTGGTTGCTGGTGTCGTGATTGTTATTCTGGATAGTGTTACTGATAATGGAACAACATTAATTGTATAGGTTGTAGTTTTTGATCCGACATGTATGGTTAAAACTTGGCCATTTACAGGAGCAAAGCTGTTAAAGCCTGTCACACTGTCAGGTGTTACAATTCTAGTAGAACCGTCACTAAATGTTCCAGTAACTACCAAGCCACTAGTATCTAGTGTATCTCCAACAGTGTAAGAGTTGGTTGCTGGTGTTGTGATTGTTATTCTGGATAATGTTACTGATGGTGCAGCAACTACATTGATCGTATAGGTTGTAGTATGTGATCCTGCATGTATGGTTAAAACTTGATTATTTACAGGAGCTGCGCTGTTAAAGCCTGTAACACTGTCAGGTGTTACAACTCTAGTAGAGCCATCACTAAATGTTCCAGTAACTACCAAGCCACTAGTATCTAGTGTATCTCCAACAGTGTAAGAGTTGGTTGCTGGTGTTGTGATTGTTATTCTGGATAATGTTACTGATGGTGCAGCAACTACATTGATCGTATAGGTTGTAGTATGTGATCCTGCATGTATGGTTAAAACTTGATTATTTACAGGAGCTGCGCTGTTAAAGCCTGTAACACTGTCAGGTGTTACAACTCTAGTAGAGCCATCACTAAATGTTCCAGTAACTACCAAGCCACTAGTATCTAGTGTGTCTCCAACAGTGTAAGTGAGTCTGGTTGCGGGGGTTGTGATTGCTATGCTGGACAATGTTACAGGTGGTGCAACAGTGTTAGTATCTGATGTAACTGTAATATTGTTAGTATCTAATGTAACTGCACCAGTTTGTGCAATCAATCTGCCGTTTACCGTTGCACCGGTGGTAGCAGTAATTGACGCAGTAGCAATTATGGTTCCTTTAAAGCCAGAGTATGTTCCAAGAGTTGCGGAACTGCCAACCGCCCAAAAGACGTTGTTTGCTGTGGCACCGTTGGTTAGGACTACATTACTATTTCCTGCTGCCGTAACAAGTGTACTTCCCATTTTAAAAATGTAAACTCCACTGCCACTAAGAGTAAGTGTTCCAGTTATGGCAGCTGATGAAGGAAAGCAATAGACTCCTGGTGAAAGTGTCTGTCCACCAATGTCTGCAACAGTTGGCTCATTGGTTGTGCACGCAGCACTTGTTAGAGCATTCTTTGCAGAAGCGGCATCATTTTGAGCCTGCGCTGCAACTGCATCAGCTGCGTGTGTTGCTCCTGTTACAGCCCCTGGAGGAAAGCCGGTAATTGAGGTACCAGGCGAGAGGCCAAGATTTCCTGTAATTCCGGTGTTACCAGTATTGGTTACAGTCGAGGAACCCAGGACTGCAAAGTTGCCAGCTGTTCCAAGATTCGGTGAAGATGCTGCAAAAGCGTTAGTTTGTACCATGCTTAAAGCTGAAAGTATCAGTACTGACATTATAAAATAATTTTTCATGTTATTTTTTGTCATTTGCTGATTTATGTCGGTAAGACAGTTAAGCCGCGCTTACATTTGTGTCTGTTTCACATACAGGTTTGTCATCATTATGTACTATCTGTCAAGTTAATATTTGAAAGTAAAGTGGAATTGTTTTACGTAAACCCTGTCAAGTCAATTTAGACCCTCGTATTATATGTATAAATTTGTATTATACAAATATGTATATATACAATAAATTCCTACCTATAGGTAGAAAATGAGCAAAGTTATCTTGCAAAAGAAAGGATCTGGGAAACATAATTCCAGAACCACATCACACATGCCACGTCTTGATACCATTGAGATGGTAGAAGATATAATTTCTGATAAGAAGGAATTTAGTTCTAAAAACAGACTCTGGAGAGCTCTTCCAAAGCAAGTACAGTACAAGACATTTACTACGATTTTGGATTATCTGGAAAAGTCAAACAAGATAATGTACGACAAGAAAGGTGCCATTCTCTGGATATTTGCAGACAATCCAAAGCTAAAGAAACTGCACATGAAATCAAAAGTACTTAGATAATCTAGTACCCAAATCTCTTTTCGTATTCTTTATGGTCAAAGGCCTCTAAAATTGTACATGCCTTTTCATGTTTTGTACCATAAACTGTGTATACGAGTCTCCAACCTGATCTTAGCTTGTAACGAAATAATGTATGAATTTGATGCTCTTTAATGTATTTTTTAGGCCAGTGATCTCTTGGAATTTTGTCTCCTCTTGCATAATCCTTCTTGAGAAGATCTAGTGCTTCGTTGATCTCCTTGTAGCTGACACTTTGTTTATCTAACGAGTTGAAGAATTTCATAAAATCAGGAGCACCGCGTACGAATATTTTTTCTTTCAAATCGAATATGATTGATGAAATTATTATTTAACGTGATAGGTGTGAGACCTAAAGGCCCAGCTACTATAATGATATTATTTTAGACATGCTGGGTGTTTTGTTCACTTTACGTAAACCATTGCTCTAGGTTGTGACTTTTTTTCTCAATTGATTTTTTTAACCTGTTAATTGATGTCTCTATTCTATCGCGAGAAAAGCTTCGCTCAGAGGAAAGATAGTTTATGATTCCAGAAAAATCAGTTTCCCCAAATTTTATTTCAGATACGGTAGCAATTGTAGGTTGCAAAAATATTTGCCTGATTTGGTTATAATTTATCTCGTCCAGTTTTTCTTGGATTTGTGGAATATCTTCAAGCTTGCCATGCTCCTTTATTGCTTTAAGTGCAGTTTTTGGTCCTATTCTCTCAAAGCCATTTGGATTAAAATCAGTACCAATTAAAATTCCCACATCAACTAGTTGCTCCCTTGTTAGGGAAAGATCTGCAAGTGTTTTTTGCAGATCAATTATCTCAGGCTCTATCTCAATTGTGGTATTTCGGTTTGGCAACTTTCTTTTGCCGCTGTTTGAAAAGTTTCTAACTAGTTTTTTTGCCCCAAATAGTAACGAATCAAAGTCTTGGCTTGCAGAAGCATATGCCTGTCCTGTTATGGTAAGATTAGCCGCAGTAGCCTCGCCCTCAGACGGTGCCTGGATATATGGAATGCCAAATAATCCTAAAAGATGTTTAGAGTCTTCTACCATGTCGTCTTTTAATATGGATGTCTGCTGGGCATATTTTTTTGCCTCATCATACTTTCCTTCTGTGAGTGCCTTTTCAAACTTGATTGTCGCGTCTTTTTTTATCTGCTTTCGTCTTTCAATTTCTGCAGATTTTAGTGATGGCGGTCTTCCATCAAAAACATAAACTGGTTTTATTCCAAGTGATAAAAAATTAATATTTCTATAAAACAGTCCAGTGATGTGACTCGTGATTCTTCCTCTTGCATCTGTCAGTGGCAGTCCTTCAGGGCCCCGTATTATGGATAGAAACTGGTAAATTGCATTATACGCATCAATAGCAACAACTCTGGAAGAAAATGATTCCAGGTTTGTTTTTTCTCTGTTGCAAAGCGCCTTTAGATCTAGACCCATAAAATCATATCAAAACTAGAGAATTTTTGCTTTCCTATTTCTTGCGAGTTCCAGACTTTGCTTCCCAGCCTCGCTCTATGATTTCTTCATAAATGTTTGAAAGTTTTGGTATAGCTTCTCCTTTTTCAGCTGCAATCTTTACTTTTTCCCGATAATAGTTTTCAATTGCCTTTGCAACTTTTCCATCAATTGTTATAGAAATTCTGGACTTTGGCATTATACCATTCAGATCTTTGATTATTATATTAAAGTGGCAGATATCAATAATAAACTATCTATTATCAATTTTTACACTCAAACAAGCACAAAGCCATCTTTTGTTATTTTTAGTGTGATGGTTTTGTCTTTTGGCAGCCCCAAATCCATCAAAAATTCTTCAACTGTTGTATCATCTGAAAGTGCATATTTTTTACCGTCAAACTCAATCGAGACTGTCTTTTTTGTTAGTACTTCCAAGTGTTTTTATGATATATAGTCTACTTTATATCCTTTATTATATATTTGATCACTTTAAAATTCTAACTGTATTTATTTGCCAAAGTAAGAGATGGTTACAGGCTGCCAGGTTAGCCAAGCGGTACGGCGACCGCCTCGAGATCAAATATACAAGGTAGCGGTTGTGCTTTCAGCACACAGGGGTTCGAATCCCTTACCTGGCGCCTTGAGATTTTTATTTAAATTTTTTCAAAATTTGTGCGTAATTTTAATTGAAAATTTGTAGATTCGAACTAAATGTTTGATGCCTCGTTATGAAGTATAACTAGTTTACAAAACTTGTTGGCTTTGAACTTAAATAAAATCTTTAGTGGTACCATCAAGTATCAATTTTATATAATAACACATCTTACATTATTCATGGCACAAAGAAGAGATTACAGCATAATGGTAAAAAAAGACGGTAAATTCTATGTTGGATACTGCATTGAAATTCCTCAAGCTAGAGGCCAGGGAAACACCAAAGATGAGGCAATAAATGATACTAAAGAAGCCATCAAGATATGTCTGTCTTATTTGGCAGATAAAAAAAGAAAGTCTTCCTCTAAATTAGTAACTGTATCAGTGTAAGCCTTCCAGTACTAGGTTGGAGAGAAGTACTAAAAGCGTTAAGGAAAAAAGTTTCAGAAACCAGAGTTCCAAGAAAAGATGAACTTGGAAAAGGATTGTTGCTTCAAATAATACCGGAGTGTGGTATCACAAAAAAAGAATTTCTAGATCTATTATAAAGCGTTTTTAGATACAAGAATTAATTTTTAAAATAAAAAAAGGGTTGGCGCTCTAGACACTTTTTAGGTCGTCAGCCAAGTCGGCCGAGTCTTTTGTAAGATCAGCGTTTGCTTTGGCTAATGCTTTCACGTCAGAGGCAATATCTCCATGATGATGAAGTTTATCCTTTGCAAGATCCTGTGTGGCCTTGTCTACTGCTGCCAGGTCATGTGCAACATCTCTCTTGTCTGCTGCAATGTCATCACACTCCTTGTCATACTTTTTACTATTACAGTCCGTGCTTTTGTTATCATTATTGTTGTTGGTATTGTCTTTGTCTTTTCTATCTTTTTCATGTGACTTTTCATTGTCTTTGGAATTTGTTTTTCCATTATTGCTATCTGCATAAGCAAGTGATGGAACAACAAGAACCGCACTCAAAAGCAATACTACTGTAAGAGTAGCAAATGAGATTGACGTCTTTTTTGTTTTATCTGGAGTCACTTGATTCAAGTTAATTTGAAATAGAACAAGGGGTACTAAAGTGTCATATTGTAATAATATACTACACACCACTCCCACTTTTGGGAATGAGAATAATGGTAAATGCTATCTAAAAAGGGGGATAGACGCGTCTTTTTTTTTAATTACATAATGGTTTTACTGGTGTGATTCACCTATAATTTTGGTTTTTTCTATCAGGTGAGAATCATACATTCAAGGACTGGGAAAAACTCCAAGCCTGTGGAATCAATATAGGAAATAACAAATGGGCAACCTTAATTCAAAATGCAAGTAAATTATAAAAAAATAGAAGAATGTCCAGTAAGAATTTACCATGTGTTCCTAAATACCAGTCTCCTGGATATAGTACATGGGTGCAGGAATGTCATTGCACAGCATAAGTGCAAAGCATGCAGAGAAAATGGCAAGAGAATTTCTGCAACAACAATATTCTATGATGGAGGTAGTAAAGTCATTCTTGGAAGATGAAGGCAGGGTTTGGTCAGTTGAGGTCCTGACTACATCATATAATGACAAAAAAATGATCACTGAATGTAAATGCTAGGACAGGGACTATTCTTGGCTGGCAGTAAAGGATAACAACCAAATTTTATCCATTTAAAACATCATATTTAACAGAACCAAAATCATAACCCGACAAGAAACAAATAAAATTATGTCCCACAGTTTGAATAAAACCTGATCAAAGCATACTACAGATTCAAAATGAAATCATAAAGAAATAATTATAAATTTAAAAAGAAAATAGAATCTGTTCTCTACACTTTCAGGTCGGCAGCCAAGTCGGCTGAGTCTTTTGCCAAGTCAGCGTTTGCTTTGGCTAATGCTTTCACGTCTGATTTAACATCTCCATGGTGAAGGGTATCCTTTGCAAGGTCTGCTGTGGCCTTGTCTATTGCGGCCTGGTCATTTGCAATATCTTTTCTGTCCTGGGCAATGTCATCACATCGTTTGTCGTATTTTCCACTATCACAATTCTTGTTTTTGCCATCGTCTTTGCCATTGTCTTTGTCTTTTCTATCTTTGTCCTTTGCTTCTTTGTCAGATTTATCCTTTGCATCTTGTGCTGCCTTGTCTGCTGCTGCCTTGTCAGCTTTATCCTTTGCATCTTTTGCATCTTGTGCTGCCTTGTCTGCTGCTGCCTTGTCAGCTTTATCCTTTGCATCTTTTGCATCTTGTGCTGCCTTGTCTGCTGCTGCCTTGTCAGCTTTATCCTTTGCATCTTTTGCATCTTGTGCTGCCTTGTCTGCTGCTGCCTTGTCAGCTTTATCCTTTGCATCTTTTGCATCTTGTGCTGCCTTGTCTGCTGCTGCCTTGTCAGCTTTATCCTTTGCATCTTTTGCATCTTGTGCTGCCTTGTCTGCTGCGGCCTTGTCAGCTTTATCCTTTGCATCTTTTGCATCTTGTGCTGCCTTGTCTGCTGCGGCCTTGTCAGCTTTATCCTTTGCATCTTTTGCAGCTTGATCATTCTTAACATTATTTTTAGAATCATTTCCTTTAGCTGCATATGCTGTAATTGGTGAAAATAATGCAGAGCCTAGTAGTATTACCATCATCATTGCAGCTAAACCGATATACAACTTTCTTGTTTCTCTTACGCTATTATTAGACAACTACCGATCGATCAAATATGCTATATTAAAGCATTGTGTAATAAAAAAAACAAACAGGGGTAATTTCCACTTTTGGAAATTACCATTATATTTAAAATTTATCCCATAGTTGAAAAATCACATAATCAGTTACACATGTAGGAAATTAATCATACCACTTGAAAACTTTCTAGTTTTTTTAATTCTTTTGCAATGTTCATTCCAGTTAAAATAAAATTATAATAAATTTTCTTGCTTTGGTTTTAGTTATTAGTTGTTTCATATTCTTTTTCTGAATTTTTTTACCATCATTAGTTTACATTTGTATATGAAATAATTAATTTCACTTTCTGGTACAGTTTCTTTTCTTCAAATATTTTAATTTCGATAAATCTTTTAGGATTCCCTGAACATGTGATTGGTTTTACTTGTTGCCATGAACAGATTCTCTGTCATACATTGTACCCAGAATTTTTATTTCTCTACTTTTGTCAATCTATCTTCATTAGTACAAAGTGTATCACATGCAACCAAGTTTGCACAATAAATGATAAAAATAATTACCGGAATTTACAATGTTGTAAAAGATGATTGCTATTTGTTATTGGTCGATAAATTAAATTCCACTCCATTCATCATCGTCATCCTTTTGAATTTTCATGTCTGCACTTTTATCTTCATCTTGAATTTTTGTTCTTGTGCTTTCCTCATCTTCTTTCATTGGAGTGCTGGTTTCTGAAACTTTTTGCGCTGACTTGGATCTTTTTGCTATCAGATTAATTACAACTATACCAACTATAACTGCAACAAAAGCTCCAACATAAATTAACAATGTTTGATCTGTTTTTTGAATTCCTGCTATTGTAGTCTTATTTGCGTTGTTATATGTAAGATTCATTTTGTTTAATGCATCAACGTTTGCAGGATCAACGGCAAGAACTTTGCCATAATAAGAATTTGCTACATTATGCTTGCCCAGATTATCATATGCAAGACCTATGTTGTACAATGCATCGGTGTCATTTGCATTAATAGCAAGAACCTTGGTATAAGATGAGATTGCTTCATTGTATTTGCCCAAATTTGCAAGATCAACGCCTTTGTTGTTTAATGTGTCTGTGTCATTTGGAGTAATAGCAAGAACCTTGTCATAGTATGAGATTGCATCGTTTGTCTTGTTCAGTCTATCAAGTGCAAGAGCTTTGTTATAGAGTGCATTTATGTTGGCAGGGTCTATGCTTAGTGTCTTGTCATAGTATGATATTGCGTCTTGGTATTTGCCTTGGTCAAAAAGGGCATTTCCTTGCTTGTAAAAGTCTTCAGGCAGACCAGCGGGCGTGGTTGCGTTGTATACTGGTACTGATTTCACAGTATGAGATTCAACAGGTGAGGTGTTCTTTGGAGTTGCAGATACTGTATCTTTCATAGTAAGAGATTCAGGAAGTGAGGTGCTATTTGACAGAGTTGGAGATTTAACAGGTGACGTATTATTTGACAGAGTCAGAGATATTGTATCTTTCATAGTAGGTGATTCATAAACAGACGCATGAAATGGTGCGTGGGCATAGGATTTATTTGAAAATACTTGTGCATCACTTTGATTAAAGTTGGAAAACATTACCAATAAAGACAGCAATAATACAAATCCGCATAATTTCATGCATATGGTACCTTCTTTCATGATTGAAAAGGTTGTGTTTTTTTCTTGAAGAGTGATGGTTTGGATCATATCATGAAGGAGATACAAAATAAAAATTTGTGAGCATTCTTAATGAGATTGCAACAAGCCAAATACAAATTGGTATAGTCACAAGCATTCCGTTTGTATGCCTCATAAGATAAGTCAATCCAATTGCTGCAGGTATTTGAAATGGAATATCATAGAGCACTCTGGATTGAATTATGCCGTCGCCAACTAAAAGCGGTAAAACTGCTAAAGCTAAAAAAATTATGATAAAAATGCTAGACAGTTCCCGTGAATTAGAACGATAAAGCCAATAAAGTCCAAGTGAAAAAATTATAAAGACGCTGAATTGGCCGCCGCCATAATTTTGTACAGTATCTGTCAAGTTACTCCACAGTGAAGGCAATTGTCCTGTCCCTGCACCACCTGCAAGAGCAACATCACTTGTTATGCCTCCGCTAGTACCTGTCAAACTAGATCTAGCAACATCAATTGCAACCGAGGATAGAACAACTACTAAAAGGAAAATTATGTTTTTTCTTGTATACTGATTCATTTTGTACATTACAGCAAGAAATAGTCCTTCAAACATTGCAAATATGGTCCAGGTGTTAGCATGAGAAAACACCAAAAGTATCATGAGTATGGAGTATGCCAGTAGATTCAGTTTATTGGCTGCCTTGAGGAATCGGATAAGAAATACCAATGATAAATATCCAATAATTAAGGCAAACCAGTTTGCATAAATGCCTGAATACATCCCTATTAAAGTCTGAAACGAGACAGCCGTAAGAAACGATGCCAGCAATGAGGCAGTATCATTAGATGTCAGCTCGCGTGTTAAAAAAAAGATGACCAAAACAAGGGCCGGGGCAAGTATTATTGGCATTCGATCTACCACATAGGAGGTGTTGGCATGCGCGATTTTCACAACTGTATATAAAAATAAGGAAAATGCCGATCTGTCCTTGGAATATGTTATGGTAAAAACATTGTGAGCAAATTCTTGAGGATTATTTGATTCCATCAATTTGTTTATCATGATAGCGTAATCCCCACTGTCAGAGCCCACCTGCTGATTATCAGAGTTAATTGCAGGCTGATGCGGAATTAGTGCAATTGTAATAGATAGCAGCATAAAAAGCAAAAGATAAAGAGTTTTAGTTTTTGACTTTACACTATAATTAGAAACTGGATGGACTATATTTTTGATTTTTATTCTAACAATCCATTTCTGTATAAACAACTTGATTGGAGATCCTAATATTAGAAAAAATATCAAGATAGGAGAGAGACTGGAAAGTAACAAGAATATTTCATAGGAATAGTCGTGTATTGGAATTGATTTTTGAGTAACGGAAAAAAGTGGTGCAGATGATATTACAATACCAACAAAACCAATTATGATGCCAATTATTGCAAGATAAGCTAGTGGCAAGTTTGAAGTATGTAGAATTTTTTTTGGTGTTAATTTGTTATAAATTAAAAACGATATCACGATAGGAATTGAAATCAAGGCAACAATATCAAAAAGTGTTTCAATTTTAGCCGATGCGGCAATTATAGCTATGATACCATAAATTGCAGATGTGACAATTTTTGCTCTTCCCATTACGGACAAAGCAAGCCACAAAACCATTCCAGATGCAATAATTAAATGATCAAAATATTTGTCAATTATAAAAGTGGTAAAGGGATGGTGATAGTTTACACGATTTTCTAATGGAGATACGTCAGCTTGAAAGTAAGAACCAATTGTGTAAGCATAAAAAAATAAAATTAATGCAAGTACTGCAGAAGATATTATCAATGCAGACGGATTTCCTCTACCCAGAATCTTTGCTATATTAAGACTAGAAATCATTTTTTTTACTTGATAAAATATAAGAATTCATGAGATTATAAAACAAATGTTCGCATATTCCCAACCGTGGAAATTCTTCACATAAAGCCATGATACCAAAAGTGGTAATGGAGTAGAATAACAGATCAATCTTTATAATCTATAGACCCGATTTATAATGAATCATGGACTTAGCCACCTTAAAGAAATACGACTCTAGTGGGATGTATAAAATTTATGACAGATGGTCTGAATTAGCACAAGAATCTTATGAATCAAAAATAGATGTAGTTGATTTTCATGATATTGATCACATTGTGTTTTCTGGAATGGGTGGCTCTGGAGCTATTGGAGATATTTTTTCTTCCATACTATCCAAAACTAATGTTCACGTTAGTGTAGTCAAAGGTTACACACTTCCAAAAACAGTAGATTACAATACCCTAGTTGTTACAACAAGTATCTCTGGCAATACTGCAGAAACTTTATCAATTTTGGAATCAGCAAAAAAAATTGGTTGTAAAACAATTGCCTTTTCTAGTGGTGG
>Ga0207129_1110_pt1 | contig 14086 bp, 14 predicted proteins | sample Alteio_BWMinHeat_15_FD_153517 | JGI IMG/M metagenome (GOLD analysis project Ga0207129, IMG submission 153517) | Enriched cells from forest soil in Barre Woods Harvard Forest LTER site, Petersham, Massachusetts, United States -... | ecosystem: Environmental > Terrestrial > Soil > Temperate forest >... | reverse complement strand
TTAATTGTTTTTCGTTTTCTGCAAGGTATTGCCATTGCATTGTTATATATGACACCTTTAGCCATTATTCCAAATATGTTTCCAGCGAAAGATCGAGGTAAAGCTACAGGGATTTTGGTTGGCATCAGCAGTTTCGGTTTGGCTTTAGGTCCTGCGATCGGTGGCATCTTGGTGAGTACGATTGGCTGGCGCTGGATTTTTTGGATTAACCCACCGCTTGCTTTTATCTGTTGGCTGTGCTGTTTTAAAACCTTACCAGAATCGAGAAACTTGCAGAAAGAAAGTGTTAATTGGCAAGTATTTACAGCATTATTCAAACACCCGCTTTTTATAGTTGGTTTGATTGCTAATATCTCGCTTGCTGCATTTTATGCTGTAGATTTTTTTATTATTCCTTTATTTTTACATACCATTAAAAATTATTCTGGAGATGAAATTGGATTAACATTACTGCCGGCTACGTTATTAGTTGCGATATTATCTCCCATTGCCGGGCGATGGACGGATAAACAAGGGCCTCAAGGATCGCTTACATTTGGATTATTACTTTTGTTTTGCTCTGCTTTATTACAAATGCAATTTAATGTACATACCGGTATCTCTCTACTATTGATCGCGTATGGCTTGTTTGGTATTGGCTGGGCTTGCATTTTAAGTCCCGCGCTCGCAGCCGCGATGGCAAGCGTACCGCCTGAGCGCAGTGGTGTTGCTGCAGGCGTCATGGGCACATCGCATAATTTAGGTGGCGCGGTTGGCTTGGCATTGGGTACATTCATTTTTACTTATGGCGCAAAACTTAACACCTTGCATCGTAGTTTGGCGAGCCAATTTTTATCTGGTTATGTATGGATATTAGGATTTTTGGCAGTGGTTACTTTTGTTGTGTTGATTGTGAGTGTGTTGTTGCGAGGAGGAAAATAAAGTGATTGATGCTAAATTAACGACTGGCTATGAATCCAGTAGCCGGTTTCGAGAGGTTTTTTCGAGAATAATAGATACTAAGCTTGGATCTATCATTGCGATTGCTGATGACAAGGGCCTTTATTTGTTAGCGTTTGTTGATCAACGAGGTGTTGAACGTCAAGTTGAATTTTTAAAGAAAAAATTGAAAGCAACGATTATTCCTGGCGAGACGCCAATAATCAAAAGTATCCAAGCTGAGATTGCTGACTACTTTGATGGAAAGCATTTTGTATTTAATACCCCCATTCATTTAATCGGTTCACCTTTTCAAATAAGCGTTTGGGAAGCATTAAGAAAAATCCCAACGGGTGAAACGCGATCTTATTTGCAGATTGCAAAATCACTAAACAAGCCTACTGCTTTTCGCGCAGTCGCTCAAGCTAATGGCGCCAATCGTTTAGCGATTATTGTGCCATGCCATCGTGTCATCAACACGAATGGTGCACTGGGTGGTTATGCAGGCGGGATTACCAAGAAACAATGGTTATTGACGCATGAAAAAAAACGACATGGTAATAATCATTCTTTCACAAAACAAGCAAAATCAGGCTGATACTTATTCGGCTCAAATTCAATCACCTGATATTCCGCAAGATCGTGAACATAAAAAGGATCCTGTTTCAAAAACGCATCAAGCGTCGCGCGATCTTTCGCCTGCGAAATCATCACACCGCCATCGCGTGGATTCTTAGGGCCAGAAGCAATCGGCAAGCCTTGCTGATATCCACTGTCTAACAATTTGCGATGTATGACTAAGTTGACTAGACTAACTTAGTTGTTTATACTCAACAATCCAATCATAAGGAATCCCATATGCTGGTTAATATTCACGAAGCTAAAACTCATTTTTCCAAGTTCATCAATAGCGCTTTAAAAGGAGATGAAATCATTGTAGCGCGTGGTGGTAAGCCACTGATCAGACTGGTGCCTTACACAGAAGAACCGCAGAAACGGCGCGGCGGCCAGCTGAAAGGGCTAATGAAAATTGCTGACGATTTTGACGCACCTTTACCTGATGCACTACTTAAGCAATTTTATGGAGATGAAGAATAATATGAAGTATCTACTTGATACGCATGTTATTTTATGGTGGCTCACTACACCTGAAGCCATTCATGCTAAGGCTCGAAAAATAATTAGTGATAAAGAAAATGAAATCTTTATTAGTAGCGTTTCATTTTGGGAAATGGCTATTAAAAAATCCGTTGGGCGTTTAACCTTGCCGCATAATTTAATTGAAACAATCAGTACAGAAGGTTTTAAAACATTACCCATTTTGCCCGAAGAAGGATTAGGGGTTGCTGATTTACCTTTTCTGCATGCGGATCCCTTTGATCGATTATTAGTTATTCAAGCAAAAATGAACGATCTAGTGATTATCTCGAGAGATGCCAAAATCATTGAGTATCCAGTGGCAACGCTAAAAGCATAATCATTTTAGACTACTGCACAAGCAACCTATTTCTTGAGTGACCAAATAATTTTGAATCCAGTGTTTCTGTTTTTACAGCAATATCATGCCTAATTGATGCCAGCTGCTCTAATAATTTTGGAAGCCCTTGTTTAATACTAGCTAACGTTAAAGGCTGTTCTCGTAACCTTCTAATCGTTTGTCTACTCACATGATCCACTAAAAATTGACAAATTTCCTCTTGAACTACCCCTAAATTTATGCAAAAATTCAAAAAATTCACCCCCTATTTTATGCAAAATCAATATAACCACATGAAAAGACTGGAAAATTATAACTTGCTACATTGGCAGTCTTCTTTTTTAATTTAAACAAATGAAATTTTGAGACATAGCAATGGAAAAAACTAACCTAAACGATAAATTTGCCTTATTTAATGATTATTGGTCGCCCAAAATAGTTGGTGACTTAAATGATTCGCACGTTAAGCTCGCAAAGTTCAAAGGTGAATTTGTATGGCATCAACATGCTAATGAAGATGAGTTGTTCTTTGTTGTTAAGGGCACGTTATTAATAAAATTCAGAGATAAAGATGTCTATCTTAAAGAAGGTGAGTTCTTGATTATCCCAAGAGGCATTGAACACTTGCCCATTGCTGAAGAAGAGGTTCATGTCATGTTGATAGAACCAAAAACCACCTTAAATACTGGCGATGCAAGGAGTGATTTGAAAAAGGAAAAGCTAGATAGAATATAAATTTCAATGTATTGTCATTTCCCTCGCTGCCGCAAGCATGCTCAATCTCGCAATCACGCCATAGATAAAAAAGCGATTGCAACAAGCATCCGGCTTTAACGTCACATCTGGTTTATTACACGTTTGTTCAAAGGCTAAAGGTTGAAAGGCCATGCCAGGTGCGTTTAAGCTTTCGTCTATACCTTTATCTTTATGCACACGATAAAAGCCGCCCACAACTTCTGAGCCCCATAAATATACAACCGGTTCAGCAACAGCTTGATCCTCGCCCACTGTTTCTACGGTATAAACACCTTCTTGAATAATCACATTGCGTACCGGCTGATTGCCTTTGGTTGTTGCCATTCGCGTACGTTGTTTGCGGTTCATGGATTTGAGTTCGTCAATATGCCGTACCGTCATGACCGCCATGCCATATGTGCCGGCATCGGCTTTGACCACCAGGAAAGGTTGTTGTTTGATGCCATAGGCTTGATATTGCGCTTCAATTTCTGCAAATAAGTCACTGGCATGTTGAATCAGTTCATCCATGCCTGTTTGACTCATGAAATCAATTGCATCACAGGATCGAAATAAAGGCGCCATCAACCACGGATTCACACCCATTGCGCTCGCAAATTCTTGCACAACGGCAGCGTAATGCTGAAAATGGGTTGATTTTAAGCGATGTCCCCAGCCCAGTTCAGGTGGCGGTAATAGCGGCTGTGCTAATTGCTGCAAGATAGGCGGAATGCCGCCCGATAAATCATTATTTAAGAGCAGCACATCAGGATGAAAACCATCGAGAGACAAGTGATTGCCTTCGCGCTTGATGGGCAAGACAGAGACGTCTCTACCTTCTGGCAAGGTAATGGTCTGTGCGGTTTGAAAAGCATCATCAAAACTACCCAATCGCACATCAAAACCTGCTTTTTCAAGGATATCGGTGAGGGTTGCAATATTAGACCAATAAAAAAGATTACGCGTGTGGGCTTCGGGAATGAGAAGTATTTTTTTTGCTTCCGGCACCCAATTTTTAATCGCTTTTTGCGCAGCAGCCACAGATAAATTAAAATGATCAGGATTTAAATTATTAAATCCAGCTGGAAATAAGTTCATATCGATTGGCGCGAGCTTAAAACCCGCATTGCGTAGATCAACAGACCCATAAACAGGCGGCCGCGTGCGTTGCCATTCTCGTTCAAACCAATTTTTGATAGCTTGGCACTGGCCAAGCAAGGTTCGCTCTAGCGTATACAGCGGTTCAACCATATCAGTATTTAATGTAGCGGCGGGATGACAGCGGTTTGACATGATGTTCTCTCTTTTAATGATACGGTAGACTGAGTTCGTGTACGGTATCGACTAATACTTGCACGTGTTCAGGCGGCACATCGGGCGTGATGCCGTGGCCTAAGTTAAAAATATGCCCAGATCCGTGGCCGTAAGCGGCCAAAAGGCGTGCTACTTCTTTACGTATGGTCGAAGGGTCAGAAAGCAAGATAGCAGGGTCCATATTGCCTTGCAGCGCAACGCGCGTGCCGACGATTTTTCGCGCATCTGTAAGCGATGTTTCCCAGTCAATACCGATGACATCGCAGCCCGTATCAGCCATTTGTGATAGCCATTGGCCGCCCTTTTTCGTAAAAAGAATAACAGGCACACTTTGATTCAAGGCCTGTACAATCTCACGGAGATAGTACAGCGAAAAGGCTTCATAATCTTGCGTATTTAAAAGTCCACCCCAAGTATCAAATAGCATCACTGTTTGCACGCCTGCTTGAATTTGCCCCAGAAGATGCTGCGTGACTGCTTTAGCCAGTAGCGAAAGAAGCTGATGTAGTAATGCTGGCGTTTTTTCTTTCATCTCATGAATCAGTGGAAAACCGGGCATGGACTTTCCCTCTACCATATAAGCTGCCAAGGTCCAGGGGCTGCCACAAAAGCCAATCAGTGGAATGCGCCCTGCGAGTTCTCGTTGCACGAGCTTAATGGCATCGTAAACATAGGCGAGTTTTGCGGGATCAGGCAGCGTGAGGTGGAGAATGCTCTTCTCATCCTGTACCGGATGACTAAAAACAGGCCCCTTGCTTTCGATCACTTGCAATCCTAAACCCATAGCATCTGGAATGGTGAGAATGTCAGAAAAAATAATCGCCGCATCTAGCGCATAGCACTGCAAGGGCTGGAGTGTCACTTCGGCTGCAAGCTCTGGCGTTTTACAAAGCGTCATGAAGCTACCAGCCCGTGCCCGTGTCGCGCGATACTGAGGTAGATAGCGCCCAGCTTGGCGCATGATCCAAATCGGCGTGCAGTCTGTGGGCTCGCGAGCAATGGCGCGGAGGAAACGGGCGTTGGATTGTAAGGGCATGGTGGTTGCTATTTTTCTCTAAATTAGTATAGTAGCAGCTTTGGGGTCGTTAGCTCAGTCGGTAGAGCAGCAGGCTTTTAACCTGTTGGTCCTGCGTTCGAATCGCAGACGACCCATTTCTTTTGCAGGATGAGCTGTGCAAACCCTTTCTACTCCCGTGCAACTTAAAATCTTAGATCCACGTGTTGGAACGGCCTTCCCGTTGCCTCGTTATGAAACAGAGCATGCAGCAGGGTTAGACCTTCGTGCTTGCATTGATGAGCCACTCACGATCAAGCCGCAAACGACCGTTCTGATTCCAACAGGTATTGCGATTCACATTGCCGATCCACACTTGGCAGCCGTTATTTTGCCACGCTCAGGGCTGGGTCACAAACATGGGCTGGTATTAGGCAACTTGGTCGGTTTGATTGACGCCGATTACCAAGGACCGCTAATGGTATCTTGCTGGAATCGTGCGAATGAAGCCTACACCATTGCGCCAGGAGACAGAATCGCTCAGTTGGTTTTCTTGCCTATTGCGCGTACCCACTTTGCAGTGGTCGACACTTTCGAGGCCACACAGCGCGGCGAAGGGGGTTTTGGCCATTCGGGGAAGCAGTAAATGATTACGCAAACTATTTTTAGGACTTATGACATTCGCGGCGTTGTTGAAAATGAATTAACGCCGGATGCGGTTTTTGCTATCGGCCAAGCGCTTGGGTCGCTGACACGGGAAGCGGGTGAAACACATCTCATCATTGGTCGCGATGGTCGCCTTTCGAGCCCTTTACTTGCCGAACGTTTGAGCGATGGTGCGCGCAGTGTCGGTTGTCATGTGATTGACATCGGCATGGTGCCGACACCTATTCTCTATTTTGCAACGCATCACTTACCCTATCGCTCTGGCGTGATGGTGACTGGCAGCCATAATCCACCAAATTATAATGGCTTGAAGATGGTGATTGCTGGGCAAACGCTATCGGGCGATGCGATTACAGCTTTGTACGAGCGAATTCTCGCGAAAAATTACACCGAAGGTCATGGCACTTACCAAGCGTTAGAGGTGCAGGCTGCTTATTTGCAAGCCGTCACACAGCGCGCAGCGAGCGCAAAGCCGCTCAAGATTGTTATTGATGCGGGTAATGGTGTGACGGGGGCGATAGCGCCTGCATTATTCACACGGTTAGGTCACGAGGTGATTCCCTTATTTTGCGAGATTGATGGACAATTCCCCAACCATCATCCAGATCCTAGTGACACGCACAACTTGCAAGACCTGATATTAGCTGTCAAAACGCATCAAGCGGATATTGGCCTTGCCTTCGATGGCGATGGCGATCGTTTGGGGGTGGTGACGAGTCGTGGCGATATTATTTGGCCTGATCGCTTATTAATGTTATTCGCCCAGTCGATTTTGGCGAGTGAGCACAATGCTAAAATTATTTATGATGTCAAATGCACCCATGCGTTAGCGCCATTTATCAAGCAATTTGGCGGTGAGCCGATCATGTGGAAGACCGGCCACTCATTGATTAAAGCGAAATTAGCTGAAACCGCGGCCGCTTTGGCTGGCGAGATGAGCGGTCATTTCTTCTTCAAGCATCACTGGTATGGTTTTGACGATGCGCTGTATGCGGGTGCACGATTATTGGCCGTGCTCTCACAACAAGAAAAGAGTAGTGCTGAGGTTTTTGATACCATTCCGAATAGCGTGAATACCCCTGAACTCAAAGTGCCCGTTGCCGATTGCGAGAAATTTGCGTTGATGGAGGCATTGACTGCAGCAGCCTCTTTTGATGATGCAGATATTATTACCATCGATGGCGTACGGGTAAATTTTGCAGAAGGCTGGGGGCTGGTGCGGCCATCGAATACCACGCCATGTCTTGTATTGCGCTTTGAGGCGAATGATGCGCGCTTTCTGCATACCTTACAGCAGCGTTTTCGCGAGTGGATGTTGTCTGTCAATCCTGCTTTGGCGTTGCCGTTTTGATTTACGATGTGGCGATTGTTGGTGGGGGGATGGTAGGTCTTGCATTTGCTTGTCGGTTGGCTGCACAGCAGGATTTGCAGGTGCTTGTGCTGGATCAAACGAATAACAGCCGCTCTCGCCGCGTTAGTGCACTGAATCTCTCTTCTCAAGCTTTCTTACAAAAAATAGATGTTTGGTCACAGTTAAGCGCTGATCATATCAGTCCATATACCCGCATGCATGTGTGGGATGACCTACATCAGGGTGAAATTGATTTTGATGCTACAGCCTCTCGTCTCGATGTGCTGGGTTATATTGTCGATAATGATGCTATGCAGCATGCTTTGCTCGCGAAGGCCAAAGCTAATCCCAACATCACACTGGTTACAAATGTCTCTTTTAAAACACTTGCAAGATCAGCAGACCACATTTCGCTGGTGACGAATGAGCAAACCTGGCAGGCAAAGCTTGCTGTTGGTGCAGATGGGGCACGCTCTCAATTGCGCGAGGCTGCAGGGATTGGTGTTGAGAGAAAAGATTATGAAGAGCAAGGGCTCATTGCAACAGTGCAATGCGATCGCCCATTGCAACAAACCGCCTACCAAGTGTTTCTAGAAACCGGTCCCTTGGCTTTTTTACCATTAGCTGCTGCGAATTCAGGGCTTGCTTCCATCGTTTGGTCACTCCCGACCCATCTCATGCCAGCTATGTTGGAATTAGATGAAACGAATTTTAATGCGTTATTAACCTCAAAAATGGCAGGAAAAGTGGGAGCGATTACCCATTCTGAAGGTCGAGCGAGCTTTCCCCTCTTTCAACAACAAGCAACTACTTATATAGCAGATCGCGTCGCGCTCATTGGCGATGCCGCCCATACGGTGCATCCCCTTGCTGGACAAGGCTTAAATAGAGGCTTCGCTGATGCTGGTCACCTTGCGGAAGCGCTATGGATTGCTAGCAAAAAAGGTCGAGAGATAGGGTGTCAGCGTGATTTACGCTATTACGAGCGTGCGGCTAAAGCGGAGCAGGCCATGTGGACAGCGGGGATTGATGGCATTCACGCCCTCTTTGCCGCAAAGCACACCCTTTGGCAGCGTTGCCGCAGTAGGGGTTTAAGCATGGTGAATGGCATTGCACCGCTCAAGCGGTTGCTGGTTAGGACGGCGGTTGGGAATATTGCTCGTGTATAATAGTAAATGAAAGTGAAAAGAGGGATAATGGTCGGCCATTTAACTAGGAGGCATGTATGAAAAACTTATTAATGAAAAAATTAGCTGTGCTTTTATTAGCATTTAGTGTTGCTGGCGTTGCCACGGCAGGTACCGTGATCATCTCCACGCCGAATTGCGGCTGGGTGCCAGGACATTGGGCGTATGGTAACTGGGTACCTGGACATCGCGCCTGTTGGGGTTATGGTCCTCATCCGATTGTGCATGGTTGCCGCTTTGTGCCTGGCCATTGGTACTACGGTAGCTGGGTCCCACCGCACAGACAATGCTGGTAGGATAAAGAAATGCGTCCCTGCGTTTTGCGGGGACGACATTTTTGTTTGCAAAGCGTTGATTTGCTGACGAGAGGAGTCGAACCTCCGACCTACTGATTACGAATCAGTTGCTCTACCAACTGAGCTACGTCAGCGATAAGTTGACGGCGCAGTATAAAGAAAATTTCAAAAACCCGCTAGTTTTTTTCAAACATATGACTTTTCAAATAAAATCAGCCATAATAAAAGATTATCTTTTATTTTAGGTGCCGCAACATGCCTCAAGGTCAAGATTCAGAAAAAGAATCACAAAAATCCCGACTTAAAGAACTTATTGTACGTGGCAAAGCGCAGGGATACCTAACTTTTGCTGAAGTTAACGACCATTTACCCGCTGATGTTACTGATTCTGAAGAAATCGAAAGCATTATCCTGATGTTTAAGGAAATGGGGATCGATGTGTCTGATGACGCCCCAGAACCTGACGAACTGTCGCAAGCTACTGAAAACGATACCGAAGTAGATGAAGTTGCAGCGGAAGAAGCCATCAACGTGCTGGCAGCAGCTGATGGCGAGCTCGGTCGCACCACCGATCCTGTGCGTATGTACATGCGCGAGATGGGCAAAGTGGAACTGCTGTCGCGCGAAGGTGAAATTGCGATTGCAAAGCGTATAGAGGAAGGCATCAATCAAATGCTGACGACGCTTGCTTACCAACCACAAATGATTGCGGATGTGTTGCGTGATTATGACAGCATCGAAAAAGGCGAAACGCGATTAGGTGATATTATCAGTGGCTATGTGGAACCTGATGTTGTGGTGTCTGAAGAAGATGCAGCACTTCCTGAGGAAGCAGAAGACGATAGTGAAGGTGGAGAAGGGGGTGAAAGCGGCGGTGACATGTTTGACGATGATGCCGGTCTTGATCCCGAAAAGGCACGTGAAAAATTCGAAGCCTTGCGTACGCTCTACAATGAAGCGATTCTAGCTGAAAAGAAAGGCGGGGCGACCAAGCAGAAAAAAGTGGCGGAAAAACGTGAAGCCTTAGCCAAGTTTTTCATGGATATTAAACTTTCGCCCAAGCAATTCAATAAACTCTCTTGCAAAATGCGAGGGTTGTTAGATGACATTCGTGCACAAGAACGATTGATTATGGATTATTGTGTAAACAAGGCGAAATTACCACGCAAAGTATTTATTACTGCTTTTGTCAATCATGCAACAGATCCCAAATGGTTGTCGATCAAAGAGGCGGCTCCTTTTGTAGCCGCATTAGAAAAATATAAGCCAGAAATAGAACGTGCGCAAAAACGCTTGATTGCGATCGAAGAACAAATGCGCATGAGCATTGCTGAGATTAAGGAAGTCAATCGCTGCTTATCTATTGGCGAGGCGAAAGCGCGACGTGCGAAAAAAGAAATGGTCGAAGCGAATTTGCGCTTGGTCATTTCGATTGCGAAAAAATACACAAATCGCGGCTTGCAATTTTTAGATCTCATTCAAGAAGGCAATATTGGCTTGATGAAAGCGGTCGATAAATTCGAGTACCAACGTGGTTACAAGTTCTCAACCTATGCTACCTGGTGGATACGCCAAGCGATCACCCGTTCTATCGCCGATCAAGCGCGCACCATTCGTATTCCGGTGCACATGATTGAAACGATCAACAAGCTCAATCGCATTTCTCGTCAACTATTGCAAGAAACTGGTCAAGAGCCAACACCAGAAGAATTGAGCCGCCGCATGGCGATGCCGGAAGACAAGGTACGCAAGATTTTAAAAATCGCCAAAGAACCCATCTCGATGGAAACGCCAATTGGTGATGATGAAGATTCCCATTTAGGTGATTTCATTGAAGACTCAAACAACGTCTCGCCTGTTGATGCAGCGACCAGCTCCGGCTTATCAGAAGCCGTGCAACGGGTGCTGGGCTCACTCACCACGCGTGAGTCGAAAGTCTTGCGCATGCGGTTTGGTATCAACATGAACACCGATCACACATTAGAAGAAGTCGGTAAGCAATTCGATGTAACGCGCGAACGCATCCGTCAAATCGAAGCAAAAGCGCTGCGCAAACTGCGCCATCCTTCGCGAGCGGAGCAGCTTAGGAGTTTCTTGGAAGAAGATCAGGAATAGGCGTTTGCAATTCCTCCCACCGTCCCGCGGCCCTTCCGCGGGATCGAGGCATCTCATATTTATAATTATTAAATCTAATTTATCTTTTTTTAATATTCAACGCATACCGAGTACTTTTTAATTGTCCATGCTTTACTAATATTTGATTTTCAACAAGCGCTTGTAAATCACGGGTTGCCGTGGCGCGGGAGGTGCCTGTGATGCTGATGTAATTTTCTGCGCTTAATCCTCCCTTGAAGCCTTCTAGTCCGGCACGGAATAAGCGGGCAATTACTTTTTCTTGTCGTGGGTTTAATAGACCTTTTGCGCGATCATAGAGTTTGGTTTTTTCAATTAAAAAATTAACTAGATCTAGGGAATAAGTTTGAGCTTTCAATATCGTTTCAGCAAAATAAATCAGCCAATCGGTGATTTCAATGGCCTGATTGTTGCGTTCTAAAGCAGCATAATAAGCTTTTCTATACTTTTGAATGGTTTGTGAGAGGGCAATTAAAGTTGGCATTCTTAAACATTCTGCAAGCGATTTTTCTGCAATAGCACGCCCTATGCGGCCGTTGCCATCTTCAAAGGGATGAATGCTGACAAAATAGAGATGAGCGAGACCTGCACGTGTTAGTGCAGGAAGTGAGTTTTTGCTGTTGGTAGCTGTTTCTGCAAACCAGGTTAAAAACTGATCCATTTCCTTTGGTACTTGCTCGGATGGCGGCGCTTCAAAATGGACCGTTTCTTTGCCAATGGGGCCCGAGACAACCTGCATGGGCTCAGCATGCGTGCGATAGTGGCCAATAGCTTTTAAGTCTTGTCGGCCATTGGTGAGTAATTGATGCCAGTGATACAGCGTTCGGTGAGTCAGTGGTTTGGCAAAATGCCGATACAGATCAGTCATCATCTCCGCGATACCGCTTTCAGCAGGCGGGATGCGACGATGATCGCTTTCAAGTCCAAAGTTGCGACGTATCGAAGCTTGCAGGCTATCTCTATTCAGATATTCCCCTTCGATCTCAGATGTCTTTAGTGCTTCTCCGGTTAGGATGTTAACGGTAAGCAGGATCTTATCTTCTTCAGCAAAATGCTGCGTAGCGCCAATTAGCATTCCCGCTTGCTGTAAAAATTGCATCTCCAAGGGAGCTAGCGCTGCTTTTTCCCATTTAAAATCCGGCCAGTTAGCTTTTTGCCAATTCCAAGTCATGAGTTATAAATCCTCTTTTTATAACTCATGATTATAGCATTTTTTGAGTTATAAATTTATCCCAATGCCACTGGTGAGATCGCCTTCACTTCCACTTGCGTGGTGCCGCCGCCGATCATGCCTAGTTTCTTTGCTGCGCCATAAGAGAGATCTAATAAGCGGGTGGAGACAAACGGGCCGCGATCGTTTACTTTTACGATCACTTGTTTGCCGTTTTTGAGATTGGTGACGAGCACATAGGTGCAAAGTGGGAGTACTTTGCTGGCTGCCGTTAATTTGTACATGTCGAAGCGTTCGCCGCTTGAGGTGATTTTGTGATCAAATTGTGGGCCGTACCAAGAGGCCGTCCCTTTTTTGTCATAGCCTTTACTTGAACTTAAGACGTGATAATGCTTGCCATCCACCACATAATTTTGCACACCACCAGGGATGGGGTTGGTGTAGTATGAGTTGTCGAATCGATCAATGTTGGTACATGCACCTAAAAACATGACGCCAAAGGAAAGCACCAAAATAATAATTAATTTTTTAAACATAGGGGTCTCCTATTTGTTAGAGCTAAAAAGCAAATTTTTGATTAGTAATCAGAACAGCGAGAAATTTGCGATATATCAGAAAAAACCAGATTAGCCATGTTTGTGTAATTAATGGACAAGCAGTATAGCATGTTTCTGCAAGAAAAGGCAATATACCAGCTTTTCTATGAGGCGGTGGGGCGATGTTCAGCAAATTATTTGTTATTTTACAGTCACTTTTGCCCCAGCATGCCCTCTCGCGTCTCTTAGGTTGCGTGGCAGAGGCGCGGGCGCCTTGGCTTAAAAATCAGCTGATTAAGCAATTTATGCGTCATTATCCTATTGAGATGCATGAAGCGATCGAACCTAATCCGTATCATTACTTAACATTTAATGATTTCTTCACAAGACAACTGCGACCAGATTGCCGTCCTATTGCAGCAGATAGTCATGCTATCGTTTCACCTGTTGATGGTGCTGTCGCGATGGCGGGAAAAATTGAGCACAATCAATTATTACAAGCAAAAGGGGCTTATTTTGATTTAGCAAAACTATGCGGCAATGATGAAGCCATTGCACCGCTGTTTGTTGATGGTCTCTTTTCGACACTCTACCTCGCCCCACACAATTACCATCGCATCCATATGCCATTAACCGGCAAACTCATCCGCACAACCTATGTACCAGGGCGGCTATTTTCAGTGAATGCGACAACGACAGCACTTGTCCCGCAGCTTTATGCGCGCAATGAACGGCTAATCTGCTTATTTGAGACAGCGGCCGGCAAAATGGCAGTGATTTTAGTGGGGGCAATGATAGTTGGTAGTATGCAAACCGTTTGGATGCAAGCACCCATCCGTGCAGCTGAGATTCAAACAGAAGCTTTTACGGATGGCCCTGTACTTGCAAAAGGTGAGGAGATGGGCTTGTTTAAGTTGGGTTCCACGGTGATTCTGCTCTTTCAATCGCAGCAGGCTCGTTGGGATGAGGGTTTAGCTGCGGGCAATGCAGTGCAGTATGGTCAACAAATAGGGATCTACTAAGCTATAATATTTGTCTCTCTTCTTTGGAGGAACCTATGAGTATTCGATTGCCGGTTGGCCTAAGTGATTTCAAAAAAGTCATCGAGACATTCGATTTTGTCGACAAAAGTTTATTTATTAAAGAAGTGATAAACGATACAGAGGCAGTTTTAATTACACGGCCTCGTCGTTTCGGCAAGACATTAAATTTATCGATGCTGCGTTATTTCTTTGATTTAAACGAGAATGCAGCTGATTTATTCAAAAATTTGAAAATTGCGCAAGAGAAAGAGCTTGTATCGCAGCA
>Ga0207129_1109_pt1 | contig 14115 bp, 7 predicted proteins | sample Alteio_BWMinHeat_15_FD_153517 | JGI IMG/M metagenome (GOLD analysis project Ga0207129, IMG submission 153517) | Enriched cells from forest soil in Barre Woods Harvard Forest LTER site, Petersham, Massachusetts, United States -... | ecosystem: Environmental > Terrestrial > Soil > Temperate forest >... | reverse complement strand
ACCTTGTACTGTCCAGGTGGCAGTCCCTATTTCTTGGACGCTTGAGAAATTTTGATACTGGGTACCAAGCAGTGAAACATTGAACGTGGCATTGTTGCTACCACCTAAAATGAGCGTATTAGTGGTACCGGCATCACCAACAACAGCGTTGGGAATATTATAACCTGCTTGCAGCTCTAAACTGTTGGTACCGCCAGTAAACTCGATCGAATCAGCTTGTACGCCATCACCGCCCATCCCACCAGCAATCTTGCCGCTATCTACAATTGCTAGAGTCGCACCCACAACACCTTCACCGCCTGCACCTGCTGTACCGTTAGTGCCGCTATTAGCGGCATCACCTATACCTGCCAAACCACCATTACCGCCCTGGATAGTGCCCGTGTTGGTTAAAGTACCGCCATTGGGCATAGTAATCCCAGCCCCGCCCTGGCCACCGTTCGAGCCATTAGGGTTTTCATTAGCCAACATATTAGTAGTGGGATCAATATCAATGAAAAAATTCTGACCATTACCACCAGCTCCCCCACTCACTATTCCTGCATTGGCAATGGTGCTAGCTGCTGCTAACACTGCAATACCAGCACCGCCTTGACCACCATTACCACTTTTGCCATCAATACTGATTTGGTTAGGAGAGATATTGGTGCCATAATCACCTACACCACCATCACCACCGCGACCACCCGTAATGGCTGCACCTTGATTGATCACACTCCCACCGCTAGCCAAGAAGAGACCAATACCACCGTTGCCGCCACCACCACCAAAATCAGAATTTAAACCACCACCGCCAGCCCCTCCCATCCCGCCTTTGAGGCTTGCCGAACTACTCAAAGTGATGTTTGCACTATTTTCAACCAATACGCCATAGCCGCCAGCGCCACCACCGCCACCACCACCTTGACCATTGTAGTTAGCATCACCACTACCACCCGCACCACCATTTCCGCCAACGCTACTGGCGGTGAGGGTAACTGGTGATACACTTGGCGCAGAAACCAGGGTGCCACTCCCACCGCCGCCGCCACCGCCACCACCACCAAAAGCACCATTTAGCTTATTAATACTAATGTCACTGCTGCCATCACCTATAATATGACTGTCAGTATTACCACTACCGCCAGCACCACCATTCCCACCAGTGGCAACTGTACTGCAAGTGCCTCCCGTCACACACACAGCACCGACAGCGCCACCACCACCACCACCGCCACCGCTGCCAAAGATAGTTATGGGGGGAAGAGAATCGGGAGGAAGAAAAATATACTGCACGCCGCCACCACCACCGCCACCACTGCCTTGACCCGTGCTCTGATTAATACCACCGCCACCACCACCGCCACCATCAGCTTCTGCGCCATCACCACCGCCACCACCACCGTTAGGCCCACCAGCACCACCTCCTCCACCTACGGCTGATGACGTGGTACCCCCACCGCCGCTTCCACTATTCGTGCCACTACCTGCCGCACCAGCTCCACCTGTCAATGAACCACCATTCCCACCTGCACCACCATTAAAAGCAGGTATTGATGTCCCCGTACCTGGTGAACCACCAGCACCCACGGTAGTATCATTACCAGTGCCGCCTGTGCCACCATCGAGTGGTGCAAGCGTAGGTAAACTCATACTTACAGAAAAGGGCAGCAAGCTAGTCGATTGGTTTAAAGCTAAAGGGATGTTAATCCATTGAAATTGTGTGAGCGTTGGGTTTGCAAATGCCGCATGCGCCGTCAACAAAGCGCTGACGAGAAGTGAATAGTGCAGTTGCTTCTTCATGGTAGTGCGTTTCCTTTTTTTTTCAAGAAACTATCACAGTAAGCTGATTGTAATGAAATGACAACTTAGGGAAAACCCTAAATCTATGCTTCTGCCATCGCCACCGCGTCAGCGCTGGGTTGATGGTGGTCTAAATGCTATACACTAGTGCAAATCGTTTACCACTAAACGCGAGCCCGATCTTCAAGATGTTGCTTGCACCCATCTGCTTTGCTTCCGCTAAATAACTGCGAGAATCAATTTGACTTAATGCCTCCTGCGCAGATTGCTCTAGGTGTGAATCAGCACTTACTTTCTTAAATTCAAAGATAATCGTTGGTTTGTCCTTATGATGTGAAAGAATCATATAATCATATCGACCATAACCACTTTCACGATTCGAACGAATTGAATAGTCTTTGCGATTACCAAGACTAGCTGTCATGCCAACAATAAGTCCATGATAAAAAGCTTCAGGGGCATGATCTAAATCATGCACGCTCACCGTTTGCTCTAAAATTTGTTTTAATCGGCTTTCAAACTCAGGAATATTGCCATCGAGTAAAGATTGAATAAAAGTATTATACCAAACAATAGAAAAACCACTCGCTAACCAATCTTCAATAATCTGACGATAAAGTGCTCTAATTTCTCTATTAGGAATACGCAATTGACACAGCAAACCCTGCTCAGTTCGTTCAAAGGAATCTGCTGTGAGATAACCTGCCATGAAGAACAAACTCCATATCGCAGATTCATCCATATTGAGTCCTGAAAAAACAACATGTTCGTTTATTACTTGCGAGAACGTCTGCCCTGCGAACAACCCCTCAAGTTGAGTTTTAAAGTCTTCGCTGGTGTTGGCCAAAAGATCCTTCAGTAAGGCATTATCACTGGTGTTCACCCAGTAAATATCCATCTCACCCTGCTTCTTAATGCAAGATGCAATTGACCAAGGATTGTAGATGCGATGATTGCCAATTTGATAGCCGTTATACCAACTTCTAATTTCTTCTAATTTAGTTTGCAGATTAGATTTCGCGAGTAACGCACTAACTTCATCTTCAGTAAAACCAAAATAATCACCATATTCTGAGCTCAAGATAGAATAAACACTTAAGTTATTTAGTCCAGAGAAGAAACTCTCTTTTGATACGCGCAAGATACCAGTGAGAACAGCTTTATATAAATAAGGATTATCTTTTAAAGCGGCCCCCAATAAATTACGAAATAAACCAGCAATTTCATCATAATATTTTTTTAAATAACCAATTTGCACAGGGGTATCATATTCATCGATCAAAATGCAAACTTTTTTACCGTAGTGCTCGTGTAAGCAATTACTTAAAAATAAAATAGATTGCTCTACATCTTGCTGATTAGCTTTTCTTGCTAATATATCGTTAATTCTTTCTTTATGATAGGCAGTTAATCGATCGCTACTTAATAAGATATTACTAAATTGGACATAAACCATTTCTATGATGTAGGTAATTTTTTGATAAGCTTCTTCATATGTGTTTTCTTTAATATCTTTAAACGTCAAAAAAATAACCGGATATTGTCCTTGATGTTTTTCAACTAACTCTTTCTCTTCTGCAATTTTTAAATTTTTGAATAAATCAGCTGCATGCTCATTGATATCAAAGAAATAGCGCAGCATAGACATGTTTAATGTCTTGCCAAAGCGACGAGGACGCGTGATTAAGACAACTTTGTCATCCTCAAGAATTGTTTTAATCAACAAACTTTTATCAACAAAGTCAAACCCTTCATCAATGATTTCTTTAAAGTCACTATAACCCACCGGTAATCGAGTACGCATGTTTTTAGGCCTCTACCATAGCAACAGCTTTTTCCATATCCACACTTACCAAACGCGATACTCCTGGCTCGTGCATGGTGACACCAATTAAGTGATACGCCATTTCGATTGCAATTTTATTATGGCTAATAAAAATAAATTGAGTCTTCTCAACCATGGATTTCACAATGCGAGTAAAGCGTACAACATTAGCATCATCTAACGCAGCATCAACTTCATCTAATAAACAAAATGGCGCAGGATTTAAGTGGAAAATAGAGAAAATCAATGCAAGCGCCGTTAATGATTTTTCACCACCTGATAATAATTGCACTGTACTATTGCGTTTACCCGGCGGACACGCCATCATCGTCACACCGCATTCCAATAAATTATCACTGGTCAATTCTAAATACGCTTTACCGCCACCAAAAATAGTTGGAAATAAAGCTTGAAAACGCTCGTTTACTTTATCAAATGTTTCTTTAAAACGTGCGCGTGTTTCTTTATCAATTTTTGCAATCGCTTCTTCTAATAATGCTAAACCGGCTTGCAAATCTTGCACTTGTTTATCTAAATATTCTTTGCGTTCTAAAGAGGTTGCATATTCTTCAATCGCAACTAAATTAATCGCACCTAAACGACTAATGCGTTGCGCAATCTGATCCACTTTTGCTTGCCAGGTGTCAATCGTAATATCTGCCGGTAGGTTTTCTAATATGGTTTCAAGCGCCATCATTGTTTCTTGCATTTGCTCAAAGATAGATTCCGCTTTCACTTTCCATCCTTGCCACTCCACACGTAAATTTTCGAGACGTCCTCGAATATGATTAATCTCTTTTTCAGCTGCTTGACGTTTTTGTTCGAGCATACGGCAAGTGTGCTCTAATTCTTCTCTGTTTTCTCGTGCTAATTGCAATGCTGATGTTAACTCAGCATGTTTATCCAGTGCCTCCTGCAATGCATTTTGCATCGCATCGGTTGGCGACATGCTGTTTAATTCAGCCAACAGCGTCTCTTTGCGCGTAACGAGATGTTGCGCTTGATGCTCAAATCGATTTTTATTTTGTAATAAAGCAGCTTGCTGCGAACGTTTGCCTTGACACTGCATCGCCAATTGATGGCTAGCTTCTGTTTTTTGTTTTGTCTCATCACGTAATTGCTGCAATTGATTACGTGCTTGATCGCGTGTATTGACTAATGCATCACGCTTTTCATTTAAATAATCTAACTCACTCAGCGCTTGCTCCCACAATAAGCGCGATTGAGTAAATTCGTCCTGTGTTTGCGCCAAACTCGCCTGACATTCATTTTGCTCAGCAATAATACGTTGCGCTTGTCGTTGCAATTCTTGCAGTCGATCTTGCTTGGCTTTGTATTGCGCTTCAATTTGGCTCAATTGTGCTTGAATCTGATTGCAGCTTTGCTGTATACGTTCACGTTCTGCTTCATGCATTTTTAATGCATCAAGCTGTGATTTAATTTGCGCTTCTAATTCAAGTTGATTATTTTCCAAGGCTGCAATTTGTGCAGCCAATGCTTTTAATTCTTGTTCACGTTGAAAAATCCCAGCAGAAGGATCATCCTCACGTAATATTTTGATCCAATTTTTGCCTAACCACATACCATCACGCGTGACAACCGATTCATGTGTTGCTAATGGCAGTGTTAATGCATCAGATAGTGAATCAGCAACATACACACCCGCTAATAAAGAGGTTAAAGCGATTTCTGTTGAATGAACCTTACTGAGCAAAGTGTTGGCTGTGTTTGCTTGATTCATCTCATGGTAACACGTTGCAAATAAACTCACATTGCCTTGTTTAAAATTAGCAATGAGCGGCGCAACGGCATTTAAATCATCAACACAGATTGCTTGTAACGCAAGACCAAGTACTTTTTCGACAGCTAATTCCCAACCCGCTTCTACTTGAATATGTTGTGCCAGTCGTGATTTTTGCTGCAATTGATGTTGATTCATCCAAGCGGTAATACGCTGATCACGCTGCCCCAATGCAGTTTGCTGCAACGCTTGCAATGACGATTGCTGACCACGTGCCTGTTGCAATTGATTGCGCAATTGATCGAGCTCGCGTGTCGCCGTGTGTTGTGCTGTTTGCTCAGTACTGATATGTTGTCGTACGGTTTGCAATGCAGTTTGTTGCTCATTTAACTGTTGTTTAACCGCTTCACGTTGTAAAGATAACGTTTCACATTCAGCTTGTAATTGATCAAAATCAAATTGTTTACTGTCTTCTGCTAATTTAGCTAAACGTTTATTTAAATCTTGTGCTTTTTTGTCTAAATATTCACTTCGATTTTTTTCTACTTGTGCAACTTGATTCGCTTTCGCTATTTTCTGATTAAACTCATCCCATTGATGTTGTGAAGCATGCAGCGTGTTTTCAGCAGTATTTAATTCTGCTTGCAAGCGACTGACCGCATCACTTGCTGCTTGATAGGCTGGCTCAAGTTGTTGCAAATCAGCATTTAATGTATTGAGTTGCTGATTCGCTTCATTTAATTCTGCTTGCACGGTTTGCCATTGATTTTCCGTTTGCGCAAGATCATTGCGCCATTGTTGTTCACGTTCTTTTTGATGCGCAATATCTTGCTCTAAGCGTGAGATGTCATTTTCAATCGCATAAAACGTGCGCTGTATTGCTTCAAAATGCTCGTTCGCTTCTTCTTTGCCTAGCCGCGCGGTTTCAATGGCAAGATCAGCAGCAAGGATTTCACTATTGCGTGCTTCAAGTCCCGTTTCTTCTTGCTTAATTTGCAAGGTATGCGCATTCATTTGTGCATCGAGTGTGCGCCATTGCACGCCGTAAAGTTGTGCTTTCAGTTGGCGTTCTTCTTCTTTTAAAGTTTTAAATTTTTCGGCCGTTTGTGCTTGCTGTTTTAATTTACTTAATTGCTTTTCAAGTTCCAGACAAACATCATTCACCCGTGCTAAATTTTCTTGCGTATGCTGAATGCGCAGCGCTGTTTCATGACGGCGTTCTTTATATTTTGCAATGCCTGAAGCGCGTTCCAAATGCGCACGCAATTGATCTGGTTTGGCTTCTGCCATTTCAACAATGGTATTTTGGCCGATAATTGTGTAGCCACGCGCGCTGATTCCCGTATGTGAGAAAATATCAAGCGCATCGCGTTTGCGACAACGCGTGCCATTGAGGTAATAAGTGGAATCAGAATCACGATCGATGACACGCTTAATTGAAATCTCGGCGAATTTCGCGTATTCACCACTGATGGTGCCATCGCTATTGTCGAAAATGAGCTCAACAGACGCTTGTCCCACAGGCTTGCGGGTATTCGCGCCATTGAAAATGACATCCGTCAGCGATTCCCCCCGCAGGTACTTGGGCGAACTTTCGCCCATCACCCACGTGATGGCATCGATGACATTGGACTTACCACAGCCATTAGGGCCGACAACCGCCACAAGCGCGCTGGGCGTTTCGATGGTGGTAGGATCCACAAACGACTTAAAACCGGCTAACTTCACCTTCAACAATTGCATGCGAGACATTCCTCAGGAAGAACGAAGCATTATGCCAGGTTTGCCTTCGTCTTAGCTACCTCTTCAGTCGCTTGTTGCTGCCCAGCGTGTTAGCGCCAGCCTCATTACCCATCTCGCGAACCTCGCAAAAAAATCCACGCGCCTTCTTGGCTATTCGCTCCATCTCTTGTGTATCAGTGATAGCGTTCTGTTTATCGTAATTTGTTGTATGAAAGAAGTCGTTAACCATAGAGCCAAGCTCAAATGCCTGGTTTTTCACATGACTGGGCTGAGTTCCCTCTACATTAGCAGTAGATGTTAAACCATTTTTAAATCCCTCTGCTGCTTCTAGTCCTGCTAGTTCTGCTTTCTCTGATTCAATGTTGATTAGTGACTCTGTAAGATTGCGTGATTGATCATCAAAACAAGCTCTAAAACCAGTTGCAAAAAGCCTACCAAAAAAAATACGTGATTCAGTCACTACTTGATCTTCTGCTTGCTGCAACTTCTCAAAGAATATGGTTAGCTGGTCATCTGTTAAAGTGAGCGCAATAGCATTAGCCTCACTTTGTAAAGCAAAAAAGCAATGAATCCTAAAACCAAGTATAAATGAACTCTCCTGCGCTCCCTTACGTAATAGCCCAGTTTTTGTAGCTTGTGCTACTATCCTCTTTACCTCTTCTTCGCTGTGGCTCGTACTTAACGTAAGACCCTGTACAAACGCCTCGCCATTATCATTCGCTTTCGCTGATGCTAGATTCACTGATGGATTCGGTGGCTCATATAGCACATTGGCTTGTAACTCAATTGCTGCTAATGCGTCTTGATCGATAACAAGCGCATTTAATGCATCAGTCTCTTTAGCACCCTTTCCTACTAAAAATTCACGTATTGAATTAATACGCTCACGCTGTTCTGGTCCAACATCAGGTTTACGTGAAGCGAGGTGTGCTAACGCCGTTTGACCAGATGCATTAGGTGTATTGAGCATTGCATTGAGAGTTTCATTGTCTGCTTTTTCAATTAAATTACACACTCCTTCTTGATCCAATTTATGAATAAGCTTATGTAGCGATATTCTATCTTTAATTACTTGAGGGTCTTCTTGATTAGATGTGGAAGAAGAAGTTTGCTGACTATGACCTGAAAGAGTAAGATCACTGAATTTTCGAGAACGAGTTATTTGATGACTCGAAGAGCTACTGCTAGAGGAAGAATGACTTATCGATTGCTGCGACTCGTTGAACGCTCGTATAGTAGTTTGCATATCCATTGGATCTGGTGCATCGAATTGCTGCAATGCTACTGTACTGTCAGCAGGCAGATTACCTGGAGAAATCACGCAATGCTCTATGTCATCAATGTATGACCTCAAAGCGCGAGCCTGATCATACGCTAAGAGATCAACCCGCGGCAGATTCCCGTGGAAATCAGATAAAACGGGACTAGCACCATATGACAATAATTTATTACGTATTTGACCCGCATCTATTTCCGATAGGTAATTTACACGTGCCAACTGATCTATTAAAGTTAGTGACGTTAAACCAGAATCATCCCAGTTATTAGCTAGCTCAGCACGTTTTTCTTTTGATGGCAATGAATCTAACAGCACTTCAACCATTTCAATATCATTGTCTCGAATCGCTTGATGTAGGTTATGAGTCTCTTGATGTAGCACGCTTATTTTCCTCTATATTGTTTTTTGTGAGCAGCGATTGTACCTGCTTTCTATTAAGACAAGGTTAAGCCAGTAGCCCCGCCGTCGACAAACTGCTATCCTATCCATTTCCCCTTGCGAGTACTCCTCATGTTGCGTCGCTTATGCGTTATCCTTATCTTGGCCTGTGCTTTCGCCGTGCCAGCCTTTGCCGGCATCCCACTCGCTTCAAGTCTCGCACCCATGCTACAGCACGTGATGCCTGCCATCGTCAATATCAAAGCACGTATCAAAATCACCGATTTTGCGACATTGCAGCAGCTGGAAAAAGAAAATAGCGCGAATAATAACAGTAATAGCAGCAGTGGCAGTAGCAGCGATAACAGTAGCAATAATCCATCCAGTAACAGCAGCCAAAACAGTGTGCAGCAACCGCTGCCTGATTCCTACACGTCTTTAGGCTCAGGCGTCATCTTGAATGCTAAAACCGGCTACATTGTGACCAATGCGCATGTGATCGAAAATGCCGAAACCATCGTCGTGACCTTAGGCGATGGCCGACACTACACCGCCAAAGTCATTGGCATCGACAAGCCTTCCGATATTGCATTGGTGCAAATCAAAGCCGATAACTTAACCGCACTCCCTGTCGGTGATTCTAACAAAGTCAAAGTGGGCGACATTGTCGCTGCCATCGGTAATCCCTTCGGCTTAAACCAAACCGTGACCTCCGGCATTGTCAGCGCCTTGGGTCGCACCACACTAGGCATCGAAAATTTCGAAAACTTCATTCAAACCGATGCCCCGATCAACCCAGGCAACTCCGGTGGCGCACTCATCGATATGCAAGGTGAGCTGATCGGTATCAATACCGCTATCTTAGCGCCCGATCGCGGTAGCGTCGGCATTGGCTTTGCTATTCCTGCCAACATGATGAAAAGCGTCGTCTCGCAACTCTCTGAATATGGCGATGTCAAACGCGGCTTGCTGGGCGTCGGTGCGCAAGACATCACGCCAGAATTAGAAAGCGCCTTCCACTTGCCCTCCCCCAATGGCGCAGTCGTTTCCGAAGTCTTACCCGACTCGCCGGCTGCCAAAGGCGGCATTGAAGTGGGCGATATTATTACTGAAGTTAATAACACGCCAGTCAAAAACGCGAGCGATGTGATCAACACCATCGGCTTTTTGCGCGTCAATTCCAAAGCCACCGTCACTTTCTTGCGTCACAACAAAAGCATCATCGCAAGCGTCACCTTAACGGATCCAAAAGAGCGCGAACAAGCCATCCAAGATCGCGACCCCTTCTTGTACGGCGTCACCTTGAAAAATTTCACAATCTTTAGCCCCCTTTATGGCAACATCGCCGGCGTGTTAGTGATTGCTGTCGCCCAAGACACTAACGCCTGGCATGCTGACTTACGCCAAGGCGATGTGATTCTTTCCGTCAATCAACAAAAAGTAACCAATGTCGATCAGCTGAAAGCACAAGTCAATGCCACTAGCAAAACGTTACTCCTCAATGTGTTACGCGGCCCTGCGGCGATTTTCTTGGTAGTCAGCAAGGAATAACGCCCACGCACAATGTCATCCCCGCCCGCACCAATATCATCCCCGCGAAGGCGGGGATCCATCCGTTAATAAAACCGTAATTCCACACCCTCTTTCCCGTGTTATGATGGATCCATAAAGATTTTCCATTAAAACAAATACTTAAAAAAACATTAAGTAAACATACGAAACGAAAGAGGCTCATGATGTCTTCGCCTAATTTTAAAAAAAGTGTTGAAGTACTAGCAGAGTTGCTCGATTCGAGCGCCATGGGCACCCAATTTTCGCTAAGCTCAACAGCACGTCTCTCTGCCATCTGGGCCGGCAAGCTTATCCCTCATGGCGCTGGCGCCATCGCACCTGCAATGGCAGCAGTAAAAAGTGCTATTGGCTGGGATCATGCGTTTAAATTAAATGAACTATATAAGGCTCAGAATAGAATTGAAGAAGCCTTAGCCTCCCCAGAGTCCATAGAGAAAGTAAAAAGATCTACAAAAAACTTGGGCGTGTTCGTAGCAGATCTAGAATTCTTAAATGCATACCAAGAAGAGACAGCTAAAAAAAATATCACCACAGCTTCAGCAAACCTCATTGCGGACCGCAAAAAGCAAGCTAAAAAAGGCTCAGCAATTAATAGCGACACACAAAAAAATGCTGAAACAGCTTTCAATGAGGCAATAAATAATGCTAAAGCTATACAAGAAGCTAAAACAGCAACCATGGGCTTACGCGCAACACACGCTTGGCTAAAAAGAAATGCACCTATCAAAAGAAATGCACCTATCAAAAGAAATGCACCCATCAAAAGATCCATGAACACACCTGATACAATAAAAAACAATGACACAAGTCTAAAAAGTAAAAGTATGCGTAATGAAAGGGTCGCAGCTCTAGAATATGCACTAAACCGTGTCAAAGACACTCAAGAAAAAATTAAGCTTAAAAAAATCACAGAAATTGATGTCAATTTGGCCTTTATGAGAGCAGTGCTTGGAACAGTCATATTCGTGGTCTTGTCAACAATTGCCCTAAGCATGGTTTTAGCTGTTGCAGGCATTATTAGCATTTTCACCACCCTTGCTTTGTCTCTTGCGATGCCTACTCTCATCATGGCGACAGTATATTTCGCAGGAGAAGCCATCCTTCATCGCATACGAGGGGATAAAGTAAAAGCGAAAGAGTCTGCTATCACATCTGCCGTATTAGCGGTAACGACTGTCGTACTAGGGGCGCTAGTCGGCATCAGTGCTGCGACACACGGCATTGGACACGCCATCGCAGTTGGCCTTGGCCTTGCCGTTGTATTAATTGGACTGACTAGTGCTAGCAACAAAGGTGTTAACTTGTTGAAGGAAAAATGGGTAGCATATAAGGAAAAACCTCAACAAAATAAATCAGATCAGAAGAAATTTAGCTTATATCAAAACAGCATTTTTACGCCATCTAATAATGTAAAGCAGATTATTCCAACTCCCAACCTCAAAGCAAACCTCAGACGCACCGGAGGATAAAGAAGGGTCACATCATTTTTTCAACATGCACGCCCACCACTGACTCGTTCTGCCTTAAAAAAGACACAAAAGCAAAAAACGGCTCAATTTCAACGCCATTATAAGAAGAGCCGCGAGGATATTTATCTGTCGCATCGGTAAACTCAAGTACACCGTTATTGCGAAATAAAATGCCCATATGCGAAATAGATAATAACGATCCTTGCCATGGAAAAGGATTGTGAACAACTTCTACAACAGCAGGTGTTGGTAACTGCGACGCAAGCAGCAATAGTTTATTTTTTGGAATATAACTTATTCTCACCCGCTGCTTTATTGTCGGATCCACATTTAATTGCGGGTCCTGCCAGATTAACCATCGATTACGCGTAATATCGAACGATAAATACGGTAGATGATGCAGAACATCAAGCAAATAACCATTTCGCTCATTCACCGGATTAAAATCTGTTTCAATAATATGATTGCGATTGATAAAGCTCACCACAGTAGGCTGATTATGATTGGCACCATAGGCAATCTGTAAGAAATGATTATCAAATTGATGGATATTTTTTGCATGCAAGCTCGCGAGCACCACTTCAACAAAAGTCTGGCAGTTAAAACCATCGAGGCGATAAAGAGGCACACTGCCTTCACCGGTAGCATTGGCATATAAATAAGGCCGACCGCGGAAATCATTCGCAAGCATTGCGACCTTGTCATTGTTATTTTGATAGCGTGCGAGTGAAGGCAATAATGTATTTAATTCTTTTTTGCTGGCAATGAATACCTGATCTGCTTCGCTTCTTGCAAAAGCCAATAATAGCATCAAAAATAGCAGCATCATCCTAAGCATGAATCACACGCCGCCACGCACGTGCTGAAGCAACACCATAGTAAAGCCCTAACACATGTCGGGTCATGGCGCTTCTTTTAATGCCTTTTTTTAATTGCGTCTGCATGTATCGTTCAAACTCATCCATAATTTCCTCACGGGTCCTAATATATTTTGCAGGATAATATTTTTTTTGTAATGCTGCCAACAAATACAAATTGTGATAAGCCGCGCGCCCAATCATCACACCATCGACTTGCGGTAAAACCGCCTCCACATCAGCAATCGATTGTACACCACCATTTAATATAATGCTTAAATGCGGAAAATCTCGCTTCAACTGATAGACGATATCATATTGTAATGGCGGAATAGTACGGTTTTCCTTAGGACTCAAGCCCGTTAACCATGCCTTACGCGCATGCACAATAAATGTTTGACAACCTGCTGCTGCATTTAAATGCACAAAATAATGCAATTTCTCATAAGTATCTGCATCATCAACACCAATGCGACATTTAATGGTAACAGGAATGTTCACAGCAGCTTGCATGGCATGTATACACTCTGCCACCCATTGCGGCTCCAACATCAAACAGGCCCCAAAGCGCCCTGCTTTGACGCGCGGACTTGGGCAGCCGACATTCAAATTAATCTCATCATAGCCATAATCTTCCCCGATTCTCGCGCAAATAGCTAATTGCGCAGGATCAGACCCACCTAATTGCAAAGTTAAGGGATGCTCAGTTTGGTCATAACCCAACAAATAATCCACATCGCCATGCAAAATGGCTTGCGCTGTGGTCATCTCACTATAAAGCTGAATATCGGGTGAAATCAGTCGCATCAAATAGCGACAATGTCGATCAGTCCAATCCATCATGGGGGCAACAGATAATAAACTGGGTTTAAGCATTTTCTTCTAAGCTATGTAGCGGAATCACTGTGCCCCATTGTTTACAACCCGGGCACAGCCAATGTAAAAATTTTCCAGCAAAACCACATGACGCGCATTGATAGTCTGGCTTATTCGATAATATTTTTTTCATTAAATTTTGCAAAATCGCCAAATCTTCTTTCGCCCTACCTTCTGCACCAGAAATATATAAAGTAAGAAATAAATAGAGTCCACGTATTGTCGGATAACGCCTGACATAATCCGCAACAAAATTAGCTGCGACTTTATCCCCTTTCCATTGACGAAGACGCTCAGCCAAAATTAACACAACCGGCACATGAGGATATTCATTCAATAATTTTTTAAGATAACGCACAAGATTATCCGCTTCATTTAATTTTTCATAGCACAAAGCAAGCGATTCAATCGATTCTGACAAATATTGCGGATCTTGTTCCTTTATTCTCTTTAAGCTTTTTAAAGCTTGTTTATATTCACCTTGTTCAATACAAACTCTACCGTGCAATAAACTGGCACGAACGGAATCTTTATCGGCAAGAAAAGCATCGTTCAAATAATTCACGGCTAAAGCATATTGTTTTTTGTTTAAA
>Ga0207129_1108_pt1 | contig 14117 bp, 12 predicted proteins | sample Alteio_BWMinHeat_15_FD_153517 | JGI IMG/M metagenome (GOLD analysis project Ga0207129, IMG submission 153517) | Enriched cells from forest soil in Barre Woods Harvard Forest LTER site, Petersham, Massachusetts, United States -... | ecosystem: Environmental > Terrestrial > Soil > Temperate forest >... | reverse complement strand
ATTTAATTGCGAAGTATCATAATTAAGTTGAGAGCTTTTTCCTGGATTGCTTCGTCGCTTCGCTTCTCGCAATGACGGTGATTAAATATATTACGTCATTGCGAGAAGCGAAGCGACGAAGCAATCCAGGATGAGAATCATTTGAGCGGTTATGGGGGCTGCATGTACTATTTATCCCTCAAGGCTTCCCCTTCGAACCAGCTTGCACCAAATACAAAGGTCGGTTTTTGGCTTCGTTAAACACCCGCCCGACATACTCCCCCAATATTCCTAGGGTAATCAGCTGGATGCCGCCCAACAGCAAAATAATCACAATGAGGGTGGGGTAGCCCTTTACCGGATCTCCAAAAACCAGCGTTTTGCAGACAATATACATCGCATAAAGAAACGCCATGCCTGCGCTAAAAAACCCCAGGTAGGTAGCCAATCTGAGAGGTGCGGTACTAAAAGACGTGATGCCCTCCATCGCGAAGCCGAACAACTTGTGATAGGACCAATTCGTTTTCCCCGAATACCGTTGATGGGGGATATAAGGAATAGCCTTTTGCGAAAAACCAATCCAAGCATAAAGACCCTTCATATAGCGGTGATGTTCGGGCAATAACTTAAGCGAGTCTACGGCCCTTCGATCGAGTAAACGAAAATCCCCCGCATGAGGAGGAATGCTGATGTCGCTGATCTTGCCCATCAGACGATAAAAAAAACTGGTCAGATATTGTTTCAGCGGCGTTTCATGGGCACGTTTTTGGATTTGTGCGTACACGACTTGGACACCGCTTTCCCAGGCCTCCAGAAAACTGGGGATGAGGTCTGGCGGATGTTGTAAATCGGCGTCCATCAGGATAACGGCATCGCCCTCCGCAAAATCGAGGCCGGCGCTGAGCGCAATTTCTTTCCCAAAATTGCGGCTGAGGGAAATCCAATGCACACGCGGGTCGTATTGCCGCAAGGTTTGTAGCATGTGTAAGCTGTTGTCATGACTACCGTCATTGACGAATAGGATTTCGAATTCATAGTGGGTTAATTTACTCAGCGTCATTTGTAATTGCTGGTAAAGCTGTGCTAAATTCCCAGATTCATTATGAATCGGAATGACCAATGAAATTTTCTTCTTGCTTTCCATCTCGTTATTGCTAATTCCACATTGTGTTTGGTCCCAAAATGAATTTCAGAGGTGAGGATAAATTTTTAGGACAGCCACCCTGGCAAACATCCCTATTGTATCTCATCTGGCTACTTGCCGGCATAAGTTTGTTAACCACTTTAACTTTGCCCTATATGGGCGAAGAAGGCGTCTATACGGTGACTTCTCAGGAGATGTGGTATCACCGAGAGTGGTTAAAACCCATTTTTTATGGTGCTAGCTATGGCCGGCCACCTTTTTATAATTGGCTGATTATGCCAGTGGCCAATGCGCTGGGTTGGCCGCAAGTGTTGGTCGCTTCGCGTTTGATCTCCGCGATGATGACGATGCTTACCAGTGGACTCTTGTTTGTGTTGGTTTATCGGGTAACGCAGCGAAACACCCTGCTCGCGCTGTTGTCTGCCACCATTTTTTTAAGCGGTGATGTGTTATTTAAGCGCGGTTGGTTGGCGTATGCTGATCCGACTTTTGGCTTTTTTTGCTTTCTTGCCTGTGCGGGTGTTTGGTTGGCAGTTGAGGAGGCGCGCCTCTGGTGGTTGGTGTTGGCTGTGTTCGGCGTGGTGGCGGCTTTCTTGAGTAAGGCTTTAACCGCCTACGGCTTTTTCTTTGGCGCGCAGCTCGTTTTATTTTGGAAGCATCGACAGGGAGGATGGTTGCTGAACCCCAGCGTGTTGGTGTTGCAGGCTGTCGCGTTGTTGTTCCCCGTTTTTTGGAATATTGCGGTTACGGAGGGTGCCCATGGCAGCGGTATGCTGCTCGATATTTGGCATCAGATGGCCATTTTAGATGTTCGGGCTTATGTGGTTAAGCTCTTGAGTTTTCCGTTTGTGTTATGGGTTCAGTTTTTGCCGGTGAGTTTGATTGTGGCGGGGATTGTGGGGTGGTATTGGGCGCGTGGAGGGCGAGGGCCTGCAGAGGGCATAGGCAGCCGTGAGCACGCGTTATTTAGCATGGCGCTGGGTATATTGCTCATCAACGCACTACCTTACTGGATAGCCCCACAAATGCGTATCCGGTATTTGCTGCCTTTGTATCCGTTTATTGCGATGATGTTGGCTTATGGGGTGTGGGTGCATCGAGAGAAAGCGCTTAAGCTGGTGACGGGGGTGTTGATGGTCTCGGTGATTGCCCGGTTTGGATTGGGGTTCTGGGGCTACCCGTATTATGAACGCCAGTATCGGGGCGATTATCGGGCAGTTGCCCAAGCAATGATTGATCTGGCCCAGGGGCGGCCCATTTATACGGATTATACGTCAGCCATTGGGATTAGTGTGGTAGCGAACATTAATGCCTTGCGGATGCCTGAGATGCCGCCGGTTTCTGGGATTCGGGCTGAGGCGAAGACGGGGCTGTTTTTTACGAACCACCGTGAGGTGATGAGGGGGCGGTTTTTGCGAGAGATTGTGGTAGGTCGAACGTCGTTGTATTTGTTTGACTTAGCGGAACGATCAGGACCGCCAACTTAGTAACGAATGCCTTGTTACATTGTCCCGAATAAAAATCCCCCCTAACCCCCCTTTATAAAAGGGGGAAGCGAGCTTCAGCGAGCAGGGGGATTTTTATTCGCAGCAATATGACGAGGCTTTCGGTGTTGAGTCGATGACTTGGTGAGGGCTATTACAATTTTTAGATGAATATCAGTGTCTTTTTCGGTAAAATGGGCGTTTTAGTTGCTGCCCCCAGGAGAACACGCTCATGTTATTTTCGGATTATCTGGCTGAAAAATTAGCACCGTTCAATTTACTCAAACACCCTTACTATCAACTTTGGAACCAAGGTGCCCTAAGTCGCGATACCCTAGCTTACTATGCTAGGCAGTATTATGGCCATGTGGCTGCCTTCCCTCGGTATTTAAGCGCGATTCATACGCAGTGTGACAACATTGCTGATCGCCAAGTACTGCTAGGCAACTTAATCGAGGAAGAGCAGGGTCCAGAAAACCACCCGAAGTTGTGGATAGATTTTGCCGAGGCACTGGGTTCTAGCGAAGCGGCAACACGTGCCGAAGTACAAAATCCTCAAACGCAAGTCCTGGTCGATCGCTTTTTTGAGCTCACCCAGGCGTCCTACGCCAAAGGCTTAGGCGCATTATACGCCTACGAACACCAAACGCCGAAGGTGGCGGACAGTAAAATTGAGGGTTTACAAAAATTTTACGGTATTCAAGAAGAAGCCGGCCTAAAGTTCTTTAAAGTTCATAGCTCTGCCGACGTTTGGCATACCGAAGAAGTGGCAGGCCTGCTGAATAAGCTATCCGCAGAAGACCGTCAAGTGGCCGAAGCCGGTGCAGTTGCCGCAGCAGAAGCCTTATGGGGCTTTTTAGATGGTATTTTGGCGCATGGCCCTGAACAATATGACTTGTGTGATGGTGATATGGCAGCCGAGCAATCCGCGGCCTTGTCTAAGGCAGCAGAGGACCTGCATTAACGATGCAGGTTATTGGTTGCCAGACACATAGAATTCTTCCAGGAGAGTCTTTAGAAACCATTCTCGATGGCTATTTGCCAAAGCTGGTAGAAAAAGACATCGTAGTCATCACGTCTAAAATCGTGAGTTTGTGTCAAAATCGCGTACTTGAGAAACATCAGGTACGCGATAAGCGCACGCTGATTGAACAGGAGGCAGATGCCTATTTAGCAGATGATGGAGACAGCCTATACGGCATTTGTCTTACCATCAAAAATAATATTTTAATCCCTTCGGCAGGTATTGACGAGTCCAATGCCAACGATTGTTATATCTTGTACCCAGAAAATATACCCGAAACTGCCGCGCAGATCTGGCATTTTTTAAGAGCGCGTGATAAGGTGCGGCACCTTGGCGTCGTATTAACGGACAGCCATACAAGCCCCCTACGGAGAGGGGTAACCGGCATTGGGCTAGGGTGGTGCGGTTTTGAGGCCATTCGGAATTACGTGGGCACGCTCGATTTATTCAATAAGCCTCTGCGCGTCAGCATGGCCAACCTAGTGGATGGCATTGCGGCGGCTGCAGTAGTGGTCATGGGCGAAGGCAATGAGGGCACACCGCTGTGTGTGGTGAAAGATGCGCCTAACGTGGTGTTTCAAACGAGGCCGCCCAGTGAAGCGGAGAGGGCGTTTGTTTCGATAGAACCCTCGCGAGACATTTATGCGCCTATATTAAATAAGGTGCGTTGGTTGCCGTAGGAGTAGTGATATGGGTGGCTTTTTTAGCTCAGAAAAAACAAAAACACAAAGACGCTTTGACCAGTTTAAGCAGGCCATTGAAGCCGGGGACGCGGATGCTGTCAAGAAATGCTTAACAAACCCAAAACTTGATCCCAATTGTGAAATGGGCGATTCTGAAGATGGCAAAAATGCGGTGATGTATGCGTTGTCGCCTTTTAGGAAGAGAAAAGGGGCGCAATCATGGGAGAAAAACCGGGCGGTCGCCGAAGTATTGTTGGCAGATGGTAGGATAAATCTTAGGGCAATCAATCGTTCGAAGAAAACACTGTTTGGATTGATTATCGGACAGGGGAAAAACAATGGGGATCCCACTTCGGCGCTACTGTTGGTACAAGACAAAAACTTTCCTTTTGATCAGCTCGATGAGAGTGAGAACACAGTGTTACATTTGTTCGCCTACGCTCATGTTCCTTATGTCGATACCTTCAAAAAAATAGCGGACGAAATAGTAAAGAAAGTAAATGTGAATGCCGTAGATATTGATGGAGATATGCCGCTTCATGTTGCAATAAAAATGGAGAATGCAAAGCTTGTCACCTATCTATTGGGCGTGCCAGAGCAGGCGTATAATATTGCCAATAACCAGGGCGATACAGCGCTTCATCTGTTAGCGCGCAGTGAGGGTTTTAAGCGAGAAGAATATGAAGCACTTATGACATCGTTAATAGAAAAATCTAAGTCTAGTCTAAATGTAAAAAACAAACAGGGCCAAACACCCCTAGCTATACTCAATGAAAAAATAGAAAAAATTAGAAACGATAGGTACAGCAAGTACGGTGATGGTTATGTCCGAAATGTACCCTCCACGCTTCTGGATGAAGAGCGCTATTGGACGTTATCTAAGCAGTTAATTTTAATGGGCACAGAGATAACGATAAAACAAGCGCCCAGAGACCGCATGTTGTGGCTAGATTTTCTAAATAGCTTAGAAGTTATTCGGGCTCATTTGAACAAAGATGTTACGGATATTTTAAAAAACACGATAACCACTTTTGACGGATCTCTGCCAAAACAATCGATACAGAAATTATTAAAAGATATTAATGTATTTTTTGATAAAGAACCCACTTGGCAAAACCTATTCCCAGCAGTAAAACAATATTATTGGCAATCAGCACTGGTGCTTTCTGCGCATTTGGGGAAAGCACCTTTGGTTAGTTTTTTTATCGAAAAAGGTGCTCGGCCGGACATGCCCCTATTTCCCTTCGAACCGAACAGAGTACCTTGGGGTTTTATAGAACAACAAACGTTGCATGGGCAAACGGCAATTACTGCCTTATCCGATAATGCCAGTTTAGAGTACCATCAAATAGTTGACACCTTGGGTGCACTTTTGGCGAAAGATAAGTCTGTGGTCGATAGCCGAAACCATCAAGGACAAACGCCTTTGATTTTTGCAGTGATGGGGGAGAAAGTAAAGTTTGTCTGGGCTTTGTTACAAAATCACATGCCCGATATCACATTGCAATATCAGGGAAGAACTGTAGTGGGTATTTTGAAGGAGACAATTAATAAAGAAAAAAAACAGCGTGTAAAAGTAATCCTCAGAGAAGATAGGGGAACGATAGATTATGGCCTGGCGTCCTTTCTGCGGGCTATTGGTGTTATTGGTAGACCTTCGGAGACAGTTGAGGAACCGGTATCCGAGAAAATGGCGGATGCCCAACGATTGTTGATAATATTGGAAGCGTTCGCGAAAAAGCTACCCACCAACACTATCTTAATGGGAAGTGAAGATAAGCAAAAAGCAATAGAAATCATGATTAAATCTAGGGGTTTCGTTGAGGCAGACCAAACAAGCATGTGTGAGTTTTTTGCGAGCTTGGCTGAGTTGCATAACTCAGAACCAGAATTGAAGATGGAAGCGCCAGCAGCGGGTCTGCAACCCCCCATGATCGTGCCTCCTTTGGGTATCGCCCCGCCCCCAGTAGCACCACCCCAAAGTATGTCGCGGTGGACACAGATGCCTCCTCCTGCTCTTATGCAGGTGCCTGTCTCTTCTGTCCCCTCTGCGCCTTATGCGCCCTATTATGCTGCTAACGCTGCTGCACTACCGCCAATGGCACCACCACCCTACGAACCAGGATCGGAGCCGTTGTCTCCGCAGAAAGAGGGGCAGGTTTCTAAAGCGAAGCCATCTGGTTTATGAATGGCTTAACCAACTCGCTATGAAAAATTGCAATCGTTCAGCCTCAGTAAAATCCGCCGAATAAAAATCCCCCCTAACCCCCCTTTTACAAAGGGGGGAAACGGAACGCGCAGTTTGAATCAAACGATGAAGTCAAATAGTTATCTCTAATCCCCCCCTTTGTAAAAGGGGGGTTAGGGGGGATTTTTATTCGGTGGATTTTACTGAGGCTGAATAGTTACGAAAACTTAAAAGGCACATGAGGAGGACGAGGCATGTCCTCTTCATTGGCATCCGCATCCTTGCGAGGCGCCTCCAACACCTGCGTCGAATAATAAGGTTCCGCTTGGCCGAGTATTCTGAGATAAGCCCAACCCAGTATTTCTAAAACCGGTCCTTTCACGCCTTTCGGGACTTTACTATTCAACAAATCGTACATACCCAAGGTGCCTTTTGGCCCCTCTTTGGGATGCGCCTTGGCGTATTCGATAGCCTCTGATAAATCCTTGATGTAGTCGTCAGCAAAGCCTTCTTTTTCGAGGTGGGTTGGCGTAATGCAGAAATGCAGACGGGCAGGGTCTGGTAACCCGTTGCCTACCCAGCCTTTTTCTTTCATCTTGCTGGCGACTAATAATATGTTAATATCAGAGTCGGCTGAAGCTTTGATGGCAAAAATGGGCAGTAAGGGTTTTCCGCAGACTTGCACCCCTTCCATCGAGTGGATGGCATTGACGATGGTGTCTTTCATCTCACACATTTGTTTTAAATTGTTAACATAGCCCTCAAAACCCGTTTTTAAAGCGGTGGCCCAGCCATCGATACGAGGTTGGCGGCTGCCTTCTATCCCCAATGTCGCGTACAAACCAATGGCGGAGTCCAAATGAACGTGTGTTGAGTACTTTGCCAATTCATAAGTTGCATACATGATAATGGACTCGTTTTTTTCTGACATGCCATATTTGTGTGAATCTTTAGAAATAGAAGTAACCCCTTTGACTCTAAAATCAAATTTAGGCAGTTTGATACCCGCCCTCTCCGCAAAAGGCAAACAAAATCCACCCAAGCAGGCATCCACATGGCAGCCGATGTCGTATTTATCTGCCAGGGTCGCAATGTCTTCTATGTCCTCAATAATGGCTTCGGAGAAGGGGGGTGCTGAGGCGACGAGCGCAATGGTATTGTAGGTGATTTCGCTCTCCATGGCCTTTAAATCGACGGCTAAGGTATCTGGGTCGACCGGCACTTTGATGAGCTTGATGCCCAGTAATTTGCAGGCCTTGTCGAAAGCGGGATGTACGCGATCTGAGGCAATAATTTCGGGTGCGGTAACTGGCCATAAGAAGTTTTGTGCCTGAAAGTAATAGGCTTTACAGGCATCGTAAATACTCATGGTGCCGCCTCCGGTAGTCTTCCCCCATGCGGTTTCTGGTGCGTGATACAAATTCAAGCATATCTTAACCATCTGGGCTTCTAGGAAGGGCAAGCTTTTCCACAGGTCGTCATGCATGGGGTTCCGGGTAATGACCCTGCTATGCACCTTTTTTTTAAACTCTCTTAGTGAGTAGGGTGCGTAAATACCGCCTGAAATACCGTAAGGATTTTGTATGTGTGCATCAACCGCGTCGAGTTCTTTTAATATTTCGCTTTCTGGCACGCCTTTTTCAGGTAGCGTTAGGACCTTTAATCCTTTTTCTCTATGTTTTAATTCGTCGAGTTCCATTTTTTGTATTTCTGGCGCAAGTTTTTGTTCTAAGACGGCTTGGAGCTTGTCCTTGACAATGGGGAGCGTTTGGGCGACTGCCAAAGCCTTGCTTTGTGCAAATAAGGACAAATCTGTTTGGGCACGATAGACGTCGTATAGGCTTTTAATCACCGGGGCTAAGAAGGCGAGTTTGAGAGGACCTAGTTTTCTGGCAAGTTTGTAAATAGCAAAAATATAGAGCAGTTTGGAGAGAATGACTTTTGGATTGAGGTAAAGTTTTAAGCGATTGTAAAATTTGTAGATACGTTCTTTGGTAGCAGGGTCGATGTCGATGGGAAATTTCATAGCATGTCCTTTCTAGAATTTGGGGTTAGTTTATGAAGGCTGAATCGAGAATAAAGTTATTATCCCACAATAGCCTAAGATGAGAGCAATAACGACACCTATGATAATATTTTGTACTAGCCGGTCTTTCGTCGACTCGATGACCATAGTGCCTGCTATGAGATCGTGTAAGGCGCGCTTTCTAGGCGTAAAGGGTTGGATCAAATACCCGATGCCCAGGGTGATCCAAGAGACTATTTGGGATATCCACCGAGCAAAAGCTGTTCTTCTAGAGATGCGCTCTCCTTTTGTATTCAATACCTTGATGCCCATTAATTGTTTGCCATAAGTGGCACTGCGTTCTCCAGATTCCATAATGGTGGAGTAGATGGCTGCAGCGATGATGGTTATCCCGGATCCAATACTGTCTTTCCAAACATTGTCGATGTTTTCTTTCCCTATCTCTACACCAAAAATCGTTGATAAGGCGGAAGGTGCACCGAGCATAAATGTAAAAGGTATGAACAATGCAGCGCTCAATAGAAGATAGTCCAGCATCATAGCGGTAAAACGACACCAGAAACCCGCGTAAACCAGGGTGTTGCCGGCGTTGGTTGCGTTGTTCCTGTTATCAGTGGTATGAGTATTGGCGGATGCTTGAGTACAGGCTTGGCAAATGGCTGCTTGCCTGTCCATGCGACACCCACATTGTGTGCAATACATTGGAGACCCCTTAATCTTTGTAACCGTTTAATTTAAGCAATATAAGTAGATAGCCTGACTTTTTTTTTGCATGATAACATTTGCGGCGTTATGAGTACAATAGGTGTAGTGGCGCTTATTTTAAAATAGAGGGCTCAATTAAGCACTAGTGAAGTTTGAGGGGGTGTTTTTTTTGATTCGAAAGAAAAAAAGAGTATAATTCCCAATCTTTCTAATTATAAATAAACAGGACAATAAGCATGAAACCACAAAATAAGAAATTAGCGATTGCCGCGGCCATAGGGGATACCGATGAGGTAGCAAGATTAATTAAAGCCGGTGTCGTCGTCACCGAAGAGGCGAGCTATGTCAGTGAATATAACAAATTTTCCTATTCAGCTGCTTATCAGTCCTTTGTGGAGAATCGTGATGTAGAGCTTTGCAAGACTTTTTTGGATGAAGAAGACGTGCAGAAAGGCCTAGAACCACTGCCAAAATTTAGTTCTATGCCTATTTGCATGAAGCTGCATTCCATGGTCGTTTGGACGTGTTGAAGATGTTTCTTAACCTGAACTATGTGCTTGGTTGGGAAGATAAGTCTAATATGACAGGTCCTTCGCTTATGATAGCCGCCATATTAGGAGGGCATCCCGATATCGTTGAGGCTTTAATCGAGGCGGGTGTTAATGTTAACCAAAGCACGGACGATGGCTTGCTCCCCTTAAATGTTGCGGTGGGCGTCAGAAACGTAAAAATAACCGAGATATTATTAAAGAACAAGGCGGATGTTAATGCAGTTAGTGATGGGCATGTATTCCCGCCTCTGTTGGAAGCCATTCGTGCCCCTCGTTTTGCCGAAAAAGAAGAGGAAGATCAAAAATTCCTTAATGTGTTCATCATCGTTAAACTATTATTGGCGTATGGGGCGGATGCTAATTGTCGCGCAGGGGGTAATGATACAAAAATGATTTATACGCCATTAACGCTTGCTGCTCGCTCGTGTTTTCCATATGATATTGATGGTAGTGATGGCATGCTTAGCGTGGTGAAGATTTTGTTGAATAAGGGAGCAGATCCTTACACGCCATGTACCAAAGATTTTTGGGAGGGTTCGCATACGCCACGATTTCCCAAAAATTTGTTCTCTTCTGATAACGTATCAATACCGCTGGTGGACATGCTTTCAGAGATATCTGATAGGCGTAAATTAAATAGAAAGCCAACGGATGAGCTTGATATTGTGGATTACTTGTCAGATTATTTGAGAGATCAGGTTAGAAGAACAATACTCCATTGTTTAACTAAGGCGGAGATACCACCTAATGATAAATCCTCGATTTGTACGACATTGTTTGAGTCAACTTTATTTCATGTAAAACTATTGGAATTAGCCACTGATTTTGTTGTAGAGAAGCCGGGATCGGCAGCGGCTGTGGCTCCTGTAGAGACACGGATTTTACCAGAAGAACTGTCGCTCGAAGAAGACCTTTCGTCTGCTGATGAAAGCGACGACCTGTTGTCTTTGGAAGAGGCATCTTATGAGGAGTCCTCCGATGATGAAGTACCAACGGCGAATAACCCGCTGAAGCGTGGAAATTCGGGTGGGGCCGGAGGTGTTTATAAGAGAGTAAGAAGACATTAAGGAAGTTTGGCAGCATCCCAACTAATCTCCTTGCCTTGAAAACTGAATTCATGGATACTGGTATTTGATACGGATATAGACAAACACATACCGTATAGCAAAAAACCATCATTCAAATAGTTTTAACAGTGTTTTGTTTTTAATAGAGGGTTACCAGTTATGGGATTTAATATGATAAGTGTCGGGAGCGTTTCCTGGATTTTATTGATACTTGCGATAATGGTCGTGATAAAAGCGGTTAAGCAAGTGCCTCAGGGGGAAGAATGGACCCTAGAACGTTTTGGTCGGTATACCAAAACACTTAAACCTGGCCTGACGCTCATTGTGCCCTTTATAGACTACATTGGCTCAAGAGTCATTATGATGGAACAGGTGATGGAAATCCCTTCCCAAGAAATTATTTCTAAAGATAACGCCATGGTGAAGGTCGATGGTATTGTCTTTTTCCAAGTGATAGATGCCGCGCAATCGGCTTACGAAGTGGCTAATCTAGATTTGGCCATTCGTAACTTAACCATGACCAATTTGCGGACTGTGTTGGGTTCTATGGACTTAGATGAAATGCTGTCTAAACGGGACAACATTAATCAACGTTTGCTGGGTGTGATTGACGAAGCTACCTCACCTTGGGGCATGAAAGTCACCCGGGTAGAAATCAAAGACATTACGCCACCCAAGGAATTGGTCAATGCCATGGGTGCGCAGATGAAGGCCGAACGGGAAAAACGGGCGCGCATCTTAGAGGCCCAAGGGATACGAGAAGCCGAGATTTTAAAGGCAGAAGGCGTTAAACAGGCCACCGTGCTGAATGCCGAGGCCCATAGGCAGACGGTCTTTTTGGAATCCGAAGCGCGGGAACGCGCGGCCGCTGCCGAAGCCAGAGCAACGCAAGTGGTCTCTCAAGCCATTTCCGAAGGCAATCTACAGGCTATTAATTATTTTGTGGCACAAAAATATATCGACGCCTTGGGTAAAGTTGCCAGCAGTAATAATCAAAAAGTAATATTTATGCCACTTGACGCTAGCAGCATGATAGGGTCATTGGGTGGCATCGGTGAATTAGCCAAAGATTTATTTGCTCAGTCAAAGAAAGGTTAAGATTAAAGAAAGGCTAGATTAAGACAGGGTAAATTAGAGAAAGACTAAGATTAAAGAAAGGTTAGGATTAAAGAAAAGCTAGATTAAAGACAGGGCAAAATTAAAGAAGGGCAACATTAATGTTTATCTTATACTGGTTAACATTCGCTTTCGTACTAATCATCATGGAATTGATAGTCGGTGCCAGTTTTATGTTATTGTGGCTGGGACTTTCTGCCGCCATGGTGGGCGTTATGATTGCCATATTCCCAATATTAATATGGCCGTATACGATTGTGTTGTTTACGGTATTCGCCTGTACCAGTATTGTGTGCGGGAAACTGTTCAACAAATATTTTAAAAGGCGTGCGGGGGTCTCTGGCTTAAATCAGCGCACTGAAAAATATGTCGGTCAGGTTTTTGTTTTGATAGAGCCCATTGCCAATGGGCGTGGCAAAATTAAGATTGGGGACAGCACTTGGATAGTGACGGGACCCGACAGCCCCGAGGGCACACCTGTGAGGGTGATTGGTGCCATTGGGGTTATTTTGCAGGTAGTGCCTGTTTTATCGTAATTGTTCAGCCTCAATGAAATCCAGCGAATAAAAATCCCCCCAACCCCCCTTTATAAAGGGGGGTTGGGGGGATTTTTATTCGCTGGATTTACTGAGGCTGAACGATTACAGTTGTCCTATCTCTAAATTATTTTGAACAAAATCAGGAGATTTCTTAGGATAGACAAATCTAAGTGGTGCTTTTAAGTCGAACCCAAGCATCATACCATAGAGACTCACCAACTCTTTCGTAAAATCGACCAAGGCGATTTTTTCCTGATCATCAGATAACTCAAAAACAAATACCCCAAAATTGGGATCGAACACAATAGCGCGATTATATTTGTCCTTTAATAAAGTCACGGCATGCCCCGGCAATAAAATAACGGCACCATCCGATGGCTTCAGTTCGGTAAGCACCTGCAGGGTCGTGCCTCCCATGTCTTCTGGAATATTGGTTGCTATTAAGTCGTAATCGTAGTATTGTACAGGCGCATTGCTGGTGATAAACACATTGCCTTCCTGATAGGCAAATACTTGTTTTCGACTAAATTTGATAAAACTCTTATCTAAGTAAATGGAGTGATGCTTATTCATGGCAGGCACAATGATCGGCCTTTTTGTAAGCGGGTGCCCAAAAATTTTCCCAGTCGCCCTAAATTGTTCCAAACATTCTAAGCTCGCCCCAAGACAAACCCCGTCCGTGATGTCCTCGAGATTCCCTTGTTTAAAGGGGATATAAAGATGTTTTTTCCAATATTGATGAAACCTAGGCGTCGACTCTACATTAGGTGGCTTCTTCTCACTGAGTCTTTTAATCTTTCTTTTCAGAGATAAGTAGATGTTTCTATACTTCACCGGCGAGGGTATTTTAACCGGATGATTATCCGCCAGCAGTTCTGCAAACCATTCTCGCGTGGCCTTCACTTTAAATAAGAACTTGGGGAATATAGCCTTTAAAAATAGTGAAAGTAGACCATCTTCTTTTTGATCGAGGACTAAAAATTCGATCACTTTTAACGTTTTCGGTTGGAGCTTCCCAGAAACGGAAGCATACAAGTCATCTAGCTGCTGAAGAATACTTTTTTCGTAGGTATTGAGTAAGTTGAGTGTCTCTTTGACCTGAGTGGATGTCAACACCGCATCGTCATTCTGATCAATAAAGGCAATTACCTCACAAATTTCTTTGGATTTACTGCCTGTCGAGGCCTCTATCAGTTGATCAAATTTAGATAATAGCTCTCTTAATTTTGCGATTAACACTTACAGCCCTCCTTGGCTTAATAAGTTTGTTAATCTTTATGATAGGACAACTGTAATCGTTCAGCCTCAGTAAATCCAGCGAATAAAAATCCCCCCCAACCCCCCTTTATAAAGGGGGGTTGGGGGGGATTTTTATTCGCTGGATTTCATTGAGGCTGAACAATTACGATAAAACAGGCACTACCTGCAAAATAACCCCAATGGCACCAATCACCCTCACAGGTGTGCCCTCGGGGCTGTCGGGTCCCGTCACTATCCAAGTGCTGTCCCCAATCTTAATTTTGCCACGCCCATTGGCAATGGGCTCTATCAAAACAAAAACCTGACCGACATATTTTTCAGTGCGCTGATTTAAGCCAGAGACCCCCGCAC
>Ga0207129_1107_pt1 | contig 14165 bp, 17 predicted proteins | sample Alteio_BWMinHeat_15_FD_153517 | JGI IMG/M metagenome (GOLD analysis project Ga0207129, IMG submission 153517) | Enriched cells from forest soil in Barre Woods Harvard Forest LTER site, Petersham, Massachusetts, United States -... | ecosystem: Environmental > Terrestrial > Soil > Temperate forest >... | reverse complement strand
CTTGTCTTCGCGGTCACAGCGGGTTTTGTTTTGGCGGGCGGCACGGGCTTCTTGGCATCTTGCGCAATGACGGAGAGCACGAAGGCAAAACGGAAGAAGAAGCGTTGGAGAATATCCGTATAGCCATCGAAGAATACTTATCAGTTGCGCGCGAATTAGCAAGTGAAGCAGATATGAGAGAAGTGGAAGTAGCGTAATAATGCCTCGTCTCCCGGGCATCAATCATCTGCAAGCGGTCAAGGCACTCCAAAAAGCTGGATTTTTCATTAAACGTCAAAGCAAACATATCATTATGACAAACGGAAAGAACATCATCATTGTTCCTCGCAACAATCCCATCGGCCCTTTAACAATGGGTGGAATTGTTCAAGAAGCAGGACTCACGATCGAGGAATTCAAAAAGCTTCTTTAATCTCGTCTGCTCTTCCCCGCATCCCTTATAAACATTTACAATAGTCATTCGCCCTTCCTAACAGGTCGGACTATATTCCAACGGGTCATCATGAAATCCAAGATTGAAACCAAGTCGTCGAAGAAATCATCCAGTGCAAATGGGAATGCTGCTGGCGCCAAGGCTGTTCCCGGTAGAGCGCCGGCGATCCACACTTCCAGTAATGGTGGAAAATCGAATATCATGCAGCCGCTGCGCATGAATCCGCATGGCATTCCGGACTACCGCGCCGAGGTTCCCAACTTCACCACCACCGACGAGTGGGTGGACGGCAAATATCATTACACGGTTAAAGGTGATTTCGATGCGCCTGTGCCCGCCATCCGCGAATCGAAGTATCTGACCAAAGAGAGATCCGTCGAACTTTACCGCTGGATGGTACTCAACCGCAAGATGGAGACCGCGCTTGAGAACCTCTTCAAGCAGCAGAAGGTCATCGGCGGCGTTTATCTGGGGCTAGGCCAGGAAGGCTGCTCGTGCGCCAGCGCCATGGCGCTCAGCAAAACCGATTGGATCGCGCCCATGATCCGCAACCAGGGCGCGATGCTTGTACGTGGATTCCGTCCGGCGGAAACCATGATGCAGTACATGGCCAAGGTCGGCTCGCCCACCAAGGGACGCGACTCCGGCTCTCATTATGGAGACGTCCACGATAAGAACTGCGTTGCGCCCATCTCGCATCTCGGTGATTCCATCCCTGTGTGTGCGGGCATCGCACTCGGTGCGCGCATGCAGGGCAAGAACATCGCGTGCCTCACTTACGTCGGCGATGGAGGCCAGTCCACCGGTCCCGCCTATGAAGGCTTCAACTTCGCGTGCGTACAGAAGCTCGGCGTCATCCTCATCATGGAACACAATCTCTGGGCGTATTCAACACCTGTCGAGTTGCAGTTCGCCTGCCGCGACCTCGCTGACCGCGCGATCGGGTACGGATGTCCGGGCATGATCATCGACGGCACCGACCCCAACCAGGTGTATGACATCACACATGAGGCCGTCGAGCGCGCGTATCGCGGTGAAGGCGCCACGCTCATCGAAGCCAAGATGATGCGCATGAAGGGACACGCCATGCACGATGCGGCGCTCTATGTCCCCAAGCCGTACTTCGAGTATTGGAAGAAGCGCGACTGCATCACGCGTTTTGAAAAGTACCTGCTTGACCGTGGATGGCTCACTCAGAAACAGAACGAAGAGCTCATCAAGAGTGTGGAAGACCAGATCAACAAGGACCGCGACCTCGCCGAAGCTTCCCCGTTCCCGAATCCTGAGGACGCAGCAACCGGTGTATTCCTCGACAACTCGGTGAAGATCCCGTTCAAATACGGTCCGCCGAAGGTTAAGAAGGTGGAAAAGACCGCGAAGCTGGACGAAGCCAGCAATGTGAGCCATTACAAGTGAGATGAGCCGTCAGTCATCATCTTTTAGAAATGTTTTTAACTGGAAACTAGAAACCCACAACTGGAAACTGCACTCATGGCCCCTGTAACTTATCTCGAAGCGATCCGGCAAGGCATCTGGGAAGAAATGGTGCGCGACCCCGCTGTCTTCTGCATCGGAGAAGACATCGGCGTCTATGGCGGCGCCTTCAAGATCACCGAAGGGTTCCTGAACTTCTTCGGCAAAGAGCGCATGGTGGATACGCCTATCAGCGAAGCAGCCATTGCCAGCGCGGCATTCGGCGCGGCGCTCACCGGCATGCGTCCAGTGGCCGAGTTCCAGTTCATGGACTTCATCAGCTCCGCCCACACGCAGATCGCAAATGCCATCGCCAAAGCCAACTGGCGCTGGGGTGCTCCGGCGCCGTTGGTGCTGCGCGGGCCTTCAGGCGCAGGCGTGAGCGGCGGACCGTTCCACTCGCAGAATCCTGAGATGTGGTACGCCCACACTCCGGGACTGAAGGTGCTTTGTCCGGCCACGCCGACCGACGCGAAGGGCCTGATCAAAGCTGCCATCCGCGACAACAATCCTTGCATTTTCTTTGAGCACAAGTACCTGTACCGCCGCGTGAAGGAAGAGATGCCCGAGGGCGACGTTGTGGTCGAGATAGGCAAAGCCCGCGTGCACCGCACCGGACACAGCATCAGTGTGATCACATACGCCTCGATGGTCTATGTGGCTGAAGAAGCCGCGAAGACTCTGGCTCAGGAAGGCATCGAGCTTGAGATCATCGACCTGCGCACTGTGGCCCCGCTCGATGAGCAAGCCATTGAAGATACGGTCAAGAAGACCAACCGCGTCATCGTTCTGCATGAGGACAACCGCACCGGCGGCATCGCCGGCGAGATCGCGGCTGTGATCAACGAGCGCGCGTTCGAGGCGCTCGATGCTCCCATCACACGCATCTGCGCCAAGGACACGCCCGCTCCGTTCTCGCCACCGCTGGAGAAATGGTTCCTGCCGAATGCCGGTGATGTGGTGCGGGAAGCGAAGCGGTTGATGGCGTATTGATTCCACAAAGACAAAAACGCCACACGGGAGTGTGGCGTTCCCGGAAGACGCAGCAGGCTGCGTCTCTACCCGCAAAGCCTCATTTATAATGAACCTTTACCGTCATCGTTGAAATCCAAAATATATCCGGCACCTGCCGGGCACGAAGGAAAGCACAATGCCGACTGATGTCATCATGCCCCAGATGGGCGAATCCATTTTTGAAGGCACTCTTACCAAATGGCTGAAGAAGCCCGGCGACAAGGTCAATCGCGACGAACCGTTGTTCGAAATCTCCACCGACAAAGTGGATGCTGAGATCCCCTCGCCGGCCAGCGGCGTACTGGTCGAGATCAAAGTCCAGGCCGGACAAACGGTCCAGGTCAACACTGTCGTCGCCGTGCTTGGGGAAGCAGGCAGCGCCGTTGTGGCATCTGCGCCCGCGGTAGCAGCGCCTGCTGCGGCACCGGCGAAAGCTGCTCCAGCTCCGGCAAATGCACCACCGGCAAAAGCACCATCGGCCCCCGCGAAGGGAACTCCTGCTCCAGCTTCGATGAGTTCAGGTGATGCTGATGGAGAATCAAAACCCGCAGCCGCCGCCTATGCCGCACCTTCTACTCCGCAACCTCCGGTCACTCCAGCAAGACCAGCGGCTTCAGCTCCTACAACACCCACAGCAGCCCCGGCGATGTCCGTAGCCGAGGGTGCAAATGCGGCGCGTAACGTGCGCAGCAGTCCGCTCGTACGCAAGATCGCGAAAGACAACAACATCAATCTGCAGTCCGTCGGCGGTACCGGCTCCGCCGGACGCATCACCAAAGACGACATTCAGAACTTCCTCACTACACACGGAGCGGGTGCTGCGGCAGCTTCCGCAACCGCCCCCGCCGCATCCGGACAAGCATCCACACAAGCACATGCAGCTCCAGCTACACAAGCTGCTGCGCATGCTCCCGCTCCTGCGCTTCCCACTCCGACGCCAGGAGAAGTCGTTCCGATGTCCAAGATGCGCGCCATCATCGCCAAGCGCATGGTGGAATCGAAGCACACGTCCGCGCACGTACACACCGTCTTCAAGGTGGATATGACGCGCGTGGTCAAGGTCCGCGAAAAACAAAAAGCCAGCTTCGAGCAGCGCAATGGCGTGAAACTCACCTACATGCCGTTCGTCACACGCGCTTGCCTGGCGGGCATCAAGGCCATGCCCATCGTGAATTCGTCGGTGGAGGGCGAGGCCATCCGTTACCACAAGAACGTGAACGTGGGTATCGCCGTCGCGCTCGATTGGGGATTGATCGTCCCCGTGGTGAAGCAGGCCGAAGAACGCAGCTTCCTGGGGTTGCAACGCGCCATCAATGACGTGGCCGAACGCGCGCGCGCCAAGAAGCTTCAGCCGGATGAGGTCATGGGCGGGACCTTCACCATCACCAATCCGGGCGCATTTGGTCCACAGTTCGGGTTGCCCATCATCAACCAGCCGCAGGTCGCGATCCTCGGCATGGGCGGCATGTTCAAAGAACCCGTGGTCGTCACAGATAAGGATGGCAACGACTCCATCGCCATCCGTAGCATCATCCGGCTCACTCTGGGCTACGACCACCGCATCATCGACGGCGCCGACGCAGATAGATTCATGGTCGCAGTGCGCAACTACCTTGAGAACTGGAGCGAGGAGATCGGGTAACTAGTTGCTAGTAGGTTGCTAGTAGTCAGTAAAACCAAAAGTAAAACCAAAGGCAAAAGCAAAACCAGCCGCAGATGCCTCAGATGAACGCAGATCAGATTCAAGGGTCAAGGACAAAAACAGATTTGAATTGAACTCAAAAAACGAATATCGGTCATAATGAAGGTGGACTTTCCAGTTCACCTTTTGTCTGCAACTTGAAACCGCACTTGTTTGCAACTTAAAAACTTGAAACTGACTCCCCTATGCCCATCGTTGAGACGATCCGCGCACTGCCCATCACCGGACTGGTGGAAGAGCTGGTCGAGCAGTATCCGGACCACGTAGAACGCGCGCGGGTGTTCTACCGCAAGCAGATGGAGCAGGCGTTCGCCGTATCCACAGCCATTCTCAAGCGAGGAGCCATCCACCGCGGACGCAATGCCATGGACGCACTCGACGTGAAAAACGTGGAACCGTTCCTGGCCGAGGTCGAGATCGGACAATATGAGAGTGCACGCAGCATCGGAGAACAGGCCGTGGCGCGCATGTGGACGCTCGACCCCAGTGGTGCGCTCTCGCCACGGGAGTGGTGGCGCAACCTGCTGGACTATGAGTTCGCGCTCTTCCTGCAACTCTCCACAGACCCGAAGACGCGCACGGTGCTGCGTCCGTTGCGCGGGGCGAGCGCCACGCTGCGCACTTATATGTGGGACATCCGCACCACCATGCAGCTGGCCGCTCATGCAGACTCCGGTACTTCTGGTGTCACGGCACTCAGTCGTGTGGGATTCGACGTGGATACTTTCGCGCCGGCCATCCCCGGCGAGCGCAGCCACCGGCTGCTCTTCTCGCGCGATGCTTCCAACCAGGTGAACATCGCCTCCGTTACCGCGCCGGAGGCCACACTCTTCCGCGAGATCAATGGCAAACGCACGATCGCCGAACTGGCGCAAGAGACAGGGCAGAACGAGAAAGCTGTCCGAATGACGCTGAATGATTTTGCGACGAGTGGAGCAGTACTGATACCGGAACATTGATGCTGTGGTCAGTAGCGGGTGGGGTATGAGGTTACTTCTTTCCACAAACAGGTATGGTATGGAACCCATTTAGAATCAAGCACTTGAGAAAAGGTATGGCTTGGTGACGGTTATGCACTTGACACACAATGGGAGAGAATGTAACATAAAAACAGCCGTGACAGGACAGTTTCAGTGAGCCGTTTTGAACAGCATTGGAATTAGGTTTGCTTCATTATCTCAATAAGGAGATTGCACAATGCAAGATCCAACTGCAACACCGATAGAGAGCATTGAAAAGCGCATAAATGAAATAGAAGCATCCAAAGATATAGATTTTAGAGGCAACAAACATTTAGATGATGGCAGTACAGAGAGAAACTATTGGCATAAAGGATATGCGAGTGCTCTCCGAGATGTAATGGAACTATTCTCGAAAAGCACCCGCACATCTAACTAGCTATAAGCAACGTCCGCGAGGACATTGCCACGTTGTTCCGGCAGGACGGGCAGGGTGAATGGGATTAGCCGCTCCCCTAAAGTCGTGCCAGAGTTCGCATTCCGCAAGGAATGCAGCTTGAGCAGTAGGCATATACGATGCTTTGAACTGCTTATATTGTCCTACATAGTCGTGGAGACGTTTGTTTAGATCACCATCGGAACGTCCGACGCGACTTATGTAAAACGTGTTGTTGATGGTTTCACCAAGTGCATACACACGGGGTGAAATTTGCTTGACGGCATTGTTGATGCCATCGTGGGTTAAAGCATTCACGCCGCTAAGTTGCGGTGATGCCATGGTTCTAACCCCTCCGTGGGGTATTGGTTGACTAACTACCGTTATCTGGCGGTCAACCTTGATTTGGGCTATACTTCTCGACCTAAGAAGTAAAAGCGCGTCCGTTGGTTGGCGGTGACGGTAGGATTCAAACCTACGAATCGTGTTCGCGCACGATTTACCGCTTATAAGGCGGATGCCTTCGGTCACTCGGCCACGTCACCACTGTGGTTGAACAACAGAAAGCCCATCACGGCCTGCTCCGCGTCCGCCAAGACATAACGGAGCAGGCCAGGTTAAGGCCAGACGCTGCGGATGAGCGTTCAGTGCTGGCTAATTACGGTATTTTCACGAGTTGTATCCTCCTTCAAACCCTTGTACACAATCGAATCTGCTCTTTAGTGACACGCATCTTGAAACTTCGGCGTGGAGCGGATGTGATCGATTGCGTTTTTACCTCTCTCCGTTAATTCCCATTTGCCATCATTCACTTGTCTTACTTCGTTGTGCTCCCTTTGCATTGTGGAAGAGAGCACTGCGGATACATTGTTGAGGAAATTAGCGGCACGGGATTGAATACCCGATGCCTTAAGCGTCTCGGCAATCTCGGCGGTGTTCATTGCCACCGACGAATCCTTCAATAGATCAAGGATTGCCCAACGCACGCTGATATTGGCATACTTCTGATTTTGAAATCGTGGAGAGAGGTTGTTTGAAGGAGTGTAAGGTGTGTCTGGATGGAGCCGATTGCGCAGAGTTGTAATGCTGTTTTGCAACTCGCGCAGTTTGGCTTGCATTGCGGCCAGTTGTTCTTTCACTTGCTTAGCTTCAGTCTCGAGATCGAGAATAACCATCTCGTACTGTGTCTTCATTTCTACTGGCAGTGCCATATATGCTCCTTATATGCTCAATCTCCGGTCGTGTAAAAAACCTGTAAAACTAGCTTGCATAGTGCATCTAATGTGATTATAGTATTTATTGCGACAAGGGCGGTACATACAAACCGCACCTCTCGCAAGGGATTGCGCCCCAAATTGCGCGTATGCTCATTACTCCTTTCTCTAAAAAAGAGATTGTTCGGGTTGGGGCAATTCGCAAGAATCCTCAACCCGACAAAACATACTAACATATACAACCAATTTGCACTCCAACTATTTTCCAATAAATTGGATGCATGGACAGTCTTACAAATGGTGGTCTGTCTTATACCACCACAAGATATAGGGGTAAAATTAATTGAAAGTTAACAAAGAAAAATTCGATATGGCTTTACGCAAAATGCTATTGACTCCGCCACTCAAGCGGAGCGAGATACGTACCCCGCGCACTAAGAAGAAGCCGAAGCGGTAAGCTCTTTATACTGGAGCGGTATCGTGTTCATCATGCGCCGGAGTGTGGATGAAAATAGATCGCGGTCGTTGCGCCCGTTGAATCTATTTTCAAATTCAGAAAGATAACGGTGTAAGTGCTTTATCGACACCCAATGATAGCTCCCTATGATTCCACGCTTGAGCAATGAGAAAGCGGATTCGATTGTGTTCGTATGGATATCGCCATCGACATAAGTGCGACTGTGATTGATAGTCTTATGCTTGTGGCGGAAATGTTTATCCAATGCGAACGGATAGATTGATGCTTGGTCAGTATAGATTGTCTTTGTTATGTGCGGGTGAATGTGTGCATCAATGACAGCCTTTACCGTCAATGCCTTTGCATCGGGCACATGAACGAATTTCACACGGCCTTTTGCTCCACGTTCCCGAAGGCCAATCACCGTGTCTGATTTACGCTTAGAGCGAACGCGCCCGTGAATATCCTTAGATTTTCCCTTGCAATATGTTTCATCGATTTCAATATCGCCGTGGAGTTTTAGATCACCATCTTCCATTGCTTTGCGGATGCGGTGATACATGTGCCATGCAACACGATAGTTTTTCATTCCAAGATGCTGGCCAAGTTGACGCGCACTGATTCCCTTCTTAGCATCAACGATGAGGGCGAGTGCCATAAACCATTTGACCAACGGAAGATGCGTGCCGTGAAAAATGCTGCCAGTGGTAACAGAGAATTGTTCTTTGCATGTAGTCTCTAGGCAGGTGTAGAGCTGGGCGCGTTTGTTCTTAGACTTGCTCTTGCGTGTCACGCGGCTGATTTTCTCATTGTTGCCACAGACAGGGCAGCGCACACCTGTAGGCCAGCGCATGGCCTCTAGATAGGCTAGGCAATCTTCATCGGACTTGAATTTTTGGACAACATCTATGAGATTCATTGGATACCCCCTGCTAGCTATAAACATACCAAATCGGGGTATTGTGTGTCAAGTGCATAATCGTCGGCTTGGTTCCCGTGTGTTTTCAATGAGTTAGAGCAAAAGTAACCCCTCTTCCACTCTACCCCCACCAACCGGTCATTCTTTGAATAAATCATCAAACTCACTGAATTTTTTATTTGATCATGGCAAGGCTAAGGACCAAGTATCCATGTCAAGAAACATAACCTACAGCATTCACCCGATAGTGGACTTCGACCTGCATATTGTATTTTGATGTTCCTATGTACGAGTAAGACCCATGGCAGCCGAGCTAGTCCGATACGATTCCGGAAAGCCAGCCATTCTAAACAGCTTGCTCCTGGATGGCGCCGCTATCAAGTGCGATCTCTGTAATGCCGAATATCGTTTGCACTATAGTCAGGACGAAGCAAGCATTGGCCGTCTTGTTGGTCTGAGGGTGGATTCTCTGGTCATAGTGTCACGCAGTCACGCATTATCACACCCATCCATGCTTCTCATTGAATAGCCCCGCCCTACCGCGAGACCCGCCGCCATACTCCATCATTGGGCAGCCAAGTATATTATTGCCCTTGAAAAAATATGGTCCGGTACACATGTGTTTTTCAATACGTTAGAGTATCTGCAACCCCGCTCTGCCACTCGACCCTGGACCGGTCATTTCTTGAATAGGTCATCAAGCTCAGTGAATTTTTTATAGGCTTCTTCCACGGTGGAATCCAGTTCACTCTTGAGTTTTTCCACCTGGAAATGGAACTCCTTGAATGTGGCACATGTGGGAGAAATGTATTTGATGCCCCGGGCATCCGTCGTGCACAATTTGATCGCGACACGTGCGCCAGCTTCGAACTTGGATTGCGTATTCGCTTGATCGCAATCAAACTGCAGAACCAGCCGACGGGTCTTCATTTGTGGCCTCCGGGCGGGATATTAACACCCGGAGAGTCCAGTTGCCAATTGAAAGCAGTGGCTGGCGGTCGGTGATCAATGGCTGGTAAAAAACAAGAATCAAAATCTGCAAGGGCCGATGGAATTACAAGGGGACCCATTTTCATCGTGCCCGAGTACGCATTGGATCCATGGTGATTGGAGATCCAAGGTGGATCGATCATCATTCCCGGGTACGCGGCGGTTTTCAGCCGCGTACCCGGGGGCACACCCCCGGCTCCCCCAGCCGGGTATTCCATTCCCTGTCCCAGAAGATCAGGACCTGGATAGAACGTCGATTTCATTGAACTTTTTGTAGGCCATATCCACGATCTTATCCAGCTCTGTCTTCAGCTTGCTCACTTGGTATTCGAACTCCTCGAATGTGGCACACATGGGAGAGATGAGTTTGATGATCTTGTCATCGGTGGAATACGTTTTTACGGCAACGCCGGCTCTGGCTTTGTATTCTGATTGGTGGGGTTGCGCATCACAATCAAACTCTAAAGCGAGACGATGGATACTCATCAAAAAGCCTCCGTGGGGGCGGAAATATGCCACCGCCTCCAATGGCTTGTAATATTTCCATACAACTGGAAAACAGTGGCTACAATGAGATGCGTTGCGGGCGTTCAAAATATCGTGACACGACAGAAACCAAAGGACGATGAAAAAATGTTGCAGATGTGTCGAACGGACATTATTCAATTAGGAAACAGTCAATTGTAGTTAGTAGAACCCATCTCATAAATGGTTGAATTGGAGGGGCACGGCTTCAGTCGTGCCGGTAAGTATAAGAAAATTAAGGGCTTTAGCCCCTGAGGGAATCCGAATTATAGGATCTCATTTATTTATGAGATGAGTTCTAGTTAGTAGTTAGTAGTTACTGAATGTTGCTTTTGGATTCACCAGCTACTAACTACTAGCTACCAACTAATTTAAAAGTTCCCCGTGGTTTGAGAGTTCACTGTGGAAATGGCTTTCCACTTCCTCACGGCTGAGTGGGTTCCCTGCCCGTTCCAATATCACCGAATAAACGACCTCATGCCCTGCGATCTGCGCGGAGAGGTAGGCCCCATCTTCCGGCAGTTCCTGGTAGATGTATTGCACTTTCTTGCCGTCTGCAAATGTTTTGACCCACTCTTGGTCTGGCATCCCATACCTCTGCAGATCATTATCTTCGGAGAATATAGAGGGAGTATACGTTGTCCGGCGCGAGAAATCGCGGAATCTGGTCAATACTGAGCAGTATGGCCTTCATGCAATCCTCCATAATGCAAAAGTGTTCAGAAAAGTGTTCGACAAGAAACTCGAAACTTCCCTTACCGTCCGCTGCCCAACGTGTGGAGCGAAACCCGGAGAGCATTGCGAACTGAACAGCGGCCAGCGCCGCAATTTGCCGCATAAAGACCGGAGAGTCATCGCACCGAAGAAGTGAGTGGCTAGTAGCTAGTTGTTAGTAGCTAGCTGAAGAGCAACACTAAAAGCAACTAATACCAAAAGCAACCGTGCATTTGGAACAAGTATTGGAATATGTACATTAATGAACAGACCCACCATTCAGGATGCTCCATAATAAGAAAAGAAAATATGTTAGACAGGATGTTCCATAATATGAAAATGCTAAGCAATAAAATGGAAAATATATTATCAGCCCGTTGCCCCACCTGTGAGGCGAGACCCGGGGAGCCTTGTAAGATCAGCTCAGACCAACTCTGCAATACTCCCCATAGAGGCCGGCGCGTTCTGGCCCCTAAAGATGAATTGGTCGAACTGATCTGGGAAGTGTTCGGTTAGTCGCTAGTAGTTAGTGGCTAGTAAAGGATCAAAAAAAGCAATGCGATCAGACCAGATCGAACAATGTCCAATGCCAGATCTCTTTCCCGTGGTCGATCGTGACATATCCGGGGTTCTCTTTTGACACGGCCGTTATCACGCCCACCTCACCTTTTTTCATAGGAAGAGGCACATCGGAGATGTACACGATGTCGTAGTCGCTGTCCTTGAAGCGGACCTTGTCGCCGACTTTGAATGGGCACTTTTTCACGACCCATCTCCGCAAGGTTCTAAGGACAACATATTCGCATAAATAGTAGTAAGTATCTAGTGGTCAGATAACGCGGGGGCCAATGCCCCGCTCTTCCACCGAACCCGGCGCTGAAGCGCGGATCTGATATAGAAATCATTCGACCGGGACATCTTTTGTCGAGATCTCTTTGATCCCCTGGCCCAACCCGCAGGACCATTTGGCGAAGGAGTTGACGTAGCAGTTGAAGATGTTCTCCTGCACGGTCACATGGGTCCGTGACCGGTAGAAGGTCTTCCATGTCCATTTGACATCGAAGGGCCAGACCAGGGTATTGATGTCCGCTATGCCTTGTCCCAAGTCCCTCTGATACACCCATTTGTGGGGCTTGCCGGCTTCCATGCTGTCAACGTCCACGGTCTCGGCGCCGTCATAACCGAGGCGCGCGTGTTTTTCCCAGAGGCATTGAATGAGTTTTCTGGCAAGGGCCGCCGGAATGGCATCGCCGTTCCTGGCCTTCTTTTGGGCGATGTCACAGTCCAGGAATGGACGGCCGGGCAGCACCGTACCGTCGGCAGACTCATTCTTCTTCTGGGTCTGGTAATTTGGTTTCGCAGCGAGTGCATCGCCGGTTCCGGCGGCTTTGACCCATTCCGGCATGACGTTATATTCATTCGGCATCTCACCGGCATGCCGTGGATCGCACTTGACCCCGTAGGCGTTCGACTTAAGTCCGGACGTGATGGTGCAGGGATACCAATATTGCGCGTCTTTCATGGCCATGGGCGATGCCAGCACACGGTCGCCGACTTTGAAGACAGGTTGCGCATCCTTCTGGAATGCAGGCGCAGTGATCGCACTTACGGCCAATAGACACACGATGACTGCAGGGTAGGTTCGATTTTTCATGGTTACATCTCGCTTTAATGGGAAGCTTCGAGGAGGGCTGATCCCGGGGGTGATCCTCAGTATGCGCCATCCCCGGAAGATTAGATAGCGAGTTCGATGGGTTGTTGGTTTCCTGGTGGAAGAGCGGCACTTTTGTGCCGCGGCCACGGAAATCACAATTTGAAAGGCCTTTAGACCTGGGGATTCCCAGCGCTAAAGCGCGGAAAACGATGTACCGGTGACGCGGGGCAGATGCCCCGCTCTTCCACCCAAACCCGGCGCTAAAACGAAAAACGGAATGGAAAGTAAAAAGGCCGTCCTTCGTGAAGAAGACGGCCGTGTTGGTCAGTGGTCAGATAAAAATCACTGGATTTTGGTGATGGTGATTGCAGCGGAATTGCCCGGTGTGTTGATCAGGCCGGCATTGGTTCCCGAACCCCGGATTTGCAGTTTGATCGTATCTGTAGCTGAAGTTGTCTGGGCGATGAAACTTCCCGAAAGTGTGTACACAAATGAAGCTGTGTTGAGCGTCAGGGCATTCTGTGTTCCGGCTATCGCTGTACCATTCACCAAACCCTGAACGGTTACATTCACAGCGGAAGCAGACGTCCAATTCAAAGAAATGGTGTAGTTGACCAAGTACATACCAGCAGCTGGCACCGTGAATGTTGATGCACCTGCAGTATGTGCGAAACCACTATTCTGTCCGTTAGTGCCGAATAGGATGTCCTGGTAAGTGTTTGCTGAAGTAATGCCCTGGGCGGTCGTATCATATGCGAACGCATAGTTGTGTGCAGTAGCGGTGATGGTACCAGTGGTCATCAGATTTCCACCGTTATCCACTACGAAATTCGAAATTGGAGTCCCAGTCGCAGAACCGGAATAGCCCACGATCAAGGCGCCTGATGGCACAGTAGCACTGTTATAGAGAGCTAAGGCTGGGCTGCCGTTGCCGGATGCTTCCGCTGCAAGGCCAGAATTACCAGCACTAGGTGAAGTGTTCTTTACATACTCCACATAAGAACCGGGAACGCTGGCGATGATAGTCTGTGCCGCTGTGAAATTATTCGTGTTGGTCGTAGTGGCAACAGTAGAGGGAAGGTTCCCGACCGGTACAGTCCCAGAAAGTGCTGCAGAGCTGAAATTCACCGACGAAGCTGCTCGGGGATCAGACAGACGCGGATCATTTCCAGCCGCAACTGTAGATGCCACTGTGCCTACCGGCAGGTTGGTGATCGGAACGAGGCCTGTCAGTGAGGCGCTGCTGAAATTCACGGATGATGCTGCAACGTTAGACAATCCCGAACCATTACCAGAGAAACTGCCAGCAGTAACAGCTCCGGTGGCTGAAAGATTTCCCATGACTTGGACCGAACTTCCACCCGAACCGCCCGAGCCTGGTGTGAGGATGATGTTGCCGGGAGTGGCCGGGGATCCGGAGGCATTACCGCCACTGATGTTAACATTGCCGCCGTTGTGACCGCCGCCTGCGAACAGATTAAGGGCCCCACCCGTTCCAGTGGTGTTGTTCCCGGAGCCGCCATCCAGTTCGGCGATCCCACCATTGCCGGAAACAGAGCTACCAGCTTCAATGAGCACCATTCCACCCTGCGCAGAACCGTGGGAGATGCCGCCGAAGATATCCGTTTCGCCGCCGCCATTGGTGCCAAAGCCGTTGCCGGATGCGATCATCACT
>Ga0207129_1105_pt1 | contig 14473 bp, 17 predicted proteins | sample Alteio_BWMinHeat_15_FD_153517 | JGI IMG/M metagenome (GOLD analysis project Ga0207129, IMG submission 153517) | Enriched cells from forest soil in Barre Woods Harvard Forest LTER site, Petersham, Massachusetts, United States -... | ecosystem: Environmental > Terrestrial > Soil > Temperate forest >... | reverse complement strand
ATTCCTTCATCTTGGCGTGACGGGAACCTTTCAGAGTATCGACATGGGGCCGGCCTAATTACGGCCGAATCGCTCCAGCAATCCCATCTGGAGGCCCTCCTCTCTTCTGCCCAATGCGCTCCACGCCCAACCGCGGAGTATGGATCCTATAGCCAGAAAAAATACAAAATTGTGCCGAGTAGAAAGTTCCATTGCCTCCGATGCAAAGCGTTCGGAGAACGGCTCCCTCGTGTTAAGCGGCACGTTTTCGAATAGCCGAATATCCCCTTGAAAACCTTGTTGGTGACTTCCGACAATGAAAAAGCTGATTTTTCTATTTCTTGCAATCGCCGGTCTGAGTTCGGCCCAAAGTAATTGCTGGTACACTCTACGCAGATCAGCTTGCCCTTTATCGAAGAGGAGGAAGCGGAGACACTTTATCAAAAAGTTATGAGGACTGTTCTTACCCCCGAACATCACAAGTAACCGTTTTGGCATCCGGTGATCGGATTAAAGTATCCGTCGCGTGTGAATCTGCGAGCTTTGTTAGAGCGGTTTTCTGACTAGCCAGACTTAAATTTATAGTGCCAGTTGGGAGATGGGAAGTTGTTAAGCTGTGTTATTCCAAATCGGTTTAGTGGGCCGAAATGCCGTGCTCGACTCGCCGCCTAGCATGCACGCCAAGCGGCGAGTCATGTGCTCTATATCTTACCGTTATGGCACGCGATTGTGCTGGACTTCAGGATAAAGATAAATCGAGGCAAAGAGGAAGCGGTTTATTAGTGAATATTTTTAGAACTTGTGAAGATTCTGATTTGAATGGTTTAGACGGTAGCAACTGACTAGAGGTGTCGTTCAGGCAGACCTGTTCGAGGCTGCTCAAGAACCACATCTTTCGCCTTTCTTATCGTCTCTCCAACCTAAGAACGTGGTTTGGCGGAGCTGATCGTCAGCGGTCAGTTCGGCATACTCCACTTCACAAACCAATTTAGGCTGCACCCACTGAATCTTCTCTTTAAGGTCAGGAGGATTCACGAAAGGACACTTCTCTGTGAATATGGGTTTCATTTTTTCAACCGCTTCCTTCAAGCCTTTTTCAGTAAAGCCGGAACCCGCGTAGCCGTAGTGCCGCAGCTTACCATCCGCGTAGGCGCCCAGCACGACAGCACCCAGATATTTTCTGCTTCCTTTGGGCGCTGTAAATCCGCCAACCACAAATCTTGTTGCAACCGTGCTTTGATCTTAAGCCAATCTGAGGACCGTTTGCCCGGTCGATAAATACCGTCCTTGCGCTTGGCGACGATTCCTTCCATCCCTTTTTCTTTCGTAAGATTGAAGAGCGCCTTACCATCGGATTCTACATAGTCGGCCAGTTGAACTCCCGCCCTTGGCTCTAAAAGCCGCTCTAGTATGCCTCTGCGTTCCACGAAGGCTTTTACCGTTAGGTCATCACCTCTGTGCCAGAGGACATCGAAGACATAGTAAAGCGTGGCCGCGGCTGGTTGTTTTTGGGACCGTTGCAGAAGCTGAAAGCGGGGAATTCCGTTTTCATCAACCGCAACGACTTCCCCGTCGAGAATGGTCGAGCGCAGTTTCAGTTTAGAAACAGCATTTGCGACGGCCGGAAATTTTGCTTCTAAGGGCAAGCCGTTTCGTGACCAGAGGTGAGGCTTGCCCGGCTGCATCGAAGACCGTGATGGCCCGGAACCATCCAGCTTGATTTCGAAGATCCAGTCCGGGGCATCGAAAGGATCTTTCACGCTGTTCGCTTCGACTTCATAGGAGGGGACGCCGGTTTTCAGTGCAAGGGCGATTCCGGAGGTTTCGTCCATCCAGAATTGATGACCCTGAAGAAGCGTTCGGGGTTGTCAGCAGAGAAGAGTTAGCCGCGTTCCGGAGGCTATTGCTCTGCCAAATTCAACGGGTCGCATCAGAGTAATTTTGTGCTCCAGCGGAAATTCATTTCATCGAGGGATGAGCCCCGGCGCTGTACAACAAGTACCGTAGTGCGTAATTAGTTGTTGAGAAATGCAAGCAATTATAGCTTTTAGAAACTGCTGCGCTTAACCTCCTGGTTCTGCTTGCATTACGCCCATTTTTCGCGCATAACCGCCCGCAACTTTAGTATGTAATCCCTGCGAAGGTGAATACAGGTCACCTAGCCTCCAACCTGGCTGTCTGAGCTTTTTGTCAAATTCAACTCATTCAAGGCAACAATTTTAGCAGACGCTCGCCGTCATTTCGACAGCTCTATTCTACGCACCCTGATGCTCTGTTCTGAGAGCAGGCAATAACGTCTCGCTTAGGTGTCTTCGGAACATACCCGGGCCGTTTAAGGATGGACCAGATTTATGAAAGAGATTTTGGTATTTCTATTTTTGTGCACATTCGCTGTAGAAGATTTCGCGTTCACCAAAAAGAAAATCTGCAAACAAAGAAAAGAAGCCTTTCCAGTTCGGGTCCACAACAGCGGTGCGCTGAAACCTAAATCGCATCCTGCTTTTAGTGTTCATATCGGCGTCCCAAGATCGCTGAATCTGCACAGCTCATTAACTCTGTCATTCGGATATCCGCCCACTTTTGGGCCTTGGAAAACGGGTATTACTGCTACAACCTTCAGCGTCGGTGAACGACCGACACCGAATCATCCTGGTAATCTTGCTTCCGCGTGGGACCCCAATTGGACTGTGACTGGCAAGAGGCAGAACCCATTCTACGTGGCGCTGCCCTATAACGACGTTGCTGGCGGCCATACTAAGCCGGAGGCGAGAAGTATTATCCCTTGGTTCCAACAAGCCTTTGTCAGAGACGGTCAGTCGGTCCTGAAAGATAGGTGGATAGCCATCCGCAAAGGAAACCGTGTCTGCTATGCCCAGTGGGAAGATGTTGGGCCTTTTCAAGTTGATCACTGGCAGTATGTGTTTGGGGATGAAATGCCACGACCAAACGTCAACCAAAATGCCGGAATAGATCTTTCGCCGGCGATTCGAGATTTTCTGGAAATGTCAGGAATGGATCAGTGTGACTGGAAGTTTGTAGAAGCGAAAGAGATCCCTGAAGGGCCGTGGAAATATCGAGATAATAGCAAGCTTGTTTTAGATGCCGGCGGATCAACAAACGTTTGGAAGTCTGAGATGGGCATGCTTAGCGCTTTTTTAAATGCGCCTGAGACATCAAGGTAGATGCCGAGTTTCGTGTCAAACGTATTCGGATCTAGCCTATCGCACCGCCGATCCGCTTGAAAAGCCGGAATTCACGGTGCTATAACAACACGGCTGGAATGAGCAAAAGCGAACTTCAAACTGGTTTTGCCGCAGAGACTCAAACGGATAAAAGAACGGCGGGGCTCTTCCTGGAGACGCTTTCGGCTCTGGCTTACAATCGATCAAAAAGGAAGGCGAATTCGTGTTGCCCGGGATTTGGCAAACTCGTGAAGCAGAAGCGGAAAGCGCGTATGCGAATCAACCCGAAGACGCTCCAGAAGATCAAAATTCCGGCCAAGACCGTCGTTAAATTCCGAGTGGCAAAGGCGGCAAAGTACGCGATTCTGGGAATCAAGAAGTAGTCCTTGCTCACTCCTGTCCCGACAGTATGAAGTGTGGCCGGAAAAATGACTTCGCTTCCGGCAAAGGTGATCGCGATCGAAAAACGAGGCGATCAGTATCAGATGATTGTGCAAATCGGTACCAGGTACCGCGGCTCATTCAACACGCTCGCTTTTGGAGAGATCAAACCCTACATCGGCTCCCTGAAGGATGGCCGGCTGGATCTCGTCTATTACCGGGACCCCGGGCTAAGCGAAGGGGATCCGTTTCCGCTTTGGACGCTGCACTGATGACTCCCAAAACGAATGGCTTCTCAACAACTCGTCCGCTGGTTCGGCCAGGAGCGTGAACCTCTTCGGTCCGAAGGCATTGACGATGCGGACCCGCGCGTGGTCATGGATGCCGTTACGCGGCGGCATCTTGCCGAGATTAAAAGCGATCCGGCATTGCAATCATCAAAGCGCGAAGCCCATTACCCTAAAGCTGCGTGCGGGCAATGCTTGCCAGGTTCGCTCGCTCGGCCCGGAAATCGTTTCCAATAGGTACAAGTCCGGCATCGAGGACGATTTCCTTACCACGCTCCACAAGCGCCCGCCGTGCATGATTTTAGAACCTTCTCTGATTTCCATATCCAGCGACTTTTCGTCGTTCGAGAAGCTTCCCGAGAGGACACGAGACAACATCGTTTGAATCTTTACCAGATGACCCAATGGTCGATCAATCCTTAGGCGGTTGTAATACTGTAATAGAACCAAAAACCAGACGTCGCTATAAAAAGCACAACTTTGTTAGTCTTGAGCTTTCCTCCAAAGCCGAGCTCTTCATTCATCAGAGATTTGCAGACAAGCGGGCATTAGAGAACCAGAACCGCAATCTAAGCCACTACTCCCTCTCTTGAGTTCGAAACGCATGGTCCATTTGGATTGAGGATTATGCTACCGTGGCCCGCTTTTCGGAACAGAATGCCCCGGACGGTATATCAGCGCCGACGCATGGCTCAACTTGTTAAAGGCATCTACGCGGGAATAGATTACAGAATGGCAAAGCTCGGGAGCAAGAGCGCCAACATTAACATTTGGCAATGTGGGGAGAGCACGACCCCTACAACAAGGATCGTGTCTTCAAGATCGACATCCAACTCTCGAATGCACCGAAAAGTTCTCAATTCGGGGATGGCTAATCTTCATTCGTCGAGTTCACTTCGGGTACCCGGTCGAAAGGCGTTTTCTTGGACTCAGATCGTTCAACTTTGAGAGCTGGTCGCTGGCATATATTAGCCTGCATTGAAGAATCTTTCGATTAGTGATACGGCATGCAAGCGCTGGGTGTGTATGGTCGTCTGTTGTGTGAATGTCTTCCTTAACAGCAAGCGTTACTCGGCAACGGGACATCGGAGTGCTAAAATATAGAGCTACATTTTGGCAACTAGTTGAAAGGCTTCTTTTTTTCCGAATTCAGATAACAGGCTTTAAATCGCGATTCTCTCGATTTCATCGAGCGAGATTTCATCATTGCGGCGGTCGTACAATTTTGTAGTCCGCGGCGATTCATGGAATGCTGGCGATCGATCAAGCTGCATTCGCCCACGGCGGCGGAGGCCGTCGGTATGGTGGCCCTTACTACGGTGGCGGATATCGGTACGCAGGCCCGTATTGGTGGTGGGATTACCCATTCGGACCCGGGTACTATGACTACGATTACTAACAGGAGTCGTCCGACCACGCCGATGACGAGACGATTGGGCCGAGCAGTTTCTCCTCCAATTTGAAGAACTGCACGAAGATAGACTTCGGCTTCGGCATACTTGCCTTGCTGGCACGGGGCAGATGCCAGACCGCTGCGTGATGCCAGTGTTTCAGCGTGTTCCAAGCCGAGCACTTTTTCTTCTAATGGGAGTACGGTACGATACGCCGCCTCAGCCTCTGCAAATTTGCCTTGATAGAAAAGTTCGACCGCCAGTCAGCGCATTGTAGTCAGCGTGTCGGCATGTTCGGGGCCGAGCACGCCCGCGCGCTCTTTCAACACTTCGGCGAGGCTTTACGCGCCGGAACTCGACTAACGCTTTTCGCAGACGATAAAGAGCTAGCTGTTCGGCATCGGTCAAAATGCGATCTTGAAAGGGCTGCACTTTGTTCATGATGTGAGGGACAGCGGTGAGGACTTTGAAAGAAGCCTCGATAACCGAGTCGCGATTGAACCCGGAATGCTTGATTGAGAGAGTCAAGATTCTGGGCATCGGCCTTTTGGTAGGGTTAATTGGAGCGGTAACCGGTGCGCGCCTGATCGAAGGACTTTTATACGGTGTCTCGCCACTCGACCTGCCGTCGCTCGGAACCAGCATCCTCCTGCTTGGATTAGCCGCAACCCTAGCATGCCTGATTCCGGCATTGAAGGCAGGTGCTCATCAAGCCGACTGAAGCGCTCCGCGAATGAGAAGCAGATTTACCACGGAGCCAGAGAGTTCACAAAGATCACAAATACTCAAGAGGAGCAGTCGGCAATCGTTCTCGGTGAACTTCGTGCCTCCGTGATGATAAATCCTAGTGACTTACTTCGTTTCCACCGTAGGCGGAGATGGATCGGAGGGCTGGAGCTTGCGGCGCCTCTTTTCTTCCTTCTTGGCCTTCTTTTCAAGGTCTCTCTTCCGCTTTTCGAACTGATAGTTTGGTTTTGCCAATTTGTGATCCTCTTACAGGTATAATTGATGCTGAGACAAGGCTCGCGTCTGCGAAACCAAGGGTGGTAATTAAGCATAGGGGCGCCAAATCTCCAAAGTCTACGCGGAAGCAGGCCGTGCAGAAACAGGCAAGGGAGGCTGCAACGAAGCAGAAAGGCCGCGCGGACTGTTGCAGGCGAGACGCTGATATTCGGTGGATTGGTCGCCGCTCATGGCGTCTAATTCGAATTGGTGTCCCAGCGCCCTAGCGTACGTAAATTTCCGTTTCCTGAGCTGACCACTGAAGGGCTTCAAGAAGATCCCCTTTCTTAACATGATAAAATACATTTTCGTGTTTAAAGTAGGGATGAAGAATGGACCTCGTTCCGCTCAAAAAAACAATCTTAGGCGCGCCCAATTCGAGCGGCTCTCTGATGTTCGGATTTTAGAGCCTTTTTCTGGATGCCGGTCTATTCCTCGATTAGGGGACTCTCAAAGATCGATCTCGAGTCAGAGGCTGTGTGATCCGGCCGCCAGAGGCACCAGCGGTGTTCGTTCTCCTCCTCGATCAGTAAGTGAAGCAGTAAATGAATTGTGCCTTCCTCATCTTCGACTTGGTAGGTAGGAACGCCGGTCTTGAGCTCAAGTGCAACACCCGAGGTTGCATCCATCCAGAACTTGATAACGGTAAAAATGCAAGCGGCTCGGGAGCCTTTTCATGAGAAGCGGTCGGGCTTATCGGCAGAGAAAAGAGTTAGCCGAGTTCCGGCGGACAAGGCTTCGCCAAAGGCAACGGGGCGCATCCGAGTGATTTTGTGACCGAAGGCCGAGCTAAAGAATTCGATGCCAAACCGGAGGCGCCCCAAATTAGGTCACCGCAAAGCGCCCTACCCATCCCGACCATCGTGTTGCGGGGATTCTTCTCGTCGCAGTGGTGGTATCTTTTTGTGTCGGGGAGCTGGTTTGCCAGACGGTCCAGGGACGGCTAATCTTCAGTTGGTGAGAGCACATCGAAAACTAATCTGAGGCCGATGCAACTAGCTCTATCTTACTGGAAACTGAATTTAGCGAAGAAAAATATGAACTCTGATCCTCTTCTCGGTTCGGTGAGAAAGGCAAGTGGTTGGTCAACGGTTTGGGGGGTACTCATGGTGATTTGTGGCCTCCTAGCCATTACTCTTCCGTTGGCCACATCTATTGGCATTGTAATTTTACTCGCCTGGCTGATTCTGTTCGCAGCCGTAGCCCATTTGATATTTGCTTTTCATTCGCACAGCGTTGGCGGGTTTCTGTGGAAGGTCCTGCTCGCGGTACTGTACGGACTGGCAGGTCTCTTTTTGCTAGCGAACCCAATCGCCGGCGTGGCTTATCTCACCCTTCTCCTTGGCACCTTCCTTTCGGTCGAAGGCGTTATCGAAATTGTCCTTTACTTTCACATCCGCAAAATCACTCATGCCAGCTGGGTGCTCTTCGATGGTATCGTTACTCTTCTGCTAGGCTTCTTCATTTGGGCCCACTGGCCGTCAAGCTCGGCCTGGGTAATCGGAACGTTGGTTGGCATCAGCCTGATCTTCAGCGGTATTTCCAGATTCATGCTTTCGTTAGCAATCCGTCGCCACACCTAACGGGCTTCTCTCCCAACACCGACAAATTCGGGATTCGCAGAGTAGGCGGGTAGTTAGACAAACGGTTAGGCGAAAGGGGAGATTCGCAGAAGCCGTGGCGGGTTCTTTGGCGTGTGTCCGAACTGCGATGCGAGGGGACCGAAGCGGAGAGCCGCGATGAGGCGTTGCGGGCCTGGAATGGGAAGGGTTAATACGGTTGCAGGATAACTATGTTTCGAAGGGCGCATGGTCTCTCTCAGCCGATACAATTGCTCACCTGCTGATTTCTGTCCTGCTCCGCTGACTGCCGAATTCGCGCTCATTTGCAACCAGATATTTCTCCCAGAGCGCGGAAGGTAGTTGATTAATCCGGATCTGAGCCTATTTGCGCACAGGGGGCTTGGGCTAATGGTTTCGAGGGGAGGGCAGAGGGTTAATGAGCTTAGGTTGAGCCTGTTTATCTCGCTAGCTGAACAGCCTGACGTCCATTGGATCCGGTTTGGTATTCACTTGTCGGATTCAAGCCACCAAAAAGCGCCGCGGAGGGAATCGCGACCGTTTGGTTCAAAACTCTTAGAGAAGCGTGACGTCGTATGAAAGAAGGAACCGGTAGAGGTCAGGATGATCCGGAAGCGGATAACGACCCTCCACCTGGATTGCCGCTTGCGCTTCACGGGTCCCGAACACCGCGTAGTTGATCCGGGCTGGGTTCTTTCGGGAGTTGTAGCGAATTCCGTGTGGAACCTGATGGTGCGTCATAAAAGAGCGAGCCCAGGCTTGGGTTTTTGAATAGTCGGTGGAAGCAAAGAAACCAGAATCGGTACCGAGGCGGTTGAGATGACGTCCCGTGGCATCAACGACCTTGAGTGGTGAAGTGACCAGTAGCTCGCACACATCAAACAACGCCAGATCAGCCGAATCGATTTCGTGGAACTCGGCCCATTGATCGCCGAACACTTCAAGGATCGCAGTTTCAACGGTGTTCGAGGTATACAGAACACCATAAATGGCCACCGGTGAGTCGAAACGGTGGACCCCCAACTTCGACCAATGGATGGGGTCGGCGTAGCTCTTCTTACTGATCCGGATCAACCTCTCGGGCAGCTGGATCAAAGGAAGGGTTTTGCCGGGCGAGCTTATCCGAACCTTCTTAGCCCCCATGGGTTTGATGCCGGCGCGCGACACGCACCGCGTCCTCGATCCGTCCCTTCAAGAGCAAGTCGAGCGGCCGCTTTCCTCCGAGTGATTCTCTGGGGTTCAGAAAAAAGATCATGCGACCCCAAGGATTTTCGCTCAGGTGCTCAAGGCATTCCTGAATTCCCGCACGGAGATGGCCATCCTCAAATTGCCAGATGGGATAGTGCCATTTACCATTGCCGCGGCGCCAAGCGACCAGTCGGTTAGTCTTGCGCAAGTGGTCCACCCCCTGCCGGCTATAACCAATCAGGTCCGCCACTTCCTCGGCGGCGATGGCGCCGCCGTCGGCGTTTTCCAGGCGATTCCGACTCGATTCACCCCGTTTTAAGAGAATCGCCTTCGCTTCCTCATTGGATACTTCCCGCGGATGCAAAGGCGGAAAGGAAGCGCGCAGTCTCTCAAGAATCAGTTGAGGAGAAGTCCCTTTCGGGGTTTTCTCTGCAACGATCTGATGGAGCTCGTCAACCACCGCGTCCAGGTTCATGATCGATCCTACTGCAAGAAGTGCTAATGTGCAAGAACTGCTAACTCAGGTCAGGAAATGACGCCTCCCTCCTTGAAACTAAAGTAGTCGCTCCGTCCCGGCGCGGGTGAGCCAATGATGATGTGATCGATCAGCTGCAGCTGGAGAATTCGGCTGGCCTCAATGATCCGGCGGGTTAGGCGAAGATCAGCCTCTGATGGGCTCGGATCGCCCGCTAATGGCAACCCTCCGTGGAACACCGGCGCCGGCGGACGAGCTTCCGATCGAGGATATACAGGGCCGCAGAGCACGGCGTTATCCCACTCGATGGGGTTGACGTGTTCCATTCCGGATCCTTGGCGTATAAAATTACACGAATCTGCTCAGTACTCTTATCCTGCGAGCGCACGATGGATAGCTCCCCTCCTGACTCACACCCCCGACCTTGCAAAGCACGGCCGCTCCACAGTTGCCAGCGGCGCTAGCATCACGGATAGTCCTGAATCCCCCCTTATGCCAGTCGCTGATCCGAAGCCAGTCATCGACACTTCGAAAATGTCGTCTGCGCAGCGCGAAGCGCTCGAGCTCACGGAGGCCGCACGCGAGTCTGCGCAGGCCGAACGCGGGTTCGCTGGCGGATTGTTCATGGGGCATTTTAATCTCAACGGCATCCATCCGTTCCCGGTGCAAAATCCGGAAGACGTCGCGACGGGTGACGTATTTCTGCAACGACTCAGGACATTCTTGAAAGAACATGCGGATCCGGATGAGATCGACCGCAGCGGAGAAATCCCTCAGGAAGTGATCGACGGCCTCGCGCGAATGGGTGCCTTCGGGATCAAGATCTCGCCGGAGTTCGGTGGTCTCGGGCTCTCTCAAACCAACTACTGTCGCGCGGGTATGATGCTCGGAAGTTTCTGCGGCAATCTGACTGCGCTGATTTCCGCGCACCAATCGATTGGCGTGCCACAGCCCTTGATCTTGTTCGGAACCGATGAACAAAAACGCAGGTTTCTGCCGCGAGTCGCTCGCGGCGAAATTTCTGCATTCGCACTGACCGAGACGAAGGTTGGATCCGATCCCGCAAAAATGGAAACGCATGCGGAGCCAACACCCGACGGCGCTGCGTTTATAATTAACGGCGAAAAGCTTTGGTGCACCAATGGGGTGAAGGCAGGCGTGATCGTGGTGATGGCAAAAACACCGCCGAAAATGGTGAACGGCAAACCGAGAAACCAGATCACCGCATTTGTGGTCGACATGAACACGCCCGGTGTCGAGATCGTCTGTCGTTGCCGATTCATGGGGTTAAAGGCGCTGTATAACGGAGTGGTGCATTTCACGAATGTGCGTGTCCCTCGCGAAAATATTCTGCTCAGTGAAGGTAAAGGGCTTCGGGTTGCACTGACCACACTGAACACCGGACGGTTAACGTTGCCGGCCGCGTGCGTGGGAGTGTCGAAACGGTGTTTGGCCATTGCGCGGAAGTGGGGGATGGAGCGGGAGCAATGGGGTCGACCGATCGGCAAACATGCCGCGGTTGCAGAAAAACTGGCACGCATGTCTGCTGAAATTTTTGCGATGGAATCGATGGTGCTCTTTGCCGCCAGCATCGTCGATCGCGACAAGACCGCCGATGTTCGCCTGGAGGCCGCTCTCTGCAAACTGTGGGCGACAGAGCGTAGCTGGGAAATCATCAATGATACCATGCAGATCCGCGGTGGGCGCGGCTACGAAACTGCGCAATCCCTTGCGGCCCGCGGCGAAGAACCAGTGCCCATCGAGCGATTTCTCCGTGACTGCCGCATCAACACGATTTTCGAGGGATCCAGCGAGATCATGCGACTATTCATCGCGCGCGAAATGCTTGATCCGCATTTGAAAATCGGGGCGCCGGTACTGAATACGGGGTTGCCGCTGTCCGCGCGCCTCAAGTCAGCGATCCAAGCGACAGGATTTTACGCAAAATGGTATCCAAAACAATGGCTGTCTCCCTCAGTCGCCGGGAGTGCTGCTGGGTTCCATCCCGTGCTTTCTCGGCACATCCGTTTTACCTCGGATGCCTCGCGCCGGTTGGCTCGCGAGATATTTCATGCGATGGCTCGCTACGGACCGAAATTGGAACGCGAGCAAGTCTTACTCGGACGCTTTGTTGATATTGGTGCCGAGATCTTTGCCATCGCCAGCAGCTGTGCCCGAGCTCAGTCGGCGTTATCGGGGAACGAAACCGTCAGAACAGATTTGCTCGCACTAGCCGATTACTTTTCTCGAACAGCGCACCTTCGCATCGAGTGGCTGTTCCATAGCGCTAAGCATAATGTTGATCGACAAGGCTATAAGCTGGCACAACGAGTTCTTAGCGGCGAACTGGATTGGCTTGAGACAGGTGTCGTCTGATTGCCTACGCCGGGAGATCCGGTCGCTGTGCATCCGAGTGGCAAAGGCGGCAAAGGGCGCAATTTTGGGAGCGGAAAAGTAGTCCTTGCTCACTACTGGCCACGCAGTTATGAAGTGTCGCCGGAAATGACTTTCGCTTCCCGCCAAAGTGATCGCGGTCGAAAAACGAGGCGATCAGTATCAGGGTGATTTGTCTTAATTGGTAGCAAGGTTGGGAACGAGGTTATTGGCATTTCTGGGGAGAGAGTCAAATTAACTAAAAAAGACACGCTTAATCCCATTACCTCTGTCACCGAGCAGTTTTTATAATTTGGGCGTCGCGGGAGGCGAACCACTAGGCACACATCCTCTCCTCATTTCAACCAGACCACCACGGCACCGAGCTGTTCCAGTTGGATTTGAGATCCGGTAGGCGTGACCTGCAGCGCGCTATTCTGACTTGGGTCCGGGATTGCCGTAAGATCCAGGAGCGAGTCCCGTCGCGCCTGGAACGGTTATCTGCTTTGCTAGACCTCGATTCACACCGACCACCACGGTTTCCGATCGAAGCTGGCGCTTGAAGACGAGAACGTCCTGGTCGGCATAGAGGGGGGTATATTTACCTCTTTGAACCGCGGGACTGTCTTGGCGCAGCTTGGCGAGCGTTTTGATGATCTGAAACGCCCGCGTATCCTCGCTAAAACTCGTCATCCCAACACGGTTCCAGGGATCATCATTCCAGACGTTGATGTACTTCGGGATCGGAAGGGCATTGTCAGCGTCGCGACCAAGGTACTGCTCATCGCCGTACTGGATGATCGGGATGCCTCGCACGGTCATCAATAGAACCGTCGCGAGGTCGAGTCTCCGTTTGCTCTCTTCTTCACCGACGCCAAGCTTGTGAAGGCGCACAATGCTACGCATCTGGTCATAATTATCGATAAAGGTGCCTTGCCAGTCATCGCGTCCGTCGAATGCAGAGACCCGTTTGGTCAAATACGCGGCCAAGTCTTGCGCGCTAAATTGTTGAGAAGGATCCTCCACCGCGCCGCCGATGTACTCGGCACTTTGTTGATAGCAAATCCCGCGGCGCTAGTTCGGCTAACACTTTTTGTCGAAACGTGGATCTTTTCGCAGCGGATCCTAATATGGTCGCGCGTCAGTGGTTCCTGCTCAACTCACGCGTAGCTTCGAAAGTAGCGCGAAATCAATCACTGCTAACTCCGGCTCGCGCTGCTGTTGCTTTTCCGTTCTTTCCAAATTAATAGCGAACGGAATTGTTAGTGATCGACCAATCATAAGTGTAAAAATATCCATCTTCCCTCCCGTCAATTTGTACCCGGTTTTGTATCGAGGGATCATTACTTCTTGGTAGTCAGCAACGAAAATCAATTTTTATGATTGGATATAATGCCGGCTGATAGATGCTGAATTTTTAGTAAACTGATCGCTTATCAGATCAATTAATTATTAGCGCTCGCTCCGCTATGTCATGATCCACCCACACCCCAGAGCATCTTAGTTATCTTGTAACCGATCAGGGTGGCGGAGCCGATTAGCCGATCGAAATCGTGGGCCAAAGAATTTCGCATTAGCCGCTCCAAAACAACTTCCTTCGCGGTCTTGTCGTCCAGCCAGCCAAGGAACGTTGTCTGGCGCAGTTGTTTGACAGCCGTCATTTCGGCGCAGGCTACCTCGTGAACCAGTTTCGGTTCCAACCAATGGATCTTCTCTTTCACCTTCGGTGGGTTTCGAACGGCGATTTACGAGTGAAAAGCGGATGCATTCGCCGAAGTGCGTCATCGATGCCTTTTTCGCTGAAGCTGGATCCGGAATGCCCGAAATAGCTCGAGCGAGCAATACCGGTTGCGCCGCCACAGCCCTTCAGGCGGATTTGTACTTATGCGAATTCGCCTAAAAAATTAAGAGTTCACGGGGCGGCGATCGGCTGCTGAAGTGTAATCTTGTGTTGTATCGCCATGAGCAATCCGTAAGAACACAAGCAGATCACCATAGCCCGCACAATATATGGACGATCTCGCATGATCAAACACAATAGGTGGTGTATAACTCCTTGCATTGCACATATATTCTAGTATTCTTCCGGTAGATTTATGATAACGACTCTCGAGGAATCGTGGGAACTGACCCGTCGCGAGTTTCGTGTCTTCCAAGGCACCGCTTCTCGCCTCGTACACGTTGCTACCTTCTGGGTTCAGGTTCCCGGTCGGATGTCCGACCATCCCAATTTGGTGGATTCAGAAGCTGGGAAAGCGGTGAAGGAAGTAGTCGAGCGGGACTTTCCTGAATTAAAACGTTGTGGATGCTCGGTGGAACTTTGGACAGTCTATCGCCGTGACTTTCGAACGATTGAGTCTCAGTACCGGTTCGGAAAAGCCAACGGTTGTCGCGTTTGGGTAGCCGAACTCATGCCGGACGGACTGCCGCTCTTACAATCCGCTCCCTTAAGGATGCCAGGCTGGATCTAGTCTATTACCTCGATCCCGGCTTAAGCGTGGCGGATCAGTTCCTGCTTTGGACGTTCCACTGACGGGGGGTCGAATCGTCCCATAAAGCGCCGAGCCGGGAAACCTTTTGCTCGGCAAGCGATCGCGACCGCCTTGCCTCACGATCGCCTTCGTATTGGTTTGAG